>QWCH01002594.1_pt1 | contig 22001 bp, 13 predicted proteins | sample 1972671 | NCBI WGS metagenome assembly QWCH01 (sample SAMN09866713, study PRJNA288562) | Human gut metagenome isolate term3_stool, whole genome shotgun sequencing... | isolation source: gut | host: Homo sapiens | place: USA: California
TCTTTATATTTGCCCAAAGACGCAAGTCTGATGTAGCCTTGAACGGCAATATGGGCAGGACATGCCGTTTTGCACGGCGCAGTACCGCTCTCGAGCGTATCTTGTCTGTTTTCGCGATAATCGACGTTCCACTTGTCTTTGCCCCAAACGGTATTGCGAACGGTATCGTATTTCTTTGTTTCAATCGGAGTTTTTGCACATATCTTTTGACCGAGTCTGACGGCGTTGGTAGGACAGTTTTCGACGCATTGTCCGCATGCGACGCAGTTCTCTTGATTAATTTCGGCGTGGTAGTTGCTTCTTTCGGCATCCGGACAATTGAACATTGTAGAGATGCGGATTGCAAAGCACGAACAAGCGCAGCAGTTGCATATTGCCGCCGATTCGCCAGGCCCTTCGAGGTTGGGCATTTGGTGCATCAAGCCGTTTTCTTCCGCTTTTTTGAAAATGGCTTCGGCTTCTTCTCTCGTGATTTGTCTTGCCTTGCCGGTTTTTATAAAGTATTCCGCGCCCGAACCCATTTGGACGCACATATCGTCCTCGAGGTGTCCGCACCCTTCTCCGATCATTCTTCTTGAGCGGCGACAGGAACAGGGCGACACGGAAAACGTGTCGTATTTATCGAGATAGTATGAGATTTTCTCGTAAGGCACGGCTTGGGTATCGCTTGCGATTGCCGATTCGATGGGGATAACTCTCATCATGCTTGCGCCGTACGGCAACATAGTTCCCATCGACTCCATAAGTCCGCGCGTGTACGCTTCGAATGCTTTTGCTATCTCCGGATGTTTTTGGACGTTTTCGGTGCATCCGACCATCATTTCCAACGTGCCGGGAGCAAAAATCTGCATAAAATAAAGCGTCTGACCGTTCTCGGTATAGATTTTTATAACGCCGAGATGTCCGAGTCTGTCAAGAATTTGTTTTGTTTCTTCAAGCGATTTGCCGCACTTATCGGCGACGTATTCGAGAGTTCTCGGTTTTCTGAGTCCGAGACTTGCGGCGACATCCGCTTCTTCATCCGTAAGACAATTCAACGCATAATATTCCGGAGATTCTTCGGTGATTTTTGTCATCATGCCGGCAAGACCGCCCATAACTTTGACAAGATGAAGGATGCTTTTTCTCATTGCCATAATTTTGTTACCTCTTGTTTTATTTTAATATTTTAAACCGAATCCAAGCGTTTCCGCACGAAACGGTTCGTTATCGAACATAGCGTTCATTTGTTTAGCTCGCTTAAATTCAGCAATTTTCAAAGTAGTATTTTGTATTTTTCGGGAACGGCATTGTCGATTTGCGCCGATAGCTCCTCTTTCGTAATGCGTTTATCGCTGAAAATCCAATCTCGCACCGCATAAACGCATCCGTATATAATGATTTTTGCCGTATAAATTTCGTTTTGCGATAAAGCGCGACCGTTCTTTTCCACGCACTTGTCGTTCATTCTGGCAAACGAATAGTCAAAAACGTATTTGTCATACGAATTGTCGCCAAGATATAAGAACGCGTTTTTTATTCTGTCTATATCGTTGTCGATGTAGGATAAAATGCTGTTGAACAGATCCTCCCAGCTTTTGCAGGCATTGTGCGCAAAAATTTCGTCCAATACCCTCTTATAGTTATAATTCATCACGTCGAATTTATCCAGAAAATAGCGATAGAACGTTGATTTCGACACACCGGCATTTTCAATTATCATGTTTACGGTGATCTTTTCAAGAGGATACTTCCTGAACAATGCGTTAAAGCTATCTGTTATATGCTGCTTTGTGATATCTTTTGACATGTTTGTCTCCGATTGTTTTCTGAAATCACATTATTGATTCTATATTAATTTGTTTTCCTCGAATTATCAATAGATATCGGTAAAAACACATCGACAAATGCGATACTTTTCTCGGTTTTAGTATCATTTTGACACTAAAACGAAAATTAGTGTCATTGTACATATTTACAAAGCGCACCTAAAAATGTATCATTAAAAAAAGATTAAAAATCCTTATTAAAAGGGATAAAAAGGAGAACTTTATGGACAACGAAAAGAAAGTCGCGCTCAAAGAGCGACTCAAAAAAATGTTTGCTCCGGGCCCCGAAGCAATGGATTACAAAGTAACGCCTGCTCTTGACACCGTTCTGAAGTGGTTTATGTTTACCGTCACCATTCTCGGCGTCTCCGTGCTTACGTCAAAATTCCAAGTGTACGGCAACATTTTCTGCAACCTTGTGCTCGGCATCATAGTCTTGATTGCGATGAAACCCGTGTTCTTCGAGGCTTTGAAGCTCTCGACTCTGCTTGTAGGAAGAATTATCGTCTTATTTGCCTGTTTCGGTCTTCTTCCCGGCCCGATCTTCGTAGTCATCGTTTTGGGACTTTACATCATAAACATCCTCGAAGCGACTATGACGGACTTCTTTAAAAACAAACAATACTTCAACGGCGTTTCGGGATTGTTTGTCGCAATGGGTGCTTCCGCATTTTTCCTCGGCTCCACTTGGGGAACGACAACCACCGAGTTCTCTCAAATCTACTTCATTGACGGTTTCTCACACCTCGGCACTAATATCGAATTCACATCCGCATATTTCACGAATCAAGCGAATTTTTTCAACGGTGTCGTCACCGGAACGACAAGCGTCGGCATCGGCATAACCATCGCAATGATTATCGCTTACACCATCTGGAACTGGCTCTTCGTCACAGGCGAATTTTCTTCTTCCGTAGCATTGATGCACGTAGGTTTCTTGCTTGCACCTATCCTCGGCGTATTCATCGGCCCGCTCGTCGGCATGGGCAGATTCGGCATGGCTCCCGATCCGGGCCTCTGGCTCTTGTTCAGAGCAAGTACGCTCACGTTCGGCGGCATTTTGCAAATCGGATGCAAAAACTGGTTTGAACAACACTTCTATTTCGAGAAGTTTGACAAAGCAGTCAACTATATCAAGAACAGCAAGCCCATTCAAATCACTTGCATGATCATTTGCTGCTCGCTTATGGTGTTTGCCGTCGTCGCAGGATTTATTCCCGCTAAATAATGAATACCGACGTGCTTTTTGATGTCAAATCAACCGATGCAAAATAACAATGTGGTCGATTTCCTTTTGGACGACCATTCTCTCGGGAGAATTTAAAATCAAAAAAACTCAATCCGATTAAAGCATTATTTTGCTCGCAACAAGCCAATAATACGAACTCTAATTTAGGGTTCGTATTATTTTTTGCTCGGGTGAATTATACTTTCAAGTGCAACACCTAAACAAAAAAACAGTTCATACGAATCTTTGGTATAATTAGTTTACCACAAAAAAATATATCCCAAGGAGAATCCGTATAAACTACTCTCATCTTATACACGAACGGAGTATAACTACAACACCACATCGGCAAAAGCCTATAATAGAACCACCGGACTATCCGGTGGTTTTCCTTACACAAAAAAACAAGTCGGACAGAGTTCAACTTGTCTTTTTTGTGGTGGAGATGCGGGATTTGCCTTACAGCGATTGCTACCGAAGGTCAATCGCGTGCAGCCGAAGGGGTTCACACGGCAATGCCGTGTTGCGATTTTTCAAAATCGCAATAAATCCCCGCTTCGACGATATAAAAAAACAAGTCGAACAGGGTTCAACTTGTCTTCTTTGTGGTGGAGATGCGGGATTTGCCTTACAGCGATTGCAACCGAAGGTCAATCGCGTGCAGCCGAAGGGGTTCACACGGCAATGCCGTGTTGCGATTTTTCAAAATCGCAATAAATCCCCGCTTCAACGATATAAAAAAACAAGTCGAACAGGGTTCAACTTGTCTTCTTTGTGTGTGTAAATACCTATTTTGATACAATTTGCGTACACCCCATAAAAAGTGCGTACACTTTATCAAAAATGCGTACAGTTTACCTCAAATGCGTACAATTAAACTCACCGATAAATAGGAATTTATAGAACTATTCAATAACACTATTTAAATGATGATGTGTATGTTTTTCGTCATTTAAATAATGATTATGATCATGTTCGTGTTCAATAATATGTGTATGAGTTGAACCATCATGCGTGTGTGTAATGACGTGTTTGTGCATATGATTATGTTTTTTAGCTAACGTATCAATAACTACTATAATAGTTCCAATAATCATTATCCCTAAACCGACAAAATAAGACCACGTTAACTTCTCTTTAAATATAATAAATGATAAGAAAGTTCCTATAAATGGAGCAACTGAATAATATGCACTTGTTTTAGAAGCACCAATTATTCCTTGCGCCTTAATATAAAAGAATATACTTAATCCATACGCTACAAAACCTAATAGTAAAGCTAATGCAAAATAACCTATATGAGGGAATGTTTCTTTCAAACATAAAGCTACAATTAATGAACCTAATCCTGAAAATATTCCTTTTAAAAATACTACATGATATGTGTTTTTACTTGATAAATTTCTAGTGCAATTATTTTCAAGTCCCCAACATAATGTAGCAAGTAATACTAATATTGCTCCCCATGATAATTTAAATGCTGTAATATCTTCAAAAGACAAAACAAAACTTGAAAGTGTTATTAGAGAAATAGCTACCCACATTTTTTTAGAAACTACTTCTTTAAATATAAATAGAGCTATTAATGAAGTACATACAATTTCAAAGTTATTAAGTAATGAGGCATTTGATGAAGCACTATCAAGCAATCCAAACATTAATAATATAGGAGCAATTATATCAAGTATAATCATTCCTAAAACATATGGTAAATCCATCTTAGTAAACTTTTCATTCTCTTCTTTTCGATTCTTTTTAGTTATTAAAAATACAATACCAATACCAAGTCCTGCACCTAAATATAAATAAGATGCCATCATTGTTGGTTCAATATGATTTAATAATAATTTTGATAACGGTATATTAATTGCATATAACGCTGCTGCTAAAACAGCAAGAAATATTGCTAAAACTTTTTTATTCATAATCTCACCTATAAATTCTTATTTATCGGTGAGTTTATTATATAACATAATCTATTAGAAATCAATAATTTTTTAAGCGAATCAATAATTGTACGATACCCCATAAATTGAACGAAAGGGGGTATAAATTGAACGATTTGTTTTTTACTGCTAAAAGCAAAAAGGCTTGCAAGGACAAAACTATCCCGGCAAGCCACACAAATTTAATGAAATCCTGCTTTGCAGGATGAAATCCGAGTGAACTCGGATGAAATCTTCAGTGTGCCACCTCAGATGAAATCAAATCCGCCTCAATTAACCCTGCGTTAGCGGGATTTCATCGCGTAGCGATTTCATCCACGAAGTGGATTTATTCCGACGCAGGCGGATTTAACTGAAAAAGACTCAGAATTGTATCCAATCCTGAGTCTTTTTTTGGTGGAGATGCGGGGATTTGAACCCCGGTCCACCCGACCGTCCTCGGCACTTTCTACACGTTTAGTTGGTGATTAAAATTTTTCTTGCTTCGGTTCACCTACAAACCTTGCTTCGATGATCTCGTGATAACAACAATCCTACCGAGAAATCGGATTGCGTTGTCTGTTTTTCTGACGCCGATTGCTGAGGGAACAGAAAACCTCAGGTCGACGTGCTGACTAAATTACGCAGCAAGAGCGAACTCCATAGAGGAGCTCTTTTGATTGTTTTTTGCGTTTAATTTTAACGTTCCGTTTTAACGTAGCCGAGCCTACGACGTGCTTATCCCGTATCAGACCGAATGTCGAATCCAGAACACCCCCGAAAGCGGACAATCAAAACCGCCTTGGTGCACTGATTATATCACATTATATTCAAAAATCAACTCGATTTCGATAATTTAGATAAAAAACAGCCGTTTATTGCGACTGTTTTTTGAAAATTCGGTGCATTAGATGCAACAAAATTACTTGTTCATCACTTCAAGACATTGTGCAAAGAACTTCGTTGCGGTTTCCATTGCGTCGATGCTCACGCGCTCGTTGATTGCGTGGATGCGTTTTTGATCGTCAAGCGTCATAAGGAAGGGCGTAAAACGGTAGATGTTGTCGCACACGTCGCCGTAATAGCGGCTGTCGCTGTTTGCGATAAACATATACGGAGCGGTGACCATCGTCGGGAATATTTGCTTGATTGCGACGTTGAGATCGTGCCACGGTTTGACGTCGATGGGCGAAACGGCGGTCGCTTCCGTGCCCTTGCCGTGCCTTTCCACCTTGACGTTTTTGCCGAGAAGTTTTTGAGTGTATTCAAGCACTTCGTCGCTGCTCACGCCCGTGATGATACGCGTGTTTATATTTGCTGTAACCTTGGGCGGAATTACGTTTTCCGCATCGCTTCCGTGCAACATTGTTTGCGCAAACGTCGTTGAAATGAGCGAGTTGGTAAGAGGAATTTTTTTGAACACGAATTTGAGCAGCGGGCTCAAAATATCTCTGTTGACGAGTATGAATCTAAACGGGAATTTGACGTGCGGAGCGATGAGCTTGAACGTTTGCTTTGTTGCAGGCGTCCACTTGCTAGGCATGGGATGCTTGTCGAGTTTTACGAGTGCCTTACCCATGATAGCCGCCGCAGACGGTTTTGAGGGATTGGATGCGTGACCGCCCGCTTTCTCGACGGTGAGCGTCATGTTCATATTGCCCTTTTCACACGTTGCGATAAGGCCGAAAAGTTTGTCCTCACCTATCATTTTGCCGTCGATAATCGTGCCGCCCTCGTCAACTATGTATTCGAGGCGGATATTTTGCCGTTTAAACCAATCGCAGATATGTGCCGCGCCCTCTTCCGTCCAAGCCTCTTCGTCATGGCCGAAGCAGAAATACACGTCACGCTGAGGTTGCCACCCTTCCGAGAGCAATTTTTCCGTTGCTTCGAGAAGGGAAATCATCGTACCTTTCATATCCTGCGTTCCGCGTCCCCAAATGAATCCGTCGTCTATCGTGCCACCGAACGGTTCGTAATCCCAGCCCTCTTTGGGAGCGGGTACGACGTCTTGGTGTGCCAAAAACGCGCCTGGAAGCAAAGACGAATCTTTGCCTTTGAAACGATAAACAAGGCTGTAATTGTTTATAACGGTTTTTTGAGCCGTCTTGTGAACGAGCGGATAAGTTTTCTCAAGCCAAGCGTGATAGTCGTAAAAAGGCTGATCTACGCCCTCAAATTCGCCGACCATAGACACTGTCGGGATTTGGACTGCCTCCGAAAGATGGCGCGCTATGAGATCTTTGTCGAACTCTCTTGCTTTGTACTCCCCTGCGTCGATTTCTTTCGGCCTGCAAAGAAGAGTGCGAATAATCATTGTTGTAAGCAACATAACTTTTCTCCTGCGTATGAGATATTGATATTATAATATTCATTCTGCGCTTTGACAAGATGCAAACGATTTTTTTGTACAATCGTATTCGATTTTTGTCCGCAAAACTTGAGCGAAAATGCACAAAGTTGACATTTACGTCCTATATGATAAAATATAAAGGATAAATCGGAGGTTTATTATGAAAAAGAAAGCATTGCTACTTGTCGGGATTCTTATAATCGCCTTGACGTTCTCAACCGTTTTGGTCGCCTGTAACCCCGACAAGATGGAAAATATAGTCGGCACGTACAAACTTGTCGTCGACACTCGCACCCAGTACGAACAGGAAACCGTTGACAACATTGCAACGTACGGACGAGAAGCGTATATCGTCCTCACCGGCGAAGATTACGGTTACTACATATACAAGGACAACGACACTCCGCTCTCCGCGCGAAAAGTCAAACTCAAATACACTTTGAACGACGAAAACCAAGTTACGTTGATAAGCTATATCCTCGGCGAAGGCGTAAACAGCAAGACTTTCAACGTCGATTCGAGAGATAGAATCGCACTGATTTCGCGCTGGCCGTCCGCAAGCAAAATCATTGACGCGTACGACGTCCGGTTCAACAAGGTAAGCGACAAAACCGACCTTTCGACAGTGAAGGAAGCCTACGGCGAATTGCCCGTGTTCGACTATGATTTGTATCAATACAACTCGACGTATTATGCGGAAATCACAAACAACTTGCAAAAGAATTTTAGCAAATACATTTACAAATACTACGCTGTCGATTCCGCAAAATGCACCGCAACACTCTATTATGCGTTGAAAGAGGACAAAATGCCTGTCGTCGAAAAGAACATTGCAGTGTCCTTCACTCGCGACCAAGAAACGAATAAACCCGTCAAAATGACCATCGGCGACGTCGAATACGACCTTACGAGCGGACTTCCCACCCGCCCCGTCCAAGTGACCGTAAGCGGCGAGGTCGTTGACGTCGAAGAACAATTGTGCTGGTTCAACTATTCCGAAGTCGCTCCCGAAGACTACGACGCATACTTCCTCGGCTTGATTGAAGAATACGAACAATCCCTCAAAGACGCCGAATAAATCAATCATTCAAATAACAAAAAAACGATTGCCTATCACGCAATCGTTTTTTTGTTGTACTAAAAGAAAATCTAATCATATTGTGCACTCATATGTTAAATCCGCCTTATAAAGCGAGGCAAGATATGCTCTGAAAATCAAGCAATGACTATGCTGCCGCCGTCGGCGGAGGTGAATTTGAAAGCGGTTTTGCCGAGGGCTTGCAGCGAATAGGCAAAGCCTGCGTTGTCGGAGTTGCCGATGAGAGCGTTGACTGCCGTCGTGCCGATTTGCAAATTCATATTTTCCGCACTGCCGATTTTGAGCACGGCGTCGAGCGTGTGGAACAAATCGTCCGTATCGTCCGCCGAAAGATTGTTGAGTTTGAGTTCCTTATGCGCGACGGAGTAGCCCATTTTATCGTCGGTCTTTTCCACTCTCACGGTTGAAGACACGTAGAGTTCGTCCGGCACGTACTTTTTGAAAAGCGAGAACGGAAAGTCGTTCATTTCGTCCTTAAACGGTTTAAGATTGACTTTTGCCACCACGTTGAAGTCCGCGCTGCCGTTCTCGGAAACGTTTGCAAAATCCATTTGTACGAGCCTTACGGACAATTCTTTTTCACCGATTTTGACCACACCGCCCGTTTGACCGAAGAAAATGGTTTGAGCTAGTGCGCCTGCCTGCTTGGATGAAAACACGATCTCGTCCGCAAACGGCATCGGGGACGTTATTGCGGAAAAGTCCACCTTGTAGCCCTCGTACCCTTCCCCCTCGTTATACGAGATGAGTCCGTTGAGGTTTTTGTCCATAGCCGTCTTGACGTCCGCCATATCGTTTGCGGAAAACGCATTGGGGCAAAGAGTTTTTTCGTCGGGTGTTTGCGACAGCGTTTTGAGTTGACCTGCGGTTCTGAACAGATCGATTCCGTAGGTCGAACGAACGTAAATATATCCGCCGATAACCGTAACGCCCGCAAGCGCAACAATGACGATAAGCGTAATAATAAGTCCTTTTATTGCTTTCATAAATACTCCTATGAGTAGACAGTTCGGCAAAAGCCGATATACCTGTCGAAGCCGTCCGCATTGACTACGAACGGCTCGTTGTTATTATATCATCTTATTTCTTTTTGGTAAATAGTGCTTTGATTTTTGCTCCAAGATTTTTGAAGAAGTTGCCGATTGCCGTAAAACCTTTCTTCAAAGCTATGCCCAAGTCCGCAAAAGTCTTTTTCTTGACTGCAAACCAGAAGATTGCAAATCCGCCGATTCCTGCGACCGCTACCGAACCGATTACAATACCTGCAATTTGTCCGCCCGAAAGTCCGTCCTTTTTAGCGGGTGGGGTGATTTCGCCACCGCCCGAAGACTTATCTTCATATACAGCCGTAAGGGTTTTTTCTTCCGATACTGTAAATTTATAACTCTTTTCGGTGCTGACGATTTTTCCTCTTTCGTCCTGCCAACCTACGAACTCTTTGCCTTCTTTATCTTCTGCCGTTACGGTTACTTCATCGCCTTGTTTATACGTTCCTCCACCCGTTCCGCCATTTACGGTAATAGTGTACTCGATATCTTCGTAATTTGCGGTTGCCGTTACGTTGCCGGCAGGCATATTAAAGGTAATGCTTGTTTTAGTTGTATCAAGACCGCTTATTCCCTCAATCGTCCAACCCGAAAATCTCTTTCCGGTTGCAGGGGCGTTTGCGGTGATAGTTACGCTTGCGCCTTGAATAAACACACCTTCGCCTGTTCCGCCTATTACGGTAAGATTGTATGAAGAAACGCCGCTTTCAGGAACTTGCACTTCGACAACTTCTCCTGCATTGTAGTTGTCCGTTTCCTTAAACCTTATTTGATATCTACCGGACGAAAGCCCTGTAACGTCGCTACCTGTTCCCGAAGTCCAAGCAGAATCGCCTACTTTGCGGTATTCCATTTGGGCGGTTATGCCTGTTATTTTGCCGTCCGTTGTGGTCGTTGCAGTCGGAGCAACGGTTGTGAACAACGAAGCAGCCGGTGCAGATTGCTCCGCCTTTGCGATTGTAAATTTCCACGAAACGTCGTGAATATCGGTTGCCGCGTTGAAGTTCGCCGTTGCGGTTGTGTCGATATACACTTCATATTCGCCTGCGTCTTTTACATCTGAAACAATCACTCCGCCTTTTTTGTACTTAACCGTTATAGCAAAGCCTGTTTCGTCACCATAGTGGGCAATCAAACTAACGGTTGCGGTTTTGGCATTGCCGTCATACGTAAGGTTGCTCGGTTCATAGAAGTTAAAATCGCTTACAATAGGGTTTCTCTTACCTATGCTCCAAGAGATTTCCTTGTCGGTTATCGTGCCGTCGTTCCACTTATATCCGCTCTCTAATTTTGCGATTGCGGTATAAGTTTTTGCGTCAACGCCGCTATTTCCTGTTAGCGTATAGCCGACGCCACCTTCCACGCCTATTTGACTTCCTGCCGTATAAGTTAGATTCGTTTTTGCTTTCGGAATGGCAATTTCTGTAAGCGTAGCAACGATATTAAATTTTGCGTCCGAATTGCTTTCGGCAGTCAAATCGCTTGCAAGTCCCGTGATATTTGCCTTTGGAATCGTGATTTCTACAAACTGGTCGCTAAGAGCAGTAGGCGTACCGCTGACGGTGATTTTCGCCTCGGTGTCGCTTATTCTCGTAACAGACTGAACAAGTCCATCGGGAAGATTTGTTATCCAGTCTCCCGAAAGAGCGGTTTCAAACGTATATCCCGTAAGAGTAACGGTAATATCCGTGTTTGCAATCGCTTCTCCTTGCTCACCGAAAATAGTTACGCTATCTATGGTTGCTTTCTTTTCGGTGTAGTCCACGGTGAACGGCTCACTGTATAGCGTTCTATTATTATACACAACCTCAACCACATATTCGCCGGCAGGAGTTCCGTAATAAGTCCCATTATCTTCAAGAGTTGCTTTATAAGTAGTTCCGTCAACAGACACAACGTTACCCTTTGAAATAGTTAAATCGTTTATCGGTCTGATTTTTAGCCACTTACCTTGGTTAAATCCATTACTAATAAGAGTAAATGTCACCGTACCTTTTGTATCGCTTTCTCTTTCAAAAACAGGTTGTGCGGTAAACGCATTATAATTTGCTCTTACTTCAATGTCTTTGTCTTGAACGGTAAGTTTTGCTCCGTTTTGACTTGTTGCGTTTGTTATAACTGCGTCACTTGCAAACGAAAACCATTTGTCAAACGGTATGTTTGTCGTATCCTTTTCGCTCACTTGCGAAGAAGGCGCATTAAAAGTGATTTCGTCACCCGCAAGGAAATATCCGCTACCTCTATTTGCTTCCTTAGGTACGCCCGGACCTGCAAGTGCGCCGTTTATTGCTGCCACAGAGCGCGGTGTGCCATAGCGGTAGGACGCAAAGCAATTTCCGCTATCTTCATTTACGTTTACAGCGTGGGTTGTATTATCTACGTCACCACCGGTAATAGGCCAGCCATTGCTTCCTGCTTTCTTGTATTTTATGGTCATATTGCCTGCTTTAGTCATCGTCTTGCCGTTTTGAACACCATAACTATAAGCACTATCGCCACCCGCCACGCTAACGTCAATATCGATATTGCCGTTTGTATTTATAGTTGCATTGTTTTTTGCAAAAATACCTGCTACCCATTGACTTGCGGTGCTATTGTTTGTGTTTTTGGCTGTAATATTAACGCTTGCATTGTCTTAAATTGTTACGTTCCTTGCATGAATACCCTCAACTTGCTCGTTTTCTCCATTAGACGTTGCGTTAATTGTGACTTGTGCGTTACCTCCAATAACAACGTCAGTGGTTTTTACTGAATTCGACGCTCCGCAGGCTATTCCCCATACAGATGTTGCGCTTGAAACGTTTATCGTCAATTTTCCGTTTACACTAGACGTAATAGTTACTCGTCCTTCTTTTGATGTATCGATAAATACGCCTCGTTGCCCACCGTTAATAGTATTTTCTCCGATAAGGTCAATTTTGTAATATCCTGATGCGGGAGCGCTTGTACCTATTTCCCCGCCGTGATAATTGTTAAGAGTCAAAACGCCGTCTTTGTATTTGGCAACGTAACCCGACGTAGGGTTGCCTTTTTTTTTGAGTGTAAGACTCGTCCAAATACCAACCGCTGTTTAATGCTTCGCTATTTATGTAAATTCTGTCATACGGCGTAAGCGTTTCTCCTTCTGCATAGACCGTATTCGTCGGGCTTGCAAACACAATGCCGAGCATAAGTGCAAGGCACATCGTAAGACCGAGTATAAGCGCTAATATCTTTGATTTATTCGCCTTAGTGTGTGTCATAATATTCTCCTTTTTAAGATTTAGGATATGTTCCGTGTCGCTATGCGACTTGAAGACAGCCCGATTGTCTTAAAGGGTTATCCAGAGCGCGGGGACTACGCCGCCGTCAGGCGTCAGATCGGTGCTTTTTATGGCGCCCTTCTGATGTCTGTCCAGAACGAAGGTAGCGTATCCGTCGTTTCCACCACTACTACCTATAGACGGCGAACGAGTGTACCAGGTAACGTATTTTTTATCGTAAATATCCATCGGCGCGCCGCGGAATTTGGCAAAATCGGATGCTTGCAGGTTTCTTGCGGGATCTTCTGCTTTTACGTCCTTATTAAAACCGTACGCCGTTGTGGTAATATCTCTCAAAGACAGCAAAAAGATCTTATCATCCGTATCTTTACATTGGGCGGCATACTTGTTTTCCCCAGGCTTGTTTTGCGAGCTGTAAGTATCCGGGTAATACGTCGGGTATTCGTCCGGATTGCAACTTCTCGCGCTGTTGTCGAGGCGCGTGGTCTGTATGATTTTCTTTTGCAAATCGTTGAACACCTCGTTATAGAAGGTTTCGTTGAGCCAACGGCGCAGGAAACAATATTCCCAGTTGTTGGCGTAAGTTCCGTCCATATTACCATTTTGATCTTTTCTGAAAATGCCGTATTCGCCGTTATAAAAGCCTGCTTCTCCTCTATTGGGTTCCAGCCAAAAGGCATCCAAAGCGATGTCGCTCATAATATAGGCGGAATTGTTGCTTGTGGTTAAAATTCTCCATTTTATCGGTTCTACCTTAAACCAGTACACTTGATGATTAGTATAACCGTTTTCACTAATCTTAGAATAACCAAGACTTCCATATATAGCCGGACGAAACTCCTTCATATAAAACCCTCGGTATTTTGTACCGCTATATATAACGTCTATATACCAGATATCCTTCGAATTTTCATAATATGACCAGTTTTCGGGTTTCTCGAGGACAGTGTAAATTGTGTACTCGGGAATAGTCCCTGCCACTTCGTTAAGTTTGGCGATTACATTCTCGTCGCGCTCTAAGGTTTGCGGCCAGTAACCGAAATAGATATAGTTGCCCTCGCGAGTGTATTTTACGGGATTGCACTCATTGCAGGTGGTGCATACGTCGCAAACGTAACTATGCTTGCCGTTGGCGGGGATTTCCACTTTCGTATTATAATCGCAACCCTCGCGCTGACATTCGTCGTATTCCTCCCAGCCGGGCAGGCAGTCCGCTTGTTTAGCCTCGTGATGTTTGAGATTGTGTCCGAGAGCCTTTTCGACGTATCTGTCAGACTTTGACGAATAGTCGCAACCTTCACGATTGCAGGTGGAATAACTTCCCCAATACCCGTCCTCGGTGCAGGTTGCGTCGTACGGATCGTGCCATTGCAAATCGTGTCCGAGAGCGGGCAAACCATTATAATCGGTATGATAGTCGCAACCCTCGTTGGAACACTTTGTATACTCCTCGTTGCCCCACTTCTCGCAAGTCGGCTCAACGCGCGGCACGGTTATGGATAAATTATGCCCCATAGCGGGTATTTCCTCGTACCCTTCGGTTTTTCCGCAATAATGCTCGCATCTTTTGTACGCTTTCCAGCCGATTTCGGTGCAAGTCGGCTCTTTTGCGGCAACGTCCTGCATATCGTGTCCGATAGCGGGTATCGGCTTCTGCTCGGTATAAGTACATCCCGGATTTATGCAACGTTTGCCGTGGGTAAGTCCGTCTTTTTCGCATCGGGGATCGTAACCTTTTTCTTCGCGCAGGTTATGATCGGCAAGTTCGCCGTATTCAAAGGTTTCTCTGCCCAAACTGCCGCAAATACTGCAAACAAGCCTATACACAGCCTTCCTTTGGCATGTTGCATTGTCCACAAGGTTTCTGTCGGTAACTTTTTCGACATAACTGTGTATATGCTGTTGATCGGCATTTACCAGTCCCGCAACGACAAAATACGAAAAACTTGCCGTTTCAAAGTAAATATTGTTGCCGTCGGCCGTCGTTGCGAGCTCCTCTACCGTGTTATCGTCCTTGACGTGATAGGTGACGTAACCGTCCGCCTCAAACGGTTTCGGCATGGTGATTCTGACCTTGCCGCCCGGTTGCACCTTTTCGCCGCCCTTGGTAAGAGTAATGTCGAATACGGCAACGCGTGCGCTGTCATACGGCTTATCGATCACCGACATAGCCGCCTTGCCTTGCTCGCTGTCCGCAGAATGATGTATGCTGCTCAGCACGGAGTCGCTTTCAAACACGCCGTCCGCGGTAATGCCGCTTTCGGCAGTCAGTTTGCTTACTTCTCCGTTTTTATCGCCGCAAGCGACCAGCGTAATACACAGCGACAAAACCAGCGCAAGCGCAAGAAATAATAAAGACTTTTTCTTCATCGAAGCCCCCTTTATGTTTATAGAACACGATGCGAATAAGCGGGTTTTTACGCCCGCTTATCCGTTATTTTGATCAGATAATAACTTTTAAGTTATTTTTCTACGATTTTGCCACCCAATATATCACCGGGATCCTTATCAAGTTTTATAATAACTCTACCGTCGGAAGGAATTGCACAACCACTTGCGCTTGTTGTGCCTCCGGCTATGATTTCTGTAATCGTGGCTTCGCCCACTTTTGTGCCATCCTTCTTGTAAATCTCAACCGTTTGTCCGACCTGGAAGTATCCCTTTTCAACAGTCGCGTAAATCCTTTTTTCTTCCGCTTCTACGATTTGGATCGGACCGGAAGTTGACTTTTCGGTTAACTTCTCAACAACCGTAATCTCAACTGTCGTAACGGACGGGGATTTGGTAACGATTTTGTAGTTTTCCATAACAGGGTTCGTAATGTTTGCTATTTTAAGGAAGAAACAATCCGCCGTCACTTTCTTTTTCTGGTCAGTGATAAAATAGAAAACACTGTTGTTTCCTTCTTTGGTTTCAAACCCTGCTTTTTCGTTGTCAAGCCAAAGTTGGATTTTCTGACCTTCGATACGAGTTTCGTATTGTCCGAATAAAAACGTTTTGCCTCTATCATTCGACGGATTTTGTTGATTTCTAATGTAGCCAAGTTCAAGTACGAACTCATACGGTGTAATTGTGAACGTTTTTACTTCGGAAACCACTGCTTCCCATTCGTCCGTTGCCGTGACGCCGATGCGGTATTCATATTCGGCTGCGTTCGTGAGAACGTTGGCGGCGTTCAAATTTCTTCCCCATTCTCCACCAACTTCACGGAACTCGACGTATTTTTCGCCGGAAGAAATAGGCGTGATATTTTCTACGCCGCCTTCAATTGAAGGGGTGCTTAATTTGTAAACAAGGTTTTCATAGGTGAAGTTCGCCACTTGCTTTCCGTCGTACATTTTATCTTCAATGCTCTTGACGGTAAGCGTTCTTGATTTCGCCTTCATAGTGAATTTGACGAACGCGTCTCCGCGATTGTAGTTGTCGCCTTCCGCATATTTAATGTGTACTCGGAACGTTCCCGTTTTAAAGTTTATTACTTCTTCTTTTGTAAGGTTACGACTCCAAACGCCATTTTCAAGTTCTTTTTCCCAGAAGATAGTCCTTTCGCCGTAACCGGTGCCGATTTCAACGTAATTTGTTGTGGGATCGGGGATACTCTGTGCGCCGATAACAAGATTATTGAATGCGTCTGCATTGCTGATTGTAAAGTCGACGATGTCTGCTTTGACGATGTCCACGTTGACGTCTTCTATTGCAAGGCTGTAATTGCCCGCGTCTTTTCCGGTGATTTTAAAGCTTTGGACTGCCGCGCCGACGTTGGCACTTTCCATTGTAACGGTAATCATTGCTTCGTCGCCTGCAAGCAATTCGGCGGGTTCGCCCGTAAGAATATTTGAATTATTGTATGGTTTCTCCCAATCAACGCTGATTACCATGGGGGTGATTGCAAAGTCAAAAGTATTTGTCGCGGATTTCCACTCTGCCGTGCCTTCTACGCTGACCTTGACGATATATTCGCCGGCTTTCTTCGGGGCGGTTGCGGCGTAAGTATTGTCGTCCGCGCCTTTTGCCTTGAACATAATTGTGGGTACGCGATTGCCTTCAATTACGAAATCGTCTTTCGTAATCGCAAGAACTTCTCCGTCATATTCCTTGCCAAGCGTTTTGCCTTCTGCAAGTTTAATTTCGTTGTCTTTTGCGCCAAGTGCGTCGATTGCTTCGGTATAGCTGTATTCGCATACCGTGCAGGTGAATTTCTTTTCGCCGACCACGCCGTAGTCCGCTTCTTTCACAATTTCTTCGTCAAAGGTATGCGCGGCGAAATTGCCCTTTATTACGTCATGCGTGGGAGCCGTTGCGTCACAGGTCGAATCGTGCCAGTGTCCCGACTCGTCTTTTTTCCATTCCTCGCCGTAAGTGTGCGTTGCGGTGTCGGAAATTGTCCTTTCGGTTTCGTATCCGCATTCACATACGCCCTTTTCGACTTTGTCCGTATGAAAGCCTGCGGGCGTTTTTTCTGTCCACGTGAACACGTGCGGGGTTTTCTCCGTCGTGTCGGTGTGCTGCTTCGTGGTGCATTCGTGCCAGTGATTTGTTTCGTCAAACTTCCATTCGCTTGAAAACTCATGTTTATTTTTGTTGCAAGCGGTAAGAACCGAAAGTGACAAAACAAACATCAACGCTATCGCCAAAATAGTGAACAGTGATTTTCTTTTCATGGTTTTCGTCTCCTTTTTTCTAAATTGATTTATTTCAAACCGCAAATCGAGAATTGCGTTCTAAAACCGTTGTTTATTGTGTTTGTATGCCTTTGTCGGATTATTTTACCACAACGCTATACTTATATTTAATCGTTCCCATTCCCGATTGGATATTGCTCTGTATAATGGTTGTTTTATCTGCTGACAACTCAAACGTTGAGCCGGCAAGCAATCCGTATTTGTGCGCGGGGATTTCTTTTTCCATATCTTCTTGGCTGTCATAGAACACGATAGCAGAGCCTTTAATCCTGTACAACAGCGTTCCGATGCCTTTGCCTTTATCGTCTTCTTCGCCCGGGTTTTGATCAAAAGTCACCGACACGGAATCTTTATCCGCCGCAAAAACGAGCGTAATTATTGATGCCTTATGAGTTTGTATAAACTGTTCTTCCGTCATTTCCATTTCCGCGAGAATCGCTTGCTTGACGGCTTCGGACTCCCACTCGACGGTTGCGTCGACTTTATTGAAAGTCTTGCCCTTGATGTCGGCAGTCGCCCATTTTGCGTAAAGCGTGAAAACTCTTGCCGGCATATATGAAAAACTGAATGCCGTGTCGGAAAGCGTTACGCCGCCATCCGTGCTTTCATACCAGCCTGCAAAAACAAAACCGTCTTTGGTGGGATCGGCAGGAGCCGTAATCGCCGCGCCTGCGCTTGCCTTAACGGGTTGTACCGCGCTGCCGCCTTTGCTGTCAAAAGTTATAGTATATTCTGTTTCGGCAACAAGTTTATCAATCTTCTCGGTCTTTTCTCTGCGGCAGACCGTGCAGGTGTAAACCATAGCGCCTTCTTTTTCCGTGGTAGGCTCAACAGTTACGTTGCCGCCGTTCCAGGAATGCTCGGCTTTGTCTTTAGTTTCCTTGCAGTCCTTGTCTGCGCACGCGTGCCAATGATAAGTCTCGTCGTGGCTCCATTCTTCCGCAAAGTTGTGTTTTCCGTCCTTGTTGCAAGCGGTAAGCACCGAGAGCGACAAAACAAGCATCAACGCTATCGCCAAAATAGTGAACAGTGATTTTCTTTTCATGGTTTTCTCCTTTTGATTAGATTGTTTTTGATTCATATATTTCAAATCGCGTTTGGGATTGGCGATGTGAAATCAATTTTGCATTATTGCAAAATGCGTACTTTTCAAGGCAAAATACGACACATAAAGTACCGATTTTGTCAGTCTTTATTCTTTTTGCTCTTGTTCTTCAACTCCTCGCACTTGCGCTTAAATGCCTCGCCGAGGTCTTTGAAGTTCTTTTTCTTGATCGCAAACCAGAAGATTGCAAATCCGCCGATTCCTGCAAACAGCAACGTTCCGATTACGATACCTGCAATTTGTCCGCCCGAAAGTCCGTCCTTTTTGGCAGGCGGGGTGATTTCGCCACCGCCCGAAGACTTATCTTCATATACAGCCGTAATGGTTGTTTCGCCGTTTACGGTAAAGGTATAACTCTTTTCGGTGCTTACGATTTTTCCGCTTGCGTCCTGCCAACCTTTGAATACTTTACCTTCCGCAGGCTCATTTGCCGTTACGGTTACGCTTTCACCGTGTGCATAGAATTTGCTTTCGCCGTTTACTATTACGTTATGCGTGCCGATTTTGGCAATTTTAAGTTCGGTGATTTCGTTCCCGTCTTTATCAAAGTGCTTTCCGCAAACCTTACAATCTTTGTGTTCTTTCACGCCAAATTCTGTGGTTGTTGCAGCCACTTCGGGTATCAGCTCACCGTAGTCATGCGGTGCAGTATCGCCATACGTTGTTCTGCAAAAGTCACAAACCGCTTTTGTTGTGCAAGTTGCCGTTCCGCCCGAGCAAGTGCCGTTTTCTTTATGACCGTTATCTCTCTTACAAGTGCGGGTATGCGTTCCGTCACCGTTGCTTACCCAAGCGTTCCAGTCGTGATTGTCGTTTGTAGGAATAGTAAGGTCGGTGATTTCATTTCCGCTCTCGTCGTAATACCTATTGCACCTATTACAATCTTTATGACCTTTTGTTCCCGTTGCCACGCAAGTTGCAGGAACTTCCGCTATCCACGCCCCAAAATCGTGAGCGTTCGGATTTACAGGAATAGTCAATTCCTCTACGTTCTTTTCGGTTTTGCTTTCGTCAAAATACTTGTTGCAAACCGAGCATTTGTAATGCGCTTGCATACCCGTTTTTGTGCAGGTAGGCTCTTGCTTTGGCACTAAATCACCGTATTCGTGTCCCGCAGGGATTTTTACTTTTTCTTCGGTAAGTAAATTAACCCCTCCTGCGTCTTCAAACAAATCTCCGCAAACGTTACATTTGAAATGTTCGATATTTCCGTCCGTCGTGCAGGTTTTCGGTGTTTTAGGGACAAGCGATATCGAGTGCATATGGTCTATTATGGTTACCGGTATTTCTTTAAAAGTGTCTCTGTCGATTCTTGCTTCAACTCCTATTTCTGTTGACGTTTCATCAATTCCGACAGTCAAAACGCCGTCTTGAGATATTTTTGTATCGTCGGAGCTATTGTAATATACGTTCCATGTAACCGACTTGTCAAAATCGCCGTATCCAATTACGGTTGCGGTAAATTGCCTTTGCCCACCCTTTGGAACGGAAGTGTTTTCAGGGGAAATAGTAACCCCAGTTATTTGTCCGTTTTCATAAACAGGAACATAACAATTGCCAGTGCCGAAACCAGTTTCTTCGTAGTCGCCAGATAAATTTTTGGTTTTTACACCTACATTAAAGGATATATCCTCAGTGCTATAGGGCGTGCCATATACTTTTCCTTCTTTTGTTAAGAACAGTCCGTTTCCTAATTCATACTCGCCTTGCGCATTAGGTGTTGATTCTTCGAATTGGTTCAAATACGTAAAGAACAAAAACGGATTATCCGCCGCATTCGTTCCGGTTGCCTCAAATTGAAATTCAAAATATTTTCCTTTTATCGCAGGCTCATTTCTTATGTCATCTTTGTTTATAATTTTAGGACTTTGATATCCTTCTTGGATTGTTATGGTATATGTCTTTTCGTCAAATCCTGCGGCGTTTTTCAGACGCACGGTAAAAGTAAAAGTTCCCGCCTCGGTAGGCGTTCCCTCTATGTAGATACCAAAACCTGCTTGTCGAAGTCTTAAATCGGTAGGTAAATTACCTATAATACTTGCCTCGGAAGGTTCGCCAATGCCACTCTCATAAAATATACGTTGCGAATATAAAGAATTTTTATATCCTACCGCAATATCTGCTTGCGTTGTCGTGATTTTAGGTTTGGAGGTTTCGCCATAAACGTACATCCCCACAGAGATGTTATCACTACCGTATTTATTTGTAACGGTAACGCTGATATTGTATTTACCTGCATCTCCCGTAGGCGTACCTTCGATTTCGCCTGTCGTCGGGTTTAACGAAAGTCCTTCAGGCAGTGGAGCATAGCCTTCTCCCAATTTATTCGCACGAAAAGTGAACGGTTCTGTTCCAGTAGCCTCAATTTTGTAGTTGCTACCGTCTTTCGCCTTGTATTCTACGCCCTTTAATGCATTAGGGAGAGTGCCCATATGGTTTTTTCTATCAACGTCAATACCGCCTGTTTTGACGATTGTCGGCGCTGTTCCGTCTTCTCCTACCGCATATGCTGCAAAAGTCGGGCTTGCAAATACAATGCCGAGCATAAGCACAAAACATACCACAAGAAGCGTCATCGATAGTTTTGTTTTTGTCAATGTTTGTTTCATATTAGGTTCTTTCCTTCGATGTTGTTTTAGGGCGAGGTTCGCCCTCGGTTTGCCGAGAAATTTTTATCGTCAATTCTTGAAAATTTCTCATTGTTATGGTATAGTGATTTATACAATAAAGGTATAGGATATATTGTCTTAAATATATCAACACTATATCATCATCAAAATTATATGGGTTAAAGTGTCGCGTGTCCCCTACCCAAACCCCCAAAAGGTAGGGAAAATTCAAAAAAGTTTGGATTTTTTCAAAATTTTTTGTCGTGCACTTCCTGCGGATTGCTTCGCAAAACAAGGAATCTCTTTATGAAAAAAACTTTGCCGATAATCGTTTTTATTTGTATGCTTGCGCTTTTTCTTTTCGGGTGCGATAGGCAAGAAACGTTGCTCAATCCTCAAAAGCCGGTCACGCTCACGATGTGGCACGTCTACGGCGAGCAAGCGGATTCGCCAATGAACAGATACGTTGAGGATTTCAACCGCACCGTCGGCAAGGAAAAGGGCATCATAGTCAACGTTACTCTCATGTCCAATGCATCGCAAATCGGGCAAAAACTCGTCAATGCTCAAAACGGAGTCGCCGGCGTACCAGCGATGCCCGACCTGTTCTTCTGCCACAACTCAAATGCGCAAGAACTTGGCGCAAACAACTTGCTCGACTGGCAGGACGTTTTTTCGGCAAGCGAACTTTCGGATTTCATTGGCGAATTTGTATCCGACGGCATGGTTGACAACTCGCTCTCGGTGCTTCCCGTGTCAAAGTCCACCCACCTGCTCTTTTTGGCAGGCGGCGCGTTCGACAAATTCGCAAAAGAACAAAACGTGACCTACGCCAACCTCGCAACATGGGACGGTTTCTTCTCCGTTGCCGAAAAATATTACA
>QWCH01002696.1_pt1 | contig 21977 bp, 21 predicted proteins | sample 1972671 | NCBI WGS metagenome assembly QWCH01 (sample SAMN09866713, study PRJNA288562) | Human gut metagenome isolate term3_stool, whole genome shotgun sequencing... | isolation source: gut | host: Homo sapiens | place: USA: California
TCTTCCCGGTATCATTGCTCTTTTAGGCAGTTACACGATATGTCGAGAAGAACAGGAGGACACGCTTAAATCTCTTCGGATGATTCCTGTTGATGAATCCAAACTTACAGAAGCAAAACTAACGCTTACATTCTTAATGAGTCTATTTATCTATTTGCTCCTTTTTGCAATAACATTTTTTGTGGAGGCGATGCTTCATTTTAATGATTTACAGTTGAACAGTATACTAATAATGATGAAGGTTTACCTGCTAAATGGATTTGGTATTTTTATAGTAATATCACCGATTATCGTATTTGTATCTAAAATAAAAAAAGGATATTGGCTTGCTCTTGTTTTCGCAGAGATATATTCTTTTGCAGGTTTGTTTGCAAACCTATTAACTATCGGCAAAACAATTTATCCAATTACCGCAGCTATGCAACTTGCAGGATATTATGAGGCATCACTGAGTGAGAAGTTATGTAGTATTTTAGTAATTGTGATTTGTGGGATTATATCTATTATTATACTGAAAAAAACAAGTTACCAAGTCAGTACAAGTAGAAAACACAAATCGATCTGAATAAAAATTGAAATTTAAAAAGAGGTTATATTGTTGTATGGAATGGTTAATTGTGAGAAATAGAGGAAAGGATAATGAAAAAATTTATATATTTGTTTGAGATTTTAAAACAAAGCAGAATTAACCCTTTTTATAATATTCCTTATATCTCACTGTCTTTACATATTCTCGTCTAAACAATTTAATATAGTTAAAGAAAGAGCAGGTTTCTTTCATTTTAGAGGACTTCTTATGTCAAGATGCAGGAGTCCTCCTTTTTTGTCTGAAAAACAAATAGACAAAAAAGAAATGGAGGAAATAAAATGCCAAAAGAATATTACCTTTATGTCAACGGACAAAGGGTTAAAGTCAGCGAGCAGATATATAAAGTCTACAGGCGAGAAAAAGAACACGAAAAGTATTTAGAGCAGGTGGACAAGAAAAACCACTTGCTCTTTTTTTCATCATTGGATCATGACGGGAATTTTGTAGATACAGATAAAGAAATAAAAGAAGCAGCAGAAAAAATCTATTCTAGTTTAGGTTTAAATATGACTACCGCCATTAATATGTTTTTAAGGGCAAGCATTAGAGAAAGTGGAATTCCATTTGGTTTAAAACTTGATATTCCAAGTGATGAAACCATCAAAGCTATAGGAAGAAGGAAGAGTGATAGCTAAAGATAAGAACGTTACAGCTTATGATAGTATGGATGACTTGAGGGAAGCTCTTGAAGTATAAGAAGAGGTTTTAGTATTATCTCTAGTAAGAAATGGCTCACACTCTGACTTGTTTAAGTGAAATAACACGAAAGAGACATTTACGACTCATATACACTCACACTGCTTGGAATATTATAGACAGTAAAATATTTACTATTAAAGAAGTGGAATTAATCTACTTCTTTTTTTAAAAAAATATCTATGATATCTCAAACGACTATAATTTTCTACCATTGATATGTCAACCAAAAACTCCACAAAAAATTGACACGGTTTTGCAACAAACCTTTATTGAGGATAATCAACCAATTTGGTATAATATCAGTACCAAAATAATGGATAATACTAATAGAATGAGGGGAAATGGATGGCATATACACCTATTATTCAGTTAAAAAACATATATAAATCCTTTGGAGAAACAGAGGTCCTAAGCGACTTCAGCCTTGATGTGAGTGAAAAGGAGTTTATTACACTCTTGGGACCGTCGGGCTGCGGCAAGACCACTATTTTGAGAATCGTAGGTGGATTTGAGACCCCGGACAGTGGGCGTGTTATTTTCAGCGGCAAAGACATAACAAATGTTCCGCCAAACAAGAGGGAAATCAACACTGTATTCCAAAAATATGCACTATTTCCGCACATGAATATTCAGGATAACATCGCCTTTGGCTTGAAAATCAGCGGAAAGAGCGATCAATACATAAGGGATAAAATTAAATATGCCTTGAAGCTGGTGAACCTCGATGGTTACGAGACTCGAAGCATACAGAGCCTATCGGGTGGTCAACAGCAGAGGATTGCAATGGCAAGGGCGATAGTAAACGAGCCGAAGGTTTTGCTTCTTGATGAGCCCCTGGGTGCACTTGATCTTAAACTGCGTCAAGACATGCAATACGAGCTGATTAGGCTTAATAACGAACTTGGAATAACGTTTATTTATGTAACTCATGACCAGGAAGAGGCCTTGACGATGAGCAACAAAGTCGTAGTCATGAATATGGGACACATCCAGCAGATGGGCACACCAGAAGAAATCTACAACGAGCCTGAAAACGCATTTGTTGCAGACTTTATAGGCGACAGCAATATAATAGACGGCGTGATGCAGGAAGATCGAATTGTCATGATATGCGGTGAAAACTGGCCGTGCATTGACGAGGGATTTGGCAGGAAAAAACCTGTTGACGTTGTGATAAGACCAGAAGATATAATAATTGGAGAGCCTGGCTCAGGAAGGCTTGACGGCGAGGTTGTTCACAATGTTTTCATAGGCGTACACTATGAGATGGAAATTGAGGCTGGAGGCTTCACATGGCTTGCACAAAACACTACTAGCTATGAAGTTGGTTCTATGGTTTCCATAGATGTCACTCCGTCAAACATACAGATAATGCACAAACCACAATCAATTGAAGAGGAGGCGATGGAAATTGATACTTAGAAAACAATCGATTTTGTCAGCTCCATTCATTTTGTGGATTTTGATAGGCACTATAATCCCACTTCTGGCAATTTGCTATTATGGCTTCACTACGAGGGATGGGAACTGGACAATAAACAACATAGTGGCGATTGGGAGAGCTGAACATGCCGGTGCACTCTGGCTTGCATTGGCACTTGCTACGGTAAGCACATTCATCTGTTTTGTTTTAGCATATCCAATAGCACTTATACTAAAATCGACCAAACTCGGTGAAAAGGGCTTCATCGTATTTATATTCATTTTGCCGATGTGGATGAATTTTCTTCTTAGGACTATGGCATGGCAGGTAATATTGGAAAAGGGCGGCATCATCAATAGCTTGCTAGTGAGTGCAGGACTACCGCCACTTGAAATTATAAATACTCCGGCTGCTGTAATCCTAGGCATGGTGTATGACTTTCTGCCATTTATGATATTGCCGATTTACAACACATTGATTAAGATAGATGATCAGATAATAGAGGCTGCTTATGATCTTGGTGCATCTTGGTTTACCACTAATTTCAAGGTAATATTGCCTCTATGTAAACCGGGAATTGCTAGTGGGGTGACTATGGTTTTTGTGCCATCACTAACCACATTTGTAATTTCAAACATGCTCGGCGGCGGCAAAATAAGCTTGATCGGGAATATAATTGAACAAGAATTTACAACTTCGGCCAACTGGAATTTAGGCGCAGGGCTTTCTCTTGTGATGATGTTTTTTATAGTCGTATCTATGATGTTCCTGTCTAGGGTCGATAAGGATAAGGAGGGCAGTTTTATATGATCCAAGGTATCAAAAAAACCGCAGCATATCTTTATCTATTGATAATAGTTGTTTTTCTCTATGCACCGATAATAACACTTATTGTTCTGTCGTTTAATCGCAGCAGGTCCATGGCGGTCTGGCTTGGTTTTTCTCTTGACTGGTACAAAAGAATGGCAGCCGACCCTATGATAATAGAAGCTATATGGAATACATTCTTCATTGCGCTTGTATCGGCCTTTATTGCAACAATCATAGGAACTTTGGGAGCTATTGGAGTTACAGGTATGAGGAAATCCACTCGCACGGCGATTATGACATTCAACAATATACCACTTCTCAACGCGGATATCGTTATAGGAATCTCACTGATGATAACATACCTAATTTTTGGAATTAGCTTAAGCCGCGGAACTGTTTTGTTGTCGCACATTACTTTCAGTTTGCCGTACGTGATTTTGTCAGTAATGCCGAAACTCAAGCAGACTGCGAGGATGAACTATGAGGCTGCACTAGACCTTGGGGCGACACCGATTTATGCTTTTGTGAAGGTGGTTCTTCCAGACGTTTTACCGGGGATTATCAGTGGATTTTTGCTGGCATTCACGATGTCTGTTGACGATTTTGTTGTAACCCACTTCACGAGAGGAGCAGGCATAAACACAATTTCAACGCTGATTTACAGCCAGGCGAAGGTTGGCATAAAGCCGACGCTCTTTGCCCTGTCCACGATTATTTTTGTAGTGGTACTCGTAGTGCTTTTGGCGAGCAACCTCATAACGAATCGCAAAGCAATGATGATGCAGAGGGAGGTGTTGTAATTTGAAGAAATTTTCAAAAATAGTAGCACTCGGACTCATCTGTTTTGTTTGTATGGGGATGTCCTTGCTTTTGACTGGATGTGGCAACAAAACAGGGGAGACGGTTTCAGTGTACTGCTTCGGCGATTACATAGATCCCCTCTTGATTCGTGACTTCGAAAAGGAAACTGGCATAAAGGTTGTTTACAGCACATTTGACACCAACGAGGAGCTTTATCCCGTAATAAAAAATAATGGTGCTGATTACGATGTAATCTGTGCATCTGACTACATGATAGAAAAGTTAAGAGAAGAAGGGTATCTTGCTGAACTTGACAAGACCCTCATCCCAAACCTAAAAAATATTTTGCCGAATTACATGGAAAAAGCTGAAAGTTATGACCCTGGCGGGAAATTTTCTGTCCCACACACCTGGGGAACTATGGGGATTATGTATAACAGGAAGACCATAGGCAAGGGCGAAAAGATAGATAGCTGGAATGATTTGTGGAAGAAAAAATATCGTAGCAAAATCGTGATGCCTGATTCTATGAGGGATACGATTGGAATAGGCCTAAAAAAGAATGGCTATTCAATTAATACCGTCGATGTTCATCAGCTTTTGGCCGCTCAGTATGATCTCAAAGAGCAGAAGCCTTATGTGTATAAATATGTGAATGATTCGGCAAGGGATTTGATAATAGGCGAATCGGCTGATCTTGCGGTGGTTTGGAACGGCGAATATTTATATAGCAAGGTAGAAAAAAAGGATGTTGAGTTTGTGGTGCCTAAGGAAGGCTCGGAGGAATTTATTGACGCCTGGGCAATCACAGCCAAGGGGAAGAATAAAGAAAATGCAAACAAATGGATTAATTTCATGCTTTCAAAAAAAGCCGCAATCACAAACTTCAATTATCTGACATACACGATACCGAACAAATTTGTGTACGACAACATAGATGAACTGGTGAAGAATTTTGACGAGCAGGCCTATGGTGGCAAGGGCATAATCAAGGAGAACAAAATAGTGTTTCCAAGCGATGATGTACTGAAGCGGTGCGAGATACTCCGAAATCTCGGGCCAGAAGGAGATGACCTTTATACAGATATATGGAAGAAGTTCAAGGCGAGTTAGGAGAACGTTGAGCAATCAAAAAATGTGCGTTTGCATCGGAATTTATGAGATTTATGATAAGAATCACTGAGCTGAGTTTTATATTTTGGAGAATTTAAAAATGAAAAATTCAAACATAACATATAATCCTATCCTAAACAGGCTAAGAGAAGAGAAGAACCACAAAATATCAGGTGGTCTGTACCATGAACTCCAAATTCGCATGGCATATAATTCGAACCATATTGAGGGCAGTTCACTAAGCGAGAAACAGACACGAAGCATTTTTGAGACAAACTCCTTGCAAAGCGGTGAAAATATAGATGTTGATGACGTAATTGAAGCAGTTAACCACTTCAAGGCCTTTGACTATTGCATTGATGTCGCAGAGGAAGAATTAACCGAAGATATTGTAAAGTACATACACTATTTGCTGAAAAGTGGTACAAGTGACGAAAAACTATCTTGGTTTAAAGTTGGAGAGTATAAGACGATGCCAAACATGGTTGGGGGCATTGAAACTTCATCTCCTGAAGATGTTAATGAGGATATGAAGAGTCTTTTAAAGGCATATGGGAACAAAACAGATATCTTTTTTGAAGATATAGTAGAATTTCACTTTAATTTTGAAAGAGTCCATCCGTATCAAGATGGAAATGGCCGTGTTGGTAGGCTGGTAGCTTTTAAAGAGTGCCTGAAAAACAATATAATCCCATTCATAGTCGAGGATAGCAAGAAATCATTTTACTATCGTGGCCTCAATGAATATAAAAATGATTCAACATATTTGATTGAAACCTGCTATGACGGTCAGGATACAATAAAGGCGATGATAAATGTCTTTGGCATAAAATAGAGTGAATTTATAGGAAAGAGATAAATATGAGTATAAATAAATCTTCAAAATCCGTATTCATCACGGGTGGAAGCGGCGGCATAGGCAGAGCTTGCGTTAAGTTGCTTGCAGCTCAAGGATATAAGGTCGCGTTTACGTATAATAAAAACGAGGAAGCGGCTAAAAAACTTATTGAAGAACTGGGCGGAGCTTGTGCGCAGAGCGTCAGTATGCTTCGCGGGGATGACCGCTGCGGCGATTCGGATGTGGCGGATGAGGGGGCGCTTCAGGCTGATGTTCGCTGTGGAGATTCAGATGTGTTTCGCACGCATGCCGGCTGTGGTGAATCGGGCACGCCGAGTGTTTGCGCGCTTCGGGCGGATGTTCGCGACGCCGAATCGGTGGAAGGAGCCGTTGCTGAGGGTGCAAGGCTTCTTGGAGTCAGGGGGTTTGACTGTGCTGTGCTTGCAGCGGGCATCAGTCAAATTGAGCCTTTCGACTTGTCGAAAGGCGACCACTGGAAAGATCTAATGGAAGTAAATGTGACTGGCAGTGCAAATGCTATTTGGGAAATTATGCCACATATGATAAGCGAGAAAAACGGAGCAATTGTTTTGTTGTCTTCGATATGGGGTCAGGTTGGGGCTTCATGTGAGGTTGGTTATTCAGCTAGCAAGGGTGCGGTTGAGGCGATGTGCAAGGGACTTTCCAAGGAACTTGGACCTTCAAATATCAGGGTGAATTGTGTTGCGCCGGGGCTTATTGAAACTGAAATGAATGCTGAATTATCAGAGGAGGCACTAAACTCTTTCGTTGAGGACCTATCACTTGAGCGGATCGGAAAGCCAGAAGAAGTCGCAGAAGTTGTCGCATTTTTGTTGTCAGAACGAAGTTCATATGTCACAGGACAGGTCATCAGAGTGGATGGTGGAATGTAAAAAAATGTAAAATATGATTGCAAATAATCGGGTATTTTGATATAATTTTCATGAAAATAGATGGTTTATTTTTGGCTGACGGATTTGGTTCAAATCGATCAGTTTTTAGAAGGGGAGCGTTTTGTCTCAATTTTTCGATAGCATTGTAGAATTGTATAAACAGTGGAGTAGCAACCTCTACGATATATGGGAATTGCAGGATAAGGAAGGTATACTTTTCACGGCTTTTGCACGTTGGATTTTTATTTTTTTAGCTGCATACATACTGATTCGCTGCTTTTTGAGCCTTTTGTTCAGCAAGAATCCTAGCGAGGTTTGGGCATACTTTCACATCGAAGGCAGGCATGAGAATGAAGATGGTGTTAACCTGCCGATTACTCACTGGGAGAACATAGTGGGCCGTGGTAAGGCGAGCGATATAAGTGTGGATGATCTAGGTGTTTCAAGAACCCATGGTACTTTGTGCAGAGATAATGAGGGCGAGTGGACCTACATGGATTTTGGCTCAACCAATGGGGCTGAGATTAACGGCAGGACAGTTTTGCCAAATCGACCTGCGAAAGTAAACTTCGGAGATGAATTGAAACTTGGCACGAGGAATTGCACACTCTTTCCGATAAGCCTTGAGGAGAAAAATAACAATAGAGAAATGCGTATGGAAGATACGATGTTTTCTTCACCATGGAGTATACTGATCGCTCTTACTATTTTTCAAGTTATGACATTGATGCAGCTGAAAATCGCGCTGGCGGACCGTTTTCAGCCTAATATAGTGGTAGCTTTTGGTGGCATGATAGCCATGGTGTGGGCATATGTTATCTTCATGAAGGGGCTTAAGAGAAAGGCCTTTGAAATGGAGTTTATCGCATTCTTTTTGTCGACATTGAGCCTTGCGGTGACGGCAACAAAATACCCTGGATCGGTTTTCAAACAATTCATCGCAATAGCTCTAGGCTTTGGCCTTTTCTTTGTAATGTGTATATATCTAAGAGATTTATCCAGGGTCAAAAAATTTAAGCCATATTTAATGGGTGTTTCAGCGCTATTCCTTTTAATAAACTTAGGTTTTGCTGAGGTTAGCCATGGAGCACGAAACTGGATTTCCTTAGGCGGATTCTCTATTCAGCCATCTGAAATTGTTAAACTGGCGTATATTTGGATTGGTGCAGGAAGTCTGAATTATCTTGTTAACAAAAAAGACAACTTCAGGTTTATGGCGTTTTCTGGATTTTGCTTTGTTTGTCTTGCCTTAATGAATGACTTCGGAACAGCAATAATATTTTTTGTAAGTTTCCTAATTATATCATTTCTTAGAACCGGAGATTTTACGAAACTAATAGTAGTTGTCGGCGTAGCGTTTGTCGGTGGATTGATGGTATTGAAGTTTAAGGCATATGTTGCAGCCCGATTTGCAACTTGGGGACATGTTTGGGACTATGCCGATACATCAGGATTCCAGCAAACTAGAGCACTTTGCGCTACAGCCAGCGGAGGTTTGGTCGGCGTTGGAGCGGGTAAGGGATGGCTAAATCAGGTCCCAGCTTCTGACACTGATATGGTATTTCCGCTTATTTCTGAGGAATGGGGAGTTATCATAGCAACGCTTGCTGTCCTTGCAATAATCACTCTTTCGATTTTTGCTGTAAGGTCTGTGCTTGCTGGAAGATCAACATTCTATACGATTGCGGCATGCTCTGCAACATCAATGTTTCTATTCCAAACAGGACTAAATGTGTTTGGCTCTGTGGATATTTTACCTTTCACTGGAGTTACCTTCCCATTCGTTTCGAATGGTGGAACAAGTATGATAGCATGCTGGGGGTTGCTGGCATTCTTGAAGGCAGCGGATACAAGGCAGAATGCAAGCTTTGCGATCAGTCTGAAGGATAAGGAAGCCAAGGGATCAGAATCATATAATGATATCCAAATTGAAGATGTCGAAAGTTTAGATGCGGACAGATCATCTTTGCGAGAAAAATACAGTGCATATAATGCCTCAAAGGCAGATAGGAAGGTATCTGAAGATATTATAATTCCTCTTAAAGATGAGGTAGATACTGAGTCTGAAAGTGATACATCATACACAGAAGAGGAACTTGAGGCTCTTGCAAATGGCGAATTTTTAGGGGGCAATGACGACAAATGAAAAAGTTGGAAAGACGTGCATTTATTTGTATTCTCATGATTCTTTGCCTGGTAGCAGGAATGACGATATTTATAGTCCGATTGACAAGAGATGGAGGCAAGTGGGCTACATTTTATGCAAATCAACACATATATGCTAACGGAAAACTTGGCCTTGGCAATATATATGATAGAAACGGCAGTATTCTTGAAGAAAATCAAGATGGCAATATTGTATTTAACGACGATTATTGGGCAAGAAGAGGAACAGTCCATGTCGTTGGTGATAGGAATGGAAATATTGCAACCTCCGCAGAAGTTGCATATAGAAAAGATATTGTCGGCTACAGTTTACTCACTGGGACATACTCGATCACAGGAAAGGGTAGGGATATCAAACTGACCATAGACGCTGAGATGAGTGCAGCTGCAGCAAGGGCACTTGGAGAGCGGCACGGAACAGTATTAATATATAATTACCAAACTGGTGAAATCTTAACAATGGTTAGTGGACCGAATTATGACCCTGAAGAGAAACTTGGAGATGTTGATGAATCATCAGGTTTGTTTATAAACCGTGCACTTTCGAGCAAAATAGTTCCGGGTTCGATATTTAAGGTTGTAACATCTGCAGCGGCGATAGAAAACGTGCCTGATATTGACGAATTTAAATACTACTGTGGAGGGACCTACAGAATAGGTAATGAAGACCTCAGGTGTTTTGCGCCACATGGACCTGTAGACTTTAGGAGAGCCCTCATAACATCCTGCAATGGTGCGTTTGCTCAAATTACTAATATGTGTGGAGCCAGCATAATGGAGGACTATGTTAACAAACTTGGACTGACCAAGACCTATGACATAGATGGCATCAAAAATATACCAGGTAGTTTTGAGTTCCCTAAAAACAATGAATTTAATCTCGGCTGGGCCGGAATTGGGCAATACAACGATCTTTTAAATCCGTTGAGCATGGCAGTATTCATGGGCGCAATTGCCGGAGACGGGAAAGCAGCAGAGCCAGTTCTTTTGCACAAGCCTTTTAGAATTCCTAAATTTACTGATCAGATGATAGAGCCAGAAACGGCCGCTAGATTGCAGGAGATGATGATAGCGGACGTGACGGAAGGCTATGGGGATAGTAAATTTCCTGGCCTTGAGGTCTATGCGAAAACGGGAACAGCACAACTTCAAGGCAAGACTCCGAACGCTTGGATGGCGGGCTTTCTGAAGGATGAGAACTACCCTTATGCATTTGTAATACTTGCAGAGAACTCAGGCTATGGTGTTGTAGAATGCCCACCAATTCTCAATGCTGTAATGGATGTAGCAAAAAATAAAAATTAGTTATTGAGTAAACAGAAATATAATAATAAATCAAATTTTAAAGGTTAGAAATGAAGAATTTATATATCAAAGACTTAAAAGAGGGACAGGATTTCATAGATTTTTTTATTGTAAGAGCATCGGGTGTGAAGATCGGCTCTAACGGCAAGAAATATCTAGATATAACGCTTGGGGATAAGACTGGAGATTTGACGGCAAAAAAATGGGATGTTTCACCGAGCGAGGAGCCTGCGCTTGAGGCGATTAAAGCTGGAGATATAGTGAAGATTAAGGCAAGCGTAACGGTATATAGAGATGCCAAGCAGCTTAGGATAACGAAAATAAGAGTTGCTGTAGAGCAGGACGGAGTTGATCCTATGCATCTTGTGAAAAGTGCCCCTGAGTCAGGTGAAGAAATGTACGATTTTATCTATCGTAAGGCTATCGAAATGAAAGACGAAGAATTACGCTTGATGAGTACTAATATTTTGTCTAGAAATAAGGGGAAACTTTTATATTACCCAGCTGCAATGAGAAACCACCATGCTGAGCTTGCGGGACTTCTGTGGCATATGAAGAGAATGATTATGCATGCGGAGGTCTTGGTGATAGTTTATCCGATTCTTAACAGAGACTTACTGGTCGCAGGCGTAATATTTCATGACATAGAGAAGATGACAGAGATAAGGTCCAACGAATTTGGCGTAAGTGACGGTTATAGCTTTGAAGGTAGACTCTTGGGACATCTGGTTCAGGGGGTTAAGGTCATAGACGAGCTAGCAAAAGAGCTGGGCGTAAGCGAGGAGAAATCAATAATGCTGCAGCACATGTCTATTTCGCACCATTACGAGCCTGAATTCGGTAGCCCGAAGAAACCGCTATTTCCTGAGGCAGAAATGCTTCACTACTTGGATATTATGGATGCCAAAATGTATGATATCGAAGAGGCAATGTCTTCAACAGAGCCAGGAGAGTTTAGCGACAGAATCTGGTCAATGGACAATAGAACATTTTATAGGGCAACGTTTGGAAATGTAGATGACTGTAATAAACGGGAAGATTAAAAAAATATTTTATAGAGGTAAAGGCGGATTTGCTATTGGACTTTTTTCTATAGTTGATGGCGAGACAATAACGGTTAAGGGCGTTTTACCGGGAATCCGAGAAGGACTAAAATGCAAGCTTGATGGAGATTTTGTCATTGACGAGAAATATGGAAGGCAGTTTAATGTAAGGAACCTACTCTTTGATGAAGATGAGATAGATGAGGAAGGTTTATACCGGATGATTTTTGTGGTGCTTACAGAAGCCGCGAGCAACGGTAATACCTTTCTTTTTTATGAGGAAGTTCTGAATGAACTTCGGATGAGATATGGTGTATCAAAGGAAATCTTTGATGATGTAATATCCATGAATAATACGGAGAAATATGAAATTGTCATCGAAGAAAACGAACTCAACGGAAAAAGATTTTATCTAGAGGAGACCTATAACTGGGAAGTAAGCGCCTGTGAGAACTTGAAACGCCTTAATTCTACAGTAGAAAATTTTGAAACTGATGAGGTTGAGATAGATTTTGAAAAAATAGAAAGTCGTATGGGCATAAGCTTTTCCAATGAGCAAAAAGAAGCCGTTTCAGGAGCCATAGCAAATGGAGTCACGGTAATAACTGGAGGCCCTGGAACGGGTAAAACCACTATATTACGAGCTGTGACCATGCTGCTAAGAGAGATGGGATATATTGTAGCTTTAGCAGCACCTACGGGACGTGCCGCAAAGAGAATAAAGGAATCAACAGGATATCGTGGACATACAATACACCGTCTGCTTGAGGCAAGTATAGATGAAAAGAAGGATGAGGTCATATTCAGGCGAAATGAAGAAAATCCTTTGGAAGCCGATGCCGTCATTGTCGATGAAGCATCGATGATAGATGTTGAACTGATGTCGAGACTTCTTGAAGCATGTACTGACGGCACTAGACTTGTACTTGTTGGAGATGTAGATCAGTTACCACCAATCGGACCGGGGAGTGTGCTAAACGACATCATTCAAAGCGAATATATTCATACAACCTCACTGAAATCAATATTTAGGCAAGCAGAAGAGAGCAAAATAGTTGTGTCCGCGCACGAAATCAACAGAGGTGAAGAGCCAGATCTCGAATATAAAGAAGGGGATGACCTAATTTTCTTGCCAAAGTCAACATATGCTGAAGTTAGGGAGGAAATTGCTAAACTGGCAGCATATGAGGAAGCACAGGTAATAACGCCGACCAAGAGAGGGCAGCTAGGGACGACTTCTCTAAACAAAATGCTACAGGATAGCCTGAATCCACGAGAGGAATGGAAGCAAGAAATAAATAAGAGAATTTCAGGACGCGTGGATTCTTCGGATGAAAATTCTATAACTTCCGAGATGCCTCAGATTACAATGAGAAATGGCACTGCTGCCAATGCTGAGAATGAAATTTTTAGAGTTGGCGACAGGGTGATGCAGATAAAGAACAACTACGGGAAACAGTGGAAAATAGCTGCTGTAGAAGTAGAGGGCAGTGGATTATTCAATGGAGATATGGGTAAAATCGTTGAAATTGATCCATTGAACGAAATAATTTCTGTCGAATTTGACGAAGGCAAGGTTGCAAAATATGAGAGAGAGGATTTTAAGGAACTACAGCTTTCATATGCGATAACAGTACACAAGAGCCAGGGATCTGAATTTTCAATGGTTGTAATGCCTGTGGCAAGTTTCGGCCCTTTGCTTGGCACCAGAAATCTCCTATATACGGGAATTACAAGAGGCCGAGACAATGTAATCCTGCTTGGCGACGAGAAGTCATTAATAAGAATGATTCACTGCAACACCAGCAGAGATAGAAATTCAGGAATGAAAGACAGGCTTGCAAGTTTTTTATGAGTTAGATACATGGGTCGAAAGTTTTTATGAGTTAAATGCAGGGCATACAAATATTTTGTATGAGGAAAACAAACAGTCTATGGGAAGGTTTTGGGCGATATACAAAACAATTGTGCAGCAGCATTCTTGAACTTATATTCCCTAGCCATTTATACTGTGCGATCTGTGGAAATATCATTGACGAAACAAGACCATACTCTCTCTGCGATCACTGTAGGGATCACATAGGGTGGAGGCTTAAAGAGCCGTTTATAGCACATGTATATGGGGAAGCGACAAGATGTATAAGCTGCTGCTCGTATGGAATGTACGAGAGACGCCTAATTTTTCGGCTGAAATACAATAAGAAGAAATCTACAGCCGCAATTATGGGAGAAATTGTAGCAGACAGACTGAAGTATTCAGAAATAGAGTATGATATTATTGTGCCTGTTCCGATGGAGAAATCCAAAGAACGGAAGAGAGGATTTAATCACGCTTTTTTGATAGCAAAGGAGGCGGGGAAAATCCTTGAAAAGCCTGTTGTTGAACATGCACTCACAAGGACAAAGAAAACTCGCGCTATGAGGGGGCTGAGTCCTGGCGAAAGGCGGGCAAATATTTCGGGAGCTTTTGCACTTGGACGTGAGGCAGAGAAGATTATGGGGAAAAGAGTGCTGTTATTTGATGATATTTGTACGACGTTTGCAACGGGAGAGGAGTGTATTAGGGTATTGCATGATGCCAACCCAGAAAGCATAGATTTTATTGCATTTTCCGCAAAGAATTTTTGAAATTTTAGTGAAATCAATGCACAAAAATGTTAAAGTAGTGGCATAAACATTTTATAAGATATTCTTTCTTGTAGTTCTGTGGTTGAAAATCCAGGCCAGTTGCGGGCAAAGGGATCCACGTAAGTTGTCGCAGGAGGCGGCAGTGATCATGGCGCAGCTTAGAAGTAAGTCCTCGGGGAAACCCCGGTCAAGGCGAGTGTGGGGGCAAAGACCAGGTCAGATACAAGAAAGATTGTCTATTTAGAAAGAAAATCTTAAATGAAAATTTATGACGGCATAATTATAGGCGCCGGAGCCGCAGGGATGGCTGCCGCAATTACAGCCAAACAGGAAAATCTAAATTTTGATTTGGCGATTCTTGAAAAAATGGATCGCCCCGGACTTAAGGTAGCAGCTGCCGGAAATGGTAGGTGTAACATAACTAACAAGAATTGTCCGGACTATTTATCAACTCTTAAATTTCTCCAATCGGTTGGAATCATGACGCGCGATGATGGAAACGGCTGGATATACCCATATAACGAAGAAGCAAAGTCTGTCGTTGCAGCACTCGTTGAGAAAATAAGATCTCAGGGTAGCGAAATATTTTGTGGTAATCGCGTTAAGTCCGTTGAAATTATCGAAAATCATAGAGATAGCGGATGGAGGCATAATAAGGCAGGCGATTCAGCAGTTTTTCAGATAGATACTGATAACGGCACAAAATATTTTGCACGCAGGGTGGTTCTCTCTACCGGGGGAAAGTCGGGCCCAAAGCTTGGAACTACAGGAGATGGTTTTGTAATTGCAAGGAATCTAGGGCATACGGTGAATACACTCGTTCCTTCTCTAACAACGGTTGAAACCTATGAGGACACAGCATATATTGCCGGGGTCAGAGCAAAGGCTTCGGTTACACTGATTTTTAAAGGGATTCCCGTTGCAGCGGAAGAGGGCGAAATTCAGTTTACTGAAGATGGTGTTTCAGGTATATGTATATACAATTTGACTAGATATATGACCGGGCTACCGCTTGATTCCTATAGTTTGGAAGTGGATTTTTTCCCTGGGATCTGGAATATAGAAGAGGTTATCGAGGAGAGAGAGGCTCTTATGGGAAGGAATGCTCTGCTTTTGACGATGCTAAAGAAACCTCTTAGGAAGTTGATAATGGATCAAACCGGTGGAGATGTAAAAGAAATCACAAAATTGGTCAAGAAATTCCCATTGAAAGTGAAAAACTTGGGAGGATGGCGCAAGGCTCAGGTGACACGCGGTGGCGTGGATTTGCACGAAATCAGTCATGATACGATGGAATCTACGCTAATTAAAAATCTTTTTATCGTCGGGGAAGTCTTGGACTACGATGGCCCATGCGGTGGGTTTAATCTAAATCACGCATGGCAGACCGGAATCAAAGCCGGCCGTGCCATGGCAGAAAACTTTTAATGATTTTGTGATTTATAAAATTTAAGTTGATTTTAGAAGGTCTCAAATATTGAGATCTTTTTTTTGCATACATTCTCATACGCGGCTTAGCCTAAAGAAAGGCCCTTTCGTTCTGTAGATATTTTAAAACATACTAAAGATTCTCACAGAGACCTAATATGATGGATTCAAAATGTGAAGACACCTTATCTGCCGTTTCCTGAACTTCAGCATGTGTAAGAGGCTGGTCCAAAATACCTGCCGCCATGTTGGATATACATGAAACTCCGCAAACCTCTATACCCATATGTCTTGCAGCGATTGCCTCGCAGGCTGTGCTCATACCAACCGCATCAGCTCCTAAAACTCTAAGCATATTTATCTCAGCTGGTGTTTCAAAACTCGGACCAGTACACTGAGCATAGATACCCTCGCGGATATCGACACCTACTTCTTTGGAAATATTTTCTAAGATATTAATTAGCCTTGGGCTGAAGATTTTGCTCATATCAGGGAAACGAGTGCCGAGCTCTTCGATATTTGGACCAATAAGAGGATTTGGTATAAATGTTGTGATAACGTCTTTTATTATCATCAAATCTCCGGGACTGAAGGAGAGGTTGATACCACCAGCTGCATTGGTGAGTATTATTGCCTTTGCACCCAGCATACCCATTGTTCTAATCGGAGCAACTACCTCGGACATGTGATAACCTTCGTAGTAGTGGACTCTTCCATTCATTGCGACAATTGGAAGTCGGTTTCTTCCAATATATCCGAATATAAAACTTCCGTTATGTCCCTCGACAGTCGATACAGGGAAACTCGGGATTTCTGAGTATGGAATTTCAGAAACTTTTTCAATCTTCTTAGAAAAACCGCCGAGACCTGAGCCCAGCACCAGCCCTGCCTTAGGAGAGAAGTCAATTTTAGCTTTGATATATTCTTCGATTGTATTTAATTCTTTGTATCCTATCATATTATTATCCTTTCGATGTGACTTGTTGCCTGTTATTAAATTATATATGTGCGTACCAGTGCAACTTAATTTAGTGAGTTATTTTATTTTAACATATTTAGGGACGGAGTAAAAATTATTTAATTATATGATTTATTGTAAATATTATGAAAGTATTTATAGTTTTACGTTGAAAAGGCATAGGGGGGGTGATACAATATAGACAAAGGAGGTATGTGATGAATAAATCAATTAAGCGAACGATGGGGCTAGTTTTAGCACTTTTCGTAGCAGTAAGTATGTGTGTTGATATTACGGGTGTTTTTGCAGATGAGACAAATACGAATGATCAAAACACAAAAGTTAAAGCACAAGAGGTGAATGAAGATGCTCAGCCTAATGTGAAAGAGCAGAACAATGTAGAGGAAACAAAAGAATCTGAGGGCGATCTCGAAAAATCTGAGGAAACAAAAGATTCTAAGGAAAAACTTGAAGTATCTAAGGAAACTGAAGCAAAGAACAATGCGGTTGCTGAGGGCAACAAAACTCAAGATATATTCTTGTTATGGCAACATTACAGCATGGGCAAAGGATGGTACAATCCTAAAGATGAGGGAAAAGAGGTTAGCTTTCATTATGTTCTAAAGTTTAGGGGAAAAAACAAAAATGGAGAAGTTAAGAATAGACTTTCAACTAATTATATAACTTACAAGGGAAAGATTGGTGAAGATTTTAAAATTAGTGTGCCAGTAGATAAAATAGAAAGTAAAGATGGTGAAACGTATACAGATTGTGAAATTTACCAGATTGATATACCTATTAGTGAAGAAAATCGAATTTATGGTGGAAGTGCAACGGTAAAAGATACTTTTATCGCTACCAATATAGTACAGAATATGGAAACTCTGACTAAAATGGTGATATCACCAGGTGCTATTATTCTTGAGGGCGATAAGGAGAATATTAAGGTGCGTTTCTCCGTAGCTCAAATCAAGGAAGGCCATGAAACATACCCTCTATATAACAGAAATCGTAAACCTGTAGACGCGGAAATTGATTTTAAAGAAGGAGAGGAAGCAATTGCCATGGCTTCTAGGAATTTTTATCGTGCAGTTTTCGGGAATCAATTAGATTTATTTAGTCCATATACAGGGAAGTATAAAGAACATAAATTGCATGCTGATTTTTCTGGAGATAATAAAGATGAACTAAATAAGAAATACAATCTTGATGTTAGTGGAGATGATATAAATGGATGGACAGTAACCCTTTCATCCAAGATTAACAAGGGCGAAAGAGAAGAAATAAAAGATGAATCTAATTATAAAACGATTTATAAAAATGATCCAACTTTATTGAAAGGCAAGACTAAGATCAAACAAGAGGGCGCTAAAGGTTTTACTAGAGTAAAAACCGTTTACTATTACATACAGGATGAAAATGGTAAAGAGGAAATTCTTAAAGCAGAGGAACCGGTAACCGAAATTGTTAATCCAACGGATAGAATTGTTCTGGTAGGGACAAAAATTGCAACTGAGGATGTTAATAAACCTGAAAAAAATGATAACGCTAAAGTAGCTCCAAAAACAGGAGACAGCTCAAACATGATGCTTTATGCAGGACTTGCAGCTTTGATGAGCATGGGTGCTTTACTGATTCTCAAGAAAAAAAGAAGCTACAAGTAAAACATAAAGAGAAGAACTATAAATAAATTAAAAATCAATAATAACGGACGGTAGAAGGCTAGAAACCTTTTGCCGTTATTTTTTTATTTTTTATAAAATGTTAGGTGATAATACATATGTTGACATTACTAGAAAACTTGACACGATCCTCATGGGGTTAGTGGAGATATATTCAAGCAAATGTGATATAATAAAATCCTGATGATATATTGTGATTTATACAAGAGGAGAAAAAGATATGAGTAATGATATAAAATTATTTGAAGGAAATCAGATTCGCTCTTCTTGGAATAGCGAAAAGGAAGAGTGGTACTTTTCTATTATTGATATCTTGGGTGTCCTTACCGAAAGTGAAAACCCAAGAAAATATTGGAGTGTTTTAAAAACAAGACTCAAAAAAGAGGGAAATGAACTGGCTACAATTTGTAGCCAGTTGAAAATGAAAGCATCAGATGGAAAGATGAGAAAAACAGACGTAGCAGATATGCAGGGTGTATTCCGTATCATTCAGTCTGTACCGTCACCTAAAGCGGAGCCATTTAAGATGTGGTTAGCTGAAGTAGGTAAAGAAAGAATTGATGAAACAGTTGACCCTGAACTCACCATAGATAGAGCCTTGGAAACTTATCTCAAAAAAGGCTATACAAGAGAATGGATTAATCAGAGATTACAAGCAATTCAGGTAAGAAAAGAACTCACAGACTCTTGGCAAGATCACGGCGTAACAGAAGGAAGAGAATATGCAATTCTAACAAATGAAATTTACAAAGCCTGGTCTGGAATGAGCACAAGACAGTATAAAGACTTGAAAGATTTGAAAAAAGAGAATCTGCGAGATAATATGTCAACTACTGAGCTGATATTAAATATGCTTGCGGAAGCTGCTACAAAAGACATTGCATAATCTACTAATCCACAAGGTTTGGAAGAAAATAAAAAAGTAGCAAACCGTGGAGGTAATATTGCTGGAAATGCCAGAAAAGAAATAGAAGCAGAAACGGGCAAGTCTGTAATTACATCAAAAAATGCAATTGACTTTGGGAAACTGATTGATGATGTTACAAAGACAGCAGATAAAAGAGATAAAGAGGATAAGAAGTAACCAAAAACTCCACAACAACTTGACACGGCCAGACTCTGGAGAATATTTTGTAAATCCTAATAAAGATGTACAATTCCGCTTCATGATGCAATTGGAAATACTGGGTATAAACTCAACAAGTGGGATTCTAGTAACAATGGACGTTTCTCTAAAGACATGACAATCAAGGCAGTGTACATGAAGAAGAAAAATATTACACCTTTAACAGGAGATACGGAAATGTTGCTGTCGTATACAGTACTTATTGCGGCAACAGCAGGAATAGTTATCGGATTTAGAAGAAAGAGAAATGCTAAATAATATTTCAAACTATATTATGTTTGAGAATTGTTAGATACAATTAAATTTATTTAAAACAGGGATGACTTTCGTTATCTCTGTTTTATTATTATGGGATATATCAAAAGAAAGAGTGCGTTGATGATTTTTGATAAGTATGAAAATTTGACATTGGTCTCAAAGGTTGATTTTTTTGCAAAAAACTATTGACATTCATACAAATTTGACATACTATATAAAAAGCTCATATATATAAAATATTTATATATACAAATTTCAGACATATTTTTAGCAAATATATCAAAGTTAGACATTGCAATATATAAATCAAAATTTTATAGAAGTTTGGAGGTAAAATGTTTACAGTATCAGCAAGCATAATTGAACTTCTGATTCTATCCATTGTAAACCGCAAAGATTCTTATGGATACGACATTTCCCAGAGAATCAAGATGGTTTCGGACATCAAAGAGTCGACCCTATATCCTATTTTGAAGAAGATGAACAAAAACGGATATCTTGAGAGCTACATGGAAAACTACAATGGAAGAGCCAGAAAGTACTACAAAATAACAGAGTCAGGCAAGGCACATCTTGAAGAAATGCAGTCGGAATGGGAAAGGTTTGTTTCGACAATAGATATGATAGGAGGGAAACATGAATCAAATCGGAAGAGATAAATATCTCAGCGAATTTAAGTCAAAAATATCAAAACTACCGCATGAAGAGTATGAGGACGCGGTAAACTATTTTGTTGAATACATAGAAGACTCGGGGCTAGAAAACTATGAGGACATTTGTAAGGAACTTGGCACACCAAGGGAAGCTGCAAGCGAACTTATGGTAGGACTTTTGAAGGACAAGAACGCGAGGAAGAGAAATCCGAGCATCGTACTAATAGTTATTTTGGCGATATTAAGTGCACCTGTTTCAATCCCAATATTCATATTTTTAATTACTATATTATTTGCCATAGGAATGCTTATCGTGGCAATATTTATTGCATCAATTGCAGGTGTAGTTGGTGGCGGAGCCTTAGCGATAAAGACTATCATAGTTAGTATTGGAAGCATAGGCATAGCATCTTCAGGAGGCATGATTTTGTTCGGGATATCGCTGATAGCAATCGGTCTCATAATACCGACTATTTTGTTGATGGTAAAACTCATACAGTGGCTCGTGCAACTGATAGCAAAACTCTACTATAGAATTATGAGGAGGAATAGGCATGAATAAGATAACAAAAATTCTCTTGATTGCATCGCTAGCTCTAGTCCTTGTTGGAGGAGGACTTTTGATTGCGGGTGCACTATCAGGCGGATGGGAGCAACTCAAAAATACAGATCTGACGTCGGGCAAGGAATACCAAGAGAAGACAATAGACTATGATGAGGCATTCAACAAAATAGAAATAGATGCACAGTCATACCCCGTGAAGGTTTTAAAAAGCAATGACGCAAAGGCTCATCTTAGGATTCGAACTGACGAAAATCACAAACTAAAGTTTGGAACTGGTGGCGATACCTTTAAAATTACAGAGAAATATGAAGCCAAGAAGCGTGTCAATGTTGACCTGGACATTTGGAATGAACTGCTACAAATTGATAATGAGAAAAGTATTTTCTTATATTTGCCAGAAAAAGAATATGAGAGCATAATTTTAAACGCTGATGCCGGGGACGTAGAAATAGAAGACCTGAAGGTTAAGAACCTAACCGCGGATCTCAAAGCCGGAAGTTTTGAACTCTATAATTTTTCTATTGAAACTGGTAATATTAAATGCAGTGCCGGGGCTGTAGATATTAAAGACAGTATTTTGAATAATCTAAATATATATGCAAGCGTCGGATCAATCGGAATTGAAAAGAGCAAGCTAAAGAACGTAAACCTCGAGGCAAAACTTGGTGACATCGATGTGAATGACTGCGAATATGACGGCGGTTCTATGAGGGTAAATTTAGGCTCTATAGTTGATGATGGCACAAAATATATCACTCCGGTCAAGAAATACTTAGAAATAGATGATATGGATTCCGAATATGACTGATAAATTTTCACATCCTATATGTAGTCAATATAGTTAAACAAAAAGAGCTCATATTTGAGCTCTTTTTGAATTATTATGGGGTATATAAGCCCCGTCTCGTGCGCAAGTGCACGAGACAATAAAACCACCCGCTATGCGGGTGCGCGTCGAAGGTTATACCCAAAAACTCT
>QWCH01002598.1_pt1 | contig 21961 bp, 28 predicted proteins | sample 1972671 | NCBI WGS metagenome assembly QWCH01 (sample SAMN09866713, study PRJNA288562) | Human gut metagenome isolate term3_stool, whole genome shotgun sequencing... | isolation source: gut | host: Homo sapiens | place: USA: California
ATCAATCACCGACCACGAAAATGTTTAGCTTACAGAACTGCTTATGAAGCTCTAGTGGATGAGTACGAGTAAACGTTGCACTTTTTATTGCAATTTATCGTTTAAAAAAGAGTGAATTCGCAACTAAGTGCTCAATCCACTCCCGTTTTATTTCTGTCTGACATAGTTCATCATGTCGTATGGTAATGTATTGGCGGTTTCTTTGAGAGAATAATTTTCTAAATTATTGACATTTTGACGGAGAAATTTTGCATAACTAGCTGAAATCAGCTTTTCGTGTTCGTATTCAAAAATAATCTTCCGCTCCAAATAATAACCTCGTAGCATTTCCTTGATATTATTCGGTTTGATACGCGTGATAACCCGCTCAATAAAACACTGCTTTCAATAATTGCTGTCTCACGAATACGCGAATCTTGTAAGAAATTGATAAGCGCAGTATTATAAACGCCCTTCAGATTTTCTAAACTCCCGATAATCACTTCTGTATTGGCTAGATACAGTTCGGCAATCTCTTCTCTTTCAGCCTTACTAGGCTTTGCTCTATCTTGATTGAGCCAATTACGGAAAGTAGAGCCAAACGTAACAATCTCATGTAACAATAAGCGAGTCATTCTGAAAAAGCTAATCAAAAAATAAGTGAAGCGCGAAGCAAGGTTGCGGTTGATTCTTTGCTCCATATTCCATAAATAACGTTGGTAAATGGAATAGGCACGGTTGCTTATTTTTCTTTCTTCGTAGGCTTGTTCCAAGCCGTCACTTTCAATACTCAGCATCAGCAATTGCAAATCTGTCAAATCTTTTTGAACAGATTTTCCTTCCTGCTCCAGGATAAGATTTTCTATTCGTCCATGATAATTATCAATAGCCGCGTAAAGCGGAGCCTTGACTTTGGTATGTTTCAAATCTTCTTCTAATTCTTGGACAACGTCATTTAAAATAGCAATATGCATGAGGTAGTCGGATGATTCTTCTTTGTTTTCTGATAAACGAGGTAATATTACAAGCCCTGTCAAAAAACTAAGCAACGTAACCCCAGCCACCAAGAAAAGCAAGAGAGGATACTTTTGTTCTAACGCTGTTGGAATCAAGAGAATGGTCGCAATAGACACCGTTCCTTTCACGCCTGAAAAAGTTAACAGAGCAATATCTCTCCAATATTTCGACATTCTCTTTTTCAAACGCAGACTTCTCCAGAAATAAAAGCCATAAATCATGACAAAACGAATGGCAAATAGCACAATCGTCAGCAAAAGAATCGTTAGAAGGAGCCAGAGATTATCATAAACCGGACTTTTCAAAATGGGTTCAGCTATCGTTTCTAACTCTATTCCTAAAATGACAAAGACCGATCCATTCAGCATAAATGTGACAGTTTGCCAAATCGTATCTGTCACGGTATCAACTTGAGCTTCTAATAAAGTAATCCTTTTAAAACGACTAGCCTTAAAAATCCCTGCCACGACCACTGCAATAATTCCTGATACATGGATTTCTTCGGCCAAAAAGAATGTCAGCAACGGTAAACTTAATTCTAACAACAGTTCTCCTGCTGTGTCTGAGGCTCGCACCATATACAGCAGCTTTTGCAATTGACGATTTAAAAAAGCAGTTAGACCACCCACAATAAAACCGCCAATGATTGAAAGGATAAGTGAGGTGCTGGCTTCCTGAGCTGAAAATTTCCCTGTTGTCCAAGCCGTCAGGGCAAATTGAAAGGCAACTAAACCACTCGCATCATTTAGCAAGCCCTCCCCTTTCAAAATATTTTCTACACGTCTTGGAAAGGTAAAGCGCTCAGATAAGGACGCAAAAGCCACTAAATCAGTCGGACCCAAGGCGGCTCCAACTGCGATACAAGCTGCAAGAGGAAGGGACACCCATAGCCAATGTGACAAAAAGCCAAGACTAAAAGTTGATAGAAAAATAACTGGAAAAATCAGATAAATAACAATCTTCCAATGCTTAAGAATACTGGTAATATCGCTTTCTTCTGCTTCTCGAAACAGTAGCGGTCCAATGATTAAAGCTAGAAACAGCTCCGTCTCTAAATGAAACGTTCCAACTGGAATGAAAAATCCCAAGCCAATCCCTAATAGAATTTGTATGAGTGGCGTTGGCAAGCTTGGAAATAGCTTGTTGGTGGCATTTGAAACAATCAGAACAGATAAAAAGATAATAATATAAAGGAGTAAGTCCACCTTTTCCTCCTTTATTTTTGCCTACAGCATTTTTCAAAAAGCATCTTCTGCTCGGAGATTTTTTGCTCTATTTTCGATAAATCGCGATGCTCAATCATTTTTTGACAGCGCTCCATTTCAAGATTGACTAATTTTTTCTTAATCCGAAGCATTTTTTGCTCATCTGCGCATCATTTACTTGCTTTGCTAAGATTTCTCCATTGGTTGAATCTAGATATTGACTGCGCAAGCAGCTCAATTTTTCATGTAGATATTGCTTATCCATTTTTCTCTCCACTTAGGTCATTTTTAATTTCTCAATCATCACTAAAAAGGGGGGCTGATTGATTTGGTTGATTGTTTTATAAAGGGCGACAGTAAATTCCTGCTGCGGCAATTGACTAACAAAGTCTAAAACTGCATCTCGCTCCACATCGCCACCTGCATGCCCATAGTAAATCATGATTGCAATCCGACCGCCAGCTACTAAACGCTGACATAATTTTTCCAAAGCCTGAATAGTTGTATGTGGCTGCGTAATCACTGTTTTATCTGCCGACGGAAGATAGCCTAGATTAAAAATAGCTGCTTTAATACTTTCAACATATTGATCCACATTTTCGTGACCTGTCAAAAGCAGTTCAACATTGTCCAATTTAGCTTCTGCCAAGCGCTTGGTAGTTTGCTCAACGGCTTGCTCTTGAATATCAAAAGCATACACTTTTTTAGCCAGTCGTGCCAAGAAAAGCGTGTCGTGCCCATTGCCCATAGTGGCATCAACGACGATGTCTTCATCAGTCACTACTTCCTCTAAAAAAGCATGTGCCATTTGTAATGGTCTTAACATATAAATCGTTGCTCCTTTGCTTTACACCCTTGAACGCTGCCGCGACGGTTCATTTCCTGTTCAATCGCATTGAGAACTTCCCATTTGTTGAGGCTCCACATAGGGCCAATTAACATATCTCGTGGCGCATCGCCTGTAATCCGATGAATGACGATATGCTTAGGGATTATTTCTAATTGGTCACAAACAATTGAAACATACTCATCTTGGCTAAGCAGCTGCAAGCGTCCTTCATGATAATCTCGTTGCATGCGTGTGTTGGTCATTAAATGCAAAAGATGTAATTTAATCCCTTGAATGTCATTGTCTGTCACACAGCGGCGAACATTTTCTATCATCATTTCGTGAGTTTCACCAGGTAAGCCATTGATTAAGTGAGAAACTATCTCGATTTTTGGAAATTTCCGCAGACGTTGAACCGTTTCAACATATAATTCATAGGAATGTGCGCGGTTAATCAATTGCGAAGTAGCTTCATAAGTCGTCTGCAAGCCCAGCTCTACCGTCACATGCATGCGTTCGGATAATTCTGCTAGATAAGCAATCGTCTCATCAGGCAGGCAGTCTGGTCTGGTTCCAATGTTAATACCTACAACTCCTGGCTCATTGATGGCTTGCTCATATCGCTCACGAATGACCTCCACCTTATCATGGGTATTGGTGAAATTTTGAAAATAAACTAGATATTTCTTGACTTCAGGCCACTTTCGATGCATAAAATCAATTTCCTTGTAAAATTGCTCACGAATCGGTGCTTCTGGTGCTACAATGGCATCACCTGACCCAGATACCGTACAAAAAGTACAGCCACCATGAGCTACCGTTCCGTCTCGATTAGGGCAATCAAAGCCAGCATCAATCGGAACTTTAAAGGTCTTCTCTCCAAATAGTTTTCGATAATAAGCATTTAACGAATTATATGGTTTCATAACTTTCATTGTACCACAAAATAAAACAGAACTCGCGTTCGGAGTTCCATTTACACTTTACTAATGTCCGTTGGCTTCCATTGGTGCTTTTTCAAATCCACACAGCCATTCGTTTTAAAAGTCACTCCTTCGGCCCAAAGGAGATGTCTCTGCTCCTCCCACGCTGGCGCTAAGCGTCCTGCGGAATTAACCACACGATGGCAAGGATACTTCCCATAAAGTCCAGCCTGAGACAGGGCGCGACCTACCAAACGAGCATTTCTTTCTCGCCCTATCAAATGCGCAATTTGTCCATAGGTAGTCACTTTTCCCACAGGAATCTGCTCAACTATTGACAAAATTTGAGTAATCAGACGTTTATCTAAAACTTTTGCCACCCTGCCTCCTCTAAACTGTCTGCTAACAATCTATTTTTGCTTTCCTGCAAAACGCCATTGGAAGCGCAACTTATCATAATAAGGAAATTCAATATGCAACATCCCTAAACCTAAGAAAAGACTTCCTAAAACATCTGTTGGATAATGAACTCCTAGATAAACGCGAGATGTCATGATTGTAAGAATGAATACCATGAGTAACACTTGCAGCAAATGTCTGAGATGACGATTTTTCACGCGCTGGCTCACAATAATCACTAACGCCCCAACAACTAACGTCGAAGCCAAGGCATGTCCACTCGGAAAAGAAAATCCACCTTCTTCTACTAAATGTTGGATCGTAGGACGAGGACGTTGATAGACATTTTTCAAAAGAGCCACTAAAATTCCCGTCAAAGCAAGATTTCCAGCCAAAAGAATCGCCTCACTCCACCATTTTTTATAAAGGAAAAGACCAACTAAAACTACAACCCAAGTTATAATAACGGGTATGTTGATTAGACTTGTCACGTTAGAAAAGAAAAATGTCAAAGAATCTGGTAAATCCCCACGCAAAATTGTCTGAGTTGGCCAATCAAAGCCTTTTAAATAATTAGGATGAAACTTGACAACATATCCTAAAATCACAAAAAGTAAAAGGGCAAAAGAGCCCTTGGTTAAAAACGTTTGTTTATTTTTCATACTTGATTAAAATTGGTTTCAAAAGCAGATAAATCAGCCAGAAGGCAACTGCAAAAACCACACCTTCTAATAGATTAAATGGAATGACCATTGCAAATAGATAGTTTGCCACACCCAGAATCTTTGAAATATCAAAATTAGCAAATGTTGTATAGAGTGGAATAGCATAGGCATAGTTGAGAATCAGCATTGCCAAGGTCAATCCGAGCGTCCCCACCACAGAAGCGATTAGAAAACGAACGGTTGTCTGCTCTTTTTTCCAAATCAAAGCAAAAGCAATTACGAAAACAGCAACCGCAATGATATTCATCGGCAAGCCAATATAAGTATTGACGCCTTGATTGTTCAGCAGCAGTTTGAGCGCCGAACGAACCAATAAAATGCTCAAAGCACCACCTAAATCCAACACCACTAATCCCAGTAAGATTGGTAAAATACTGAAATCTAGCTTTAAAAAGCTAGCCCCCGGTAAAATCGGGAAATCAAAGAACATCAGCAAAAATGAAATTGCTGAAAGAATGGCAACAACAGCCATTTTGCGTGTATGTGTCATAACAGGTTCCTCCAATTTATAAAAATTAGAGAAGCTGGAAGGCTTGCTGAAGAACGATTTCTCTAAATCAACGGAACCTTTGAAATAGTATAAGAAAATTTCCTTAAATAAAATTTAAAAGCTGTACTTTTAGACCTTCTTCATTGCCTCTCGTCTTCTCCCATCCAGACTGTACTGTCGGTTGTGGAATTGCACCACATCAGCTTACGCTCGCGGACTTAAAACAGCTATCCAGTTGGCAAAGATTTTGTTTTTAAATGAAGTGGCGTTTCAAAGGTACACAAAGAAACTACAACGCTATATAAAAACAAAAGATTGTCAACAGCTGCAAATTACCGCCGGTCGGGAATTTCACCCTGCCCTGAAGACCCTTTAATCATAACAAAAAAAGCCTGCTAGAGCAAGCATTTTATCCGATGTCGTCCATTCTTTTAAGAAATCCTATTTTAATTTGTCATGTGCATAGTGATGTACTAGCTCCAAACCTGCAAAATTCTGTTGCCGCAGGGCTTCATACACCAGCATACAGACTGTATTTGACAAATTCAGACTTCTGACATGTTCATCATTCATAGGAATACGCAGGGCTTTTTCAGAATGATCACGCATAAAATCTTCTGGCAATCCCTTATCCTCACGCCCAAACATGAAATAGTGATTTCCAACAGTTGCAAAATTTTCTTCCGCATAAACCTTCTCCGCAAACTTAGAAATCAAATACAATTGTCCGTCCATTTTACTCATGAACTCTTCTAAATTGTCATAATAAGTAATGTCCAGCTTATCCCAATAATCCAAGCCAGCCCGTTTCATCTTACGATCATCAATCGGGAATCCCATTGGTAAAATGATGTGAAGCGATGAATTCGTTGCTGCGCAAGTCCGTGCGATATTTCCTGTATTTTGAGGAATTTGTGGTTCAAAAAGAACAATGTGATTTTGAAATGTTGTCATATGTTATAACCTTCTCACCTACCTTAGTGAACTGTGATTGCTATCAAGCAAAAAAATAGCCACACTGCCCGGAGTCAAGCTCAGCAGACAGCGTGGTTTAAGGCTCATTAACTTACATCACAACAGGTTTGAGGTAAATCAATGAGGGTACTTTCTTAGTATATCACTTTATTAGCACATGTCAACAAAAAAAACTTTATTTTTTCATATTTTCTAGATTTTTATGATGAATTTTCAAGTTTTATCTTTTTATTTTCAATTACTGGACTCTTCTGAATAAAATATCTCTTTTTCTTTCTTCAAAATGATGAAATTTTTGCAAAAAGGGTATGATAGGATATACTTGGGAGGTATAAGATGAAAATTATTGTCGTTGGTGGCGGTAAAGTCGGAGCTGCACTCTGCCGTTCACTTGTGGCGGAAAATCATGATGTGATTCTAATCGAACAAAATGAATCTGTCCTCAATAGGGTTACAAAACGTTATGATATTATGGGCATTGTGGGTAACGGTGCCAATTTTAAAATTTTAGAACAGGCTGATGTCGGACATTGTGACATTTTTATTGCCATGACGGAGCAAGATGAAGTCAATATGATTTCAGCTGTATTAGCTAAAAAATGGGGGGCAAAAGAAACGATTGTTCGTGCTCGTAACCCAGAATATTCAAATTCTTATTTTAAAGAAAAAAATATTCTTGGTTTTTCGCTCATTGTTAATCCTGAGCTACTAGCAGCCCGGTACATTGCAAATATCATCGAATTTCCTAACGCGCTTTCCGTGGAGCATTTTTCAAATGGACGTGTCAGTTTAATGGCCTTCAAATTCAAACAAAATAGCAACCTCTGCCAGATGACTTTATCTCAATTCCGAAAAAAATTTGGAAATGTTCTGATTTGTGCCATCAAACGCGATAACCAATTGTTCATTCCAGACGGTGAAATCACCATTTTTCAGAATGATACTATCTATGTCACTGGAAACCGAGTTGAGGTTATTCTTTTCCATAATTTCGTTCGACCAAAAGTCATAAAAAGTCTGATGCTCATTGGAGCTGGGAAAATTGCTTATTACCTACTCAATATCCTAAAAAATAGCAAAATAAAACTGAAGGTGATTGAAATCAATCCGAGACATGCTGAATGGTTTAGTCAAGAATTTCCACATTTACATATTGTTCAAGGAGACGGTACCGCAAAAGACATTTTACTAGAAGAAAGTGCTCCGCACTATGACGCTGTTGCCACTTTGATTGGTGTCGATGAGGAAAATATCATTTCATCTATGTTCCTTGAAAGCATGGGTATTCAAAAAAATATCACGAAAGTCAATCGGACTAGCTTGCTTGAAATCATTGACAGTCAGGAATTTTCAAGCATTGTAACACCAAAGAGAATCGCTGTTGACACGATTATGCACTTTGTCCGCGGACGTGTGAATGCCCAATATTCTGATTTACAAGCCATGCACCACCTTGCCAATGGACAAATCGAAACCCTGCAATTTCAAATAAAGGAAGAAAATAAAATGACTGGAAGACCACATTCAAATAGGCGACCAAATCATCGTCACGACACTAATCCAAAATATCATGCAAATATATGATTTGTTAGAGAGGTAAGCCATGAATAGAAGTATGATTCGTTTCCTCCTCTCAAAATTGTTAATCATTGAAGCAGGACTGCTACTGATTCCCCTCATTGTAGCATTTATCTATCATGAACCCAATCAAAACCTGCTCTCAATTAGCGCTACAATTGGCATTCTCTTGGCAGTCGGACTTTTAGGCAGTTCTTTTAAGCCCAAAAATCATCATATTTATGCCAAAGAAGGGGTTTTAATTGTCGCCTTATGCTGGATACTTTGGTCCTTCTTTGGGGCGCTTCCTTTTGTTTTTTCAGGACAAATTCCTCATCTCATCGACGCTTTCTTTGAGATCAGTTCAGGCTTTACAACAACTGGAGCTTCTATCTTACCAGACGTCTCTGTTTTGTCACATTCCTTACTCTTTTGGCGTAGTTTTACCCACTTAATCGGAGGTATGGGAGTACTCGTCTTTGCTATTGCTATTATGGAAAATAATAAAAATGGTCATTTGGAAGTAATGCGAGCAGAAGTCCCTGGTCCTGTTTTTGGTAAAGTTGTCTCTAAATTAAAGGATACTGCACAAATTCTCTATTTGCTGTATTTAGCACTTTTTGCTATTTTTGTAGTGATTTATTATCTGGCAGGCATGCCTCTATTTGATAGCTTGATCATTGCCATGGGAACAGCGGGAACAGGAGGCTTTAGTGTCTACAATGACGGAATTGCTCACTATAACAGCTCTCTCATTACGTATCTAGTCAGTTTTGGAGTACTTATCTTTGGAGTGAATTTCAATCTCTATTACTTTTTACTATTGAGGAAATTTAAAGCATCCTTTGGCGATGAAGAATTGCGAACTTATCTCATTATTGTAGCATCTGCAACGATTTTCATCTGCCTTAATGTCTTTCATATCTACCAAAACCTCTCTCAAACTTTGGAGATTTCATTTTTTCAAGTCTCTAATATTATTACTACAACCGGCTTTGGTTTTGGAGACACCACGGCTTGGCCACTCTTTTCTCAGTTCATCCTCCTCATTCTTATGTGTATAGGGGGTTCTGCTGGTTCAACCGCCGGCGGTTTAAAGGTAGTTCGTTGCTTAATGCTGGTTCGCATTGCTAAAAATCAAGTATTGTCCACCCTCTCACCAAAGCGGGTATTGACTCTGCACGTCAATCATAGTGTAATTGACAAATACACTCAGCATAAAATCTTAAAATACCTTGTACTTTATACGATGATTATCATCTTTCTCATTTTCATCGTTAGTTTAGATAATAATAACTTGATGACAGTCGTCAGTGCCGTTCTTAGCTGTTTCAACAACATTGGACCAATGTTAGGAACAACTGATAGCTTTGCCATCTTTGGTCCTATTTCCAAACTCCTACTCTCTCTTGCAATGATCGCAGGGCGTTTAGAGATTTACCCAATGATCCTGCTCTTTATGCCACAGACATGGTCCAAACGATAGCATATCGCCTGAAAATCGCTGGTCATAAAACTAATATCTCAGACTGTAGACAAACCACCATTTTGGTAGGTTTGTCTTTTGTTTTCTAGAGAAAATGCTCCTTTGGATTGTTTTTTTATTTTCTTTTATCAACTAAGCCATAAATAAAATCCGTAAGAAACCTGAATTTCCTATGGCTTCGTTTGCCTATTCTTTTATAAATACAAAATTTTGGTGAATTAAAAATTTCATAATATTAAAATTCAAGAGCAAGTATTTTGACAGGGTTAAATTCTGGGTGATAAAATAGTTCAAAATAAAAACGTTTTCAAATAAGAAATAATTTTATTCTGTAGCTTCACCAGCTCTTTTTATTAACCTACAAATGATTAAGGAGTACAGAACAATGCCTTTAGAAATAATTACTAAAGAAGCATTTAAGCAACATTATCAAAAAGCGAAACGAAAATCCTTTATCCAATCCGTAGAAATGTCTATTCTATTGAAAAAAATAGGATATAATGTTGAGTTCATTGGCTTCTTTGATAACAATCAATTACAAGTATCAGCATTATTATTTAGTACAAAAATGGCAGGTGGTCCATACCTAGAAATCAACTCTGGACCTGTTGTCACTAATTATGAGTTCTTGCCTAAATTCTATGAAGAGTTAAAAATCTATGCAAAACAATTAAATGCTATAGAGCTGGTTGTGAAACCCTATGATATTTATCAAGTCTTCAATAGTAAAGGCGATCCCATTAGTACAGAAAAGAAGGAACTTGTATCTATGCTCACCAACCTGAATTACCAATTTGATGGCTTGCAAAAGGACTATCCTGGAGGTGAAGGTGATTGGCATTTTGTAAAAAACCTAGATGACTTAACAGAAGAAACATTACTAAAGTCTTTTACTAAACAAGGAAAATCATTAGTCAAAAAGGCTAAAACATTTGGTATAGAACTGCATAAACTTAAACGTAATGAGCTTTATAAATTTAAGCAGATTACTTCATCAACTTCTGAACGTCGCAACTATAATGATAAGACTTTAGATTATTATGAAAAATTTTATGATAGCTTTGGAAGCAATGCAGAATTTATTATAGCGAGCATAAATTTCAAAAATTATCTGGAGCATTTACAAAATAATCAGGATGAATTATCTAAAAAGATTAAATTACTACAAGATTATCTTGAAGAAAACAACCATTCCTCTGAAAAAAACTGAATCAATTTCGAGAACTATCTAGTCAATTTGAAACATTTGAAATACGAAAAAACGAAGTATACCAACTATTAAAAAAGTATGGAGACAAAAGTACAATATTAGCTGGCAGTCTTTAGATTTCACACAGCGAATGCCTTTAAAACTTTTCAATTCTCATTGAGTATGAGATGAACCAGCAACAAAAGGCCAGCGAGAAATACAAAAAACGAGCAATTTTGATTTTCTGTTAGTTAGAATGTCAAAATTGTCCGTTTTTCTTATTTGTAATATTAAGTTATAGTATTTTATAAAGAATCTCTGGTTGACCACTTTATAGAGGATGCGTCTCAACCTCTTTCTTTGTCTTCTGCATAATTGCGCTTCAAACTAAAAACATCTGGTACAGGATCATCTCCTCCTTCTGCCCAAGGATGACAACGCAAAATACGTGCAATTCCCATTAAGACACCTTTAGCACCGTGCTTTTCAATCGCTTGAATCATGTAATTTGAGCAAGTAGGCTGATAGCGACAAGAGGGTGGAAAGGCTGGCGAGATAAACTTTTGATAAAAACGCACTGGTTCGATAAAGATTTTTTTCATCATTTTTTCTTCGTCACAGCTAGGTTATGTAACTGGCTGACCTCTTTTTTATTGAGACGGCGAGCTTCACCCGGACGAAGACCAGTTAAATTCAAATGACCAAATTGCGTACGAGAAAGTTTATCTACTTGCAAGCCAACAGCTTCAAACATCTTTTTCACTTGGTGATTTCGTCCTTCATGAATGGTCAACTGAACAACCGAACGATTCTTAACCGGGTCTACTTTCAGAATTTCGTAAACCGCTGGTTTGGTTTTTTTGCCATCAACTTCCACACCTTTGGTCAAGGGACGGAGAACTTCTTTATCAGCCATTCCCTTGACACGAGCTACATAGACCTTATCAATTTCATTTCGCGGATGAATCATCTCATCTGTAAAATCGCCATCATTTGTCAAAATCAAAGCACCTGACGTATCCCAATCAAGTCGACCAACTGGATAGATTCTCTCTGTGACATTTGGCAACAAATCAACTACCGTTGGACGACCTTTATCATCTGTCACGCTAGAAATGACACCGCGAGGCTTGTTTAAGAGATAGTACACTTTTTCTTCATTGTAAATTGGCTGACCACTGACCTCAACACGATCACCTGACTTAATCGTCGTCGCCAACTCACGAACAACTTGTCCATTCACAGTGACAAGCCCTTGTTTTATCAACTCTTCTGCCTTTCTACGGCTCGCAATCCCAGCATGGGCAATATATTTATTGATTCTCATCCTCTATCCTTTCAGTAAATAGCTGACTTTCTTCTGCTATTAACTCTGTCTCTTCTACTATTGGCAATTCTTCTAAGCTATTAATTCCCATATAATCCAAAAAATAATCCGTTGTCACATAAAGATTTGGGCGCCCTAGCACTTCTTTTTTTCCATTTTCACGAATCAAGTCAAATATCTGCAACTTTGAAATCGCACCACTAGAATTGACCCCACGAATCTCATCCACTTCCATTCTCGTAATAGGCTGCTTATAAGCAATAATGGACAAAGTTTCCAAGGCGGCTCTTGATAAACTTTGATTGATCGGGGCTTTTGAATATTTCCGCAACAATTCAGCAAAATCTTGCTTGGTAACAATTTTATAAGTATTCGACGTCTCTAACAAGGCAAGACTTGAATCTTCATCTTTTTGATACTTTTCTGCCAATTTCTCCAAACTCTGTGTCACTCCCGTAGGAGGCATAGAGAGGAGCTCTGCCAGTTGACGGACACGCAAGCCGTCCTCGCCCGCCACAAAGAGCAGGGCTTCAATCTCTGCTAACTTACTCATTTCTTTTTCCTATTAGATAAATATTCCCAAAATTTTCTTCTTGTATCACTTGAATTTCCTGAACTTTTACTAATTCCAATGTCGCTAAAAATAAGGTAATCACTTCATTCATATCTTTTGTTTCTGAAAAAATGGCTTGCAGAGCAATTTTTTCTTGAGAATAACAGCGTTCACGTATCACATCCATCATGTCTTCGATTTTATATTCATCTTTGACAATCGTTGTATGACTTTGAGCAAATTCTTCTCTTTTTTGCGTCATCAATTTAGAAAAAGCCAAAAATAAATCAATCGTTGTCTTATCATGGAGCAATGTTGCACCTTCATACACCAATTCAATTTTAGGTTTGGAATAATAAAGAGCTCGTTCTTCATGTTGCTCAGCCATTTTCTCACCTAATAATTTGAACTTCCGATATTCCTCAATTTGAGAAAGCAAATCTTGCTCCAAATCTTCTTCAGTTTCTAAGCTATCAGCTACTTTGGGTAAGAGTTTTCGGCTTTTAATCAACATGAGCTGACTTGCCATTACCATGTATTCACCCGTCACTTCTAACTTCATAGCTTGAAGCGTCGCTACGTAAGCCAGATATTGCTCAATAACCTCTGTAATCGGCACATCATAGATATCCATTTGGTATCTTGACACCAAATGAAGCAATAAGTCCAATGGGCCTTCAAAATCTTTAATTTTTATGTCCATTATCTGTATTTTTCCAACGTCATCATTGTTTTCAAGCCTAAATTGCGCGCAATTTCATATATTTCTACGCCTTTTTCTCGCTGGCGTAAAATATATTGCTCCCGCAAACCCTGAGCTGATAAAGTAGCTTGATTTTTTTCAATCAAAAAAGCCTCTAATTGACGAAAGCCCCATTGCCGCGAATAGCTTTTTCCATTCTTTTCTAACAAGTAAGTTCCTTCCAGAGTTGTTTCCAATTCTCCAATCAATTGGTCTGGAATGGGCACAATACGCTTTTGACCTGCTTTCTCAATGCGAATAATCTGAAAATCCAGATTGACATCTGCTACTTTCAACTGCAAAATTTCGCTTGGTAAAAGCCCCATTTCTAAAATGAGAAGCGCAATCAAGCGACCGTTGTATTGATTTGTATCTGCATAAAAATCAGACAAATCCAAAATTTCCGCATCGTGTTCTTTCGGGATTCCCACTTTTGGCAACTCCAAACGATAAAAATCTGAAATCAATCGTTGCTTATATAAATAATGCAAAAATTGATTGATAGCAGATAATTTTCGTTTCTGAACAGAAGGTTTAAAGTCAGCGATAGAAGCTTGGTAAATCCGCAGATTGGTCTCTGTAATTTTTGCATGGGTCACATCTACGAACTGCTCCAAATCATAAAAATAAGCTGTTTTTGAATTGTCAGATAAATTTTTTCCTTCTAAAAAGGTTGTTATTTCTTCTTTCATTTTGGATGAATCTCGTATTCATTCGCAAAACTATGCAAAAGAGCATTAACTGCTTTTAGGATAGATTTGCGTGTAATAATTCCTTGAAATGTATTGTCCTGATCAACGACTGGCAAGAAGGACTCATCTACTAACTTATGCAGCACTTCTGTCAATGTAAAATCCGGACCGACTGTCAGGTCATCTTTTTTCGCCATGTGAACAATATCCGTTGTCATAAATTCCTCATCAGGGATTTCATGCTGCATTTGGTAAGACAAGATATCTGTCAGCGAAATAGTTCCAACAAACTTTTTCTGATCTGTCACAACGGGTACTCGCGAATAGGTCATCTGACTCAACAACAAAATAGCATGATCAGCATTGTGAGTATCAATCAAGACAGCTAAGTTTTCTGCCGGTGTTAAAAAAGTATCTTCTTGCTGTAAGAGAAAATTTTCAAATTCTTTGGCAATCATCGAGTAAACTCCTTTGATAGGCGAGAATACAGTTCGTGTTGACGCGTATAATAGTCCACTTGAAATGCATCATCACTAATCTCTACCTTAGCATAAAGTCGCTCATTGATAACACCTCGCGGTCGGCTGATAGAACCTGGATTTAAAAAGAGTGTTTTTCCTTCCATCCACGCATCTGGAATATGTAAATGCCCATACAAACAAATATCTGCATTTACCTCTTGTGCCCATAAGTCCAATTTTTGAAAACCAAAATTGATCTGTTGAAGATGTCCGTGAGTTTGCGCGATAATCGTGCCGTTTAAGTCTGTCACTAAGCGATCTGGATAACCATCATAGAAATCCATGTTCCCAGCTACAACGTAAATCCCTTGCCATACTTCATCATCACTTGGCAATTCAGAATCACCATTATGAAAAATAGCATCTACTTTTCCGAGATAATAGGTCTTTATCTCTTCTACAATAGCACGATCTCCATGAGAATCACTCATTACGATGATGGTTTGTTTTGCCATGTTGGAAATACCTCCACTAATTTTTGAACTGCTTGAGCTCGATGTGATTGAGCGTTTTTTTCTTCCATTGTTAATTCTGCAGATGTTTTGCCTGTTTCACCTACTAAAAATAAAGGATCATAGCCAAATCCATTTTCACCTTTCGGCTCAAAATTGATATAGCCTGACCAGTCAGCCTCTACGACCAGACTTTCTTTGTCAGGACTTGCCACCACAAGAGTTGTATGAAACTGTGCAGAGCGGTCTTTCAAGTCGAAAACCATTGCCAATTCATGTAGCAATTTTGCATTGTTTTCTAAGTCTGTTGCATCATTTCCAGCAAAGCGAGCAGACCAAACTCCAGGAAGACCACCTAGTGCATCCACTTTTAAGCCTGAGTCATCCGCCAATACCATTTTGCCAGTCAGCTTAGAAATGGTCTCTGCTTTCAAACGAGCATTTTCTTCAAAAGTCATTCCAGTTTCTGCTACCTCTGGCAAATCAGGGTAGTCATTCAGGTTTTCAATTTTGTAGCCTAATTTTTCAAATATTTTACGAAATTCAGCAGTTTTTCCTTCATTGCGAGTAGCGACTAAAATCGTATCTCCGACTGTCAAACCTGACAAGTTTTTCTGAGAAAAGAAATCATTCAGCTGAATCCCATTTTTAGGCAAATGCACTAAAACTAACTGTCCTTTTTCCGTAATCAGAATAGCACCTTTATGAAATTGCGCCTGAAACTGTGAATCTTGATTTTCATTAATCATTTGCAGGACAAATTGAACAAAAGACATTATGGAGTTATATTGAATCACTGCAACAGAAAAAGACTGCTCTTCAACTACTAATTGACGGAGCCCTTCTTCCATGCGACTCAATTCTTCTGAAACGACGTCTTTAAAATAGAATCCACCACCATAGGGAGACCATTCTCCAACATACCAATCTTGGGTATCTTTATACTCATAAATTTTGCTACTCATAAGGTCACATGCTCCACATTTATTTCTTTATTTAGCCACGTTTCTGCAATTTCAGCAAAACTTTTCGCATTTGCTGTTGTAAAAAAGCGGTGTTGAGGAAGTTCTCCTTCTCTGCTGTGATTGATTTCAAAATAATTGAGCAAAACAGAAATGTCCCGCACGCATTCTGCTCCACTATCAATCAGTTTCACTGTTGGTCCCATTACATTTTGAATGATTGGTTTTAGCAAAGGATAATGCGTACAGCCTAACACTAAAGTATCTACCCTGCCTTTTAGCGGCATCAAGCTCTCATAGACCACTTTTTTCGTAATGCTAGACGACAGCTCGTTAGACTCTACCAGTGGGACAAACTTGGGACAAGAAAGACTTGTCACCTCCACTTCTGGTAAAAGACGTTCGATTTTTTGCCGATAAATATCTGATTGAATCGTCATTGGCGTTCCAATAATGCCAATCGTCCCATGTTGAGAGGCTTTAATTGCTGCGCTAGCTCCCGGTAAAATCACTCCCAAAACTGGAATATCCAATTTTTCTTTGATTTCTTCCCAAACCACAGCAGTAGCTGTATTGCAGGCGAGAACAATCATTTTGACATTTTTAGTTAAGAGAAATTGCACTAATTGCCATGTATACTCGCGAATCTGATCTGCTGGTCTGGGACCATAAGGCGCACGTGCAGAATCACCGATATAAATCACTTCCTCATGTGGAAGCTGCCGCATCAATTCACGAACAACTGTCAAACCGCCCACTCCTGAGTCTAAAAAACCAATTGGTCGATTATCCATAAGTTCTTCTTTCTAAAGAAGGGACTGGGTGCAAGTCCCAAATCCCCATTCATTTATCTCTTTAAAAATCAAATTTTATACTGTTTTAACAGCTTATTTTTTCTTTTTAGCATTTTCAAGTGCTGCTTTTTGTTGATTTTTAATTTGACGATACACTTGTTGTACCTTTGCTTCATTTGGCTTTTGTCCATTTGCAGATAGCATCGTACGAACCGCATCAATATTCAAACGTGGATTGTCTGCAAATTCTTTTTCAATTTGTTTGCGAACTAGATACATTCCAGCGAGCATGCCACCAAAAAAAGCCACAATAATCAACAAAATAGCTAATAGTAAATTCATAAATATGTAATCCTCTTTTCCCTTTTTACATCTTCTTATTATATCAAAAATTGTCTATTTTTCAAAATCAAAGCCATACAAAGTTGCGAAGTAGTCCTCTGGTATTTCAGCACGCCGAATCATTCGTACACCGCCGTCTTCTTCCAGTAAAATTTCAGCTGAACGAAGTTTAGCATTGTACTGATGGCCCATTGAAAAACCATGTGCTCCTGTATCGTGAATCACTAAGGTATCCCCAATATTGGTAATCGGCAGTTCGCGCTGAATGGCAAATTTATCATTGTTTTCACAAAGACTGCCGACCACATCCACTATTTCTGTCGGTCCGTCTGGGTGATCCATATTTGTAATATGATGATAAGCGCCATACATAGCAGGACGCAGCAGGTTCACTGCTGAAGCATCTACACCAATGTAAGTGCGATAAGTCTTCTTTTTATGCAATACTTTCGTCACCAATAATCCATGAGGGGCCAGCATAAAACGTCCCAGTTCCGTAAAAATTTTAACCTTTCCTAAACCTGCAGGTGTTAAAATTTCCTCATAAACTCGGCGAACTCCTTGCCCAATCGCTAAAATGTCATTTGCTTTTTCTTCTGGACGATAAGGAACGCCTACTCCGCCTGAAAGATTGATAAAATCCAGGTCCACATTGGTCTCAGCTACGACCTCAACGGCTAATTCAAATAGCTGACGGGCTAATTCAGGATAATAATGATTCGTAACAGTATTAGAAGCTAATAAGGCATGAATCCCAAATTTTTTAACGCCCAAATTTTTTAAATCTTTAAATGCTTGGATGAGTTGTTCTTTGGTCATCCCGAATTTGGCTTCTTCTGGAGAATCCATAATATCTGTTCCCAACTCAAATACACCGCCTGGGTTATAGCGGCAAGAAATAATTTCTGGAATGCTCGCCACTTCCTGTAAAAATGCAACATCTTCATAAGCATCAAGATTGATAGTAGCTCCCAATTCACGCGCAAATTGCATTTCTTTTGCAGGCGTGTCATTGGACAAAAACATCATGTCATTTCCTGAAAAACCTACTTTTTGGCTCATCAAAAGTTCTACATAGCTGGCACAATCTACTCCACAGCCTTCTTCTTTCAAGATTTTCAAAATAGTCGGATTCGGAGTTGCCTTCACTGCAAAATACTCTTTAAATCCTTGATTCCAAGAAAAGGCTTTCTGAAGCGCACGAGCTGTTGCACGAATACCTTTCTCATCATACAAATGAAATGGTGTTGGAAATTGAGCTGTGATTTCAGCTAATTTTTCACTACTGATATAAGGTTCATTCATAACTAGTCTCATACTTTCTTTTCATTTGCTTTATTATATCATAAAAAAAGAAGCTGAAACCAGTCCAACTTCTAATTCTTGCTTTTAATTATCTCTTCCAAAAATACGAAGAATGCTGAGGAACAGATTGATAAAATCAAGGTAAAGGCTTAAGGCGAGTGAAACTGCCCAACCAGCTGCTACATTTCCGCCTGATTGCTCATAGACATAGCGAATTCTTTGATTATCCCAAGCAATCAATCCAGAGAAGATAATCACACTAATAATGCTAATAATGAAATCTAGTCCAGAACTTCTAAGGAAAATATTCACCAAACTAGCGATGATAACTCCAATCAGACCTGCAATAAAGGATCTGCCCAGACCAGAAAGATCTTTTTTGGTAAATTTCCCAATCAATGCCATAGCAAAAAACATCGCTGACGAGGTAATGAAGGCTGCTAAAACCGTTGCTTGTGTGTAAAGAGCCAACACTAAACTAATCGTAAAGCCATTTAAAGCCGAATAAACTAGAAAAGTTGGCAATGCAGCTGGATTGTTTTTGGCAGACATTCCTGAAGCTACCCAGACAAGAACCAACTCAGCAAAAATAGCTAAGTAAAAAATCCAACTATTCGCCATTATTACTGAATAAATCACATCTTGAAATATTGTTAACATCAAAGCCGTGACAAGGGCAGAAATGCCAATCCCCATACCGACTAATGAATAAACTTTAGCGTAAAAACTATTGATACCACTATTTTCTTGAATAATTGTATTGTTCATAAGCTCTCTCCTTTATTGTTATATGTTATGATTTTAACATTTTTCTGTGGAAAAGTCTTCTTTTAGCCATTCTTTTCCGAACTGGCGCCATCGCTTCCTTAATTGCCCAGTATTTATCCACCATGGTGACAATATAAGCCTCTTTATACCGCGGTGGTGCCAATGTTGCTCCCCACATATGCTTAACAATAATATCTTCTTCAACTTTATTCAGCCTGGTCACTTTGCGTGCATTTCGTACTGCTAAACGAGGGTGTACCCAAGCATGGCTTTTATTAAATTTCGTTTCCCGCCAATCATAGTAAAACATATCGTGCAGAAGACCTCCACGCGCGGTACTTTTTGCATCCCAACCTAATTTCTTAGCAATTTTATAACTCGTATAACTAACATGAATCGAATGTTCCAAACGGTTGGAATAAATGTGATGTGTTATGGTTTTTAATTTCTGGACGCGTGGTTGAGCAATCAATTGTCCAACATGATCCATATACTCTTTATCTTCTTTATAAAGCATAGAACCACCTCCATGTGCTTCAAATTATAAATATATTTCTAAATTTTAACTTAAAGAAAAGATGAGAATTCCTGCTGCAACGGCGACATTTAAACTCTCAGCTCGTCCTTTCATCGAAATATGAATGAGGTAATCAGCCGCTTCTGCCATTTCAGAACTAATCCCCTGACCTTCATTTCCCAACACAAGAGCAAAATCCGACAGTGGTGCTAACTCCCGATAATCCATCGAATCTTTTGAAAGTGTCGTTGCCAATATCGGAAATTGTACTTGTTTAGCAAGGTCAAGAAAATCTGCTGTTTTTACTCGATAAATAGGCAAATGAAAATGGCTGCCTTGCATGGAACGCAGAGTTTTCAGATTGTAAATATCTGCTGAATGCTGCGAAATAAACACCCCATCATAGCCAGCCGCATCAGCTGTTCGGATAATCGTGCCCACATTCCCCGGATCTTGCACATCTTCTAAAAAAAGATATTTCCCTTTGAGAACGGAAGGAAGCATCTGTTTTTCAAAAGCAATTTCTGCCACGATGCCCTGCGGTGTTTTGGAATCAGCCAAATCCGCCAAAATTTCTGCCGTCACTACATGAACTTGAGGAAAATCCTGCACTCTGTCGACAAATTCTTCTAAAACAAAGATATGCCGAATTTTAGCTTGTGCATTGACTGCTTCTTCAAATAAATGCCAGCCTTCAATCAAATAAGAATCTTTTCGATATTTTTTTTGAAGTAATTTTTTAGTATTTTTTACCACATTATTAGCTTTTGAGGTTATAATATTCATAGAACTATTATATCACAAAAAGGAGGCTCACATGCAAAAAGTAAGAATGATTGCGCAAGGTCGTGTGCAAGGTGTCGGCTTTCGTTGGGGTGTTTACACACTTGCCAAAGAAATCGGTGGTATCACCGGTCGTGTCTGGAATAATGAAGACGGAACTGTAGAGATTTTAGCACAAGCGAAGAATTCTGCCCTCATGGCAAAATTTATCCAAGAAATCCGCAAAGGACCAACGCCATTTTCAAAAGTCAGCTATTTAGATGTCACAATGGCTAATTTTGATTCCTATTCAGATTTTAAAATTGCAAATTAGGTCTCAAGAACTATTGTATATTTAGAAAAAAAACAGTAGAATAGAAAGGTATTATTTTTTAGAAAAAGGAAACAAACACGTGAAAAAATTAAATCGTATTTTATTCTCAGGGTTAGGGCTGTCTATGCTTCTGCTACTCTCAGGATGTGTACAAGTCAAAAATGGTAAGCCTGTTGGATTGGTCTGGGATATTATCGGAAGACCAATGAGCCTTGCCATTCAGTATTTTGCTAATAATATGGGGCTTGGTTTTGGTGTTGCCATCATCATTGTTACTTTGATTGTCCGCTTGATTATCCTTCCGCTTGGACTTTATCAGTCTTGGAAATCAACTTACCAATCAGAAAAGATGAATTATTTGAAGCCTATTTTTGAACCTATCCAAGAACGCATGAAGAACGCTGAAACACAAGAAGAAAAACTGGCTGCTCAGCAAGCTCTCATGGCTGCTCAAAAAGAAAATGGTGTCAATATGCTCGGAGGTATCGGATGTCTTCCTCTCCTGATTCAATTACCATTTTTCTCTGCCCTTTATTTCTCTGCTCAATACACTGAAGGAGTAGCTAAGAGTGTCTTCCTAGGAATTCCACTCGGAAAAGCCAGCATTCTTCTCACCATTATTGTCGGAATTTTGTATTTCATTCAATCTGCTTTGACCCTTGTCGGCGTTGATGAGGTTCAAAAAGAGCAAATGAAGAAAATGATGTACATGAGCCCGCTCATGATTGTCATCTTCTCGTTCACAGCTCCAGCAGGTGTTACACTTTACTGGGTAGTCGGTGGTTTCATCATGATTATCCAACAATTGATTATCAATCATTACATCCGTCCTCAACTCAGAAAACGCGTAGCTGAAGAATATAAAAATAATCCGCCTAAAGCCATTAAAAATTCTGGTCGTAAAAAAGATGTAACACCTCAAGCACAGGCCGTTATTGAAAATAGAAAACAAAATAAAAAGAAAAATCGTAACGCTGGAAAACAACGTTCAAGATAAGCAAAAAAGCTGGAACAATCATGTACTGCCCCCAAAAAGTTAGACAAAAAATATTAGTGAAAGGATTTAGTTCTGTACTGCACAGGACTAAGTCCTTTTAGTTTTGTTTTAATCCGTTT
>QWCH01001996.1_pt2 | contig 21922 bp, 19 predicted proteins | sample 1972671 | NCBI WGS metagenome assembly QWCH01 (sample SAMN09866713, study PRJNA288562) | Human gut metagenome isolate term3_stool, whole genome shotgun sequencing... | isolation source: gut | host: Homo sapiens | place: USA: California
GCCGCCTGCGGCGGCTGGCGCAGGCTTCGCCTGCGTGTTTCGGCGGAGCCGAAACGGCCTGCGGCCCCCGCAAACCCGCGAAAAAATAAAATAATCCGCCCAGCAGTGTTGCACTTTGGCCGTCTGGAGCGTTATATAGGGTAGAGCAGCCCGCAGGGGATTGACAATTTGCATAATTTCCTCCGCATATCATTACGCTATATTTACATGATGCACAAAAATCTGGTAGAATGATAGCGAGAGAAAAATGCTTTCGACAAAAAAGGAGGCCCTATGCTGAATCAGGAAACAAAGAGAAAAAACATTGCGTGCACATTTCTTTGCATTGTCGCCGTGGCGTTTGTAGCTTACCGCCTGTACCAAAGAGAACTGGCAGTCGGGGCGGCCGTGCTGATTATTTATGGGGTTTGCATGTGCTTTTTCTCGCTGCACCTCCAGCGGTTGGTGGCAGAGGGCAAAGCCGATCCCAAACGGCTGCGGTTGGTTCAGTGGGGACTGGTGCTTGTCATTGTGGTGGTAGCGGCGGCCTGGTGCATCGGCAATGCCGTGCTTACCGTTCCGCAGGATGACCGCCACCTTTCCGCTGTGGTAAATGAATTGCAGCCGGGCGCGGTCGAAGAGGAAATTACCGGCCTGCGTATGAAGCGGAACACCAGCTACTGGGCCGAGCGTGATACCTTCGATTTTTCTAACCTGGATTCGATCGCTCAATTTTGCTACCTGGAGGGCGAGGACGCCGATGTCTTGTATCACGCTTTGATGAAGCTGGAACTAAAGCCGGGAAAGGGCCGGTTTATCCTCTCCGCCAGCCAGTTGAAATTTGATCTTTATCTGTGTTGTTCGGATATCTACCTTGGATTTACCCAAAATGGCGATGTGTACCTATTTGGAGAGCCGGAGCTTGACTCACTGGTACCGGCCAACCGCTTTACGCTGGCCGGGAGCGGCTATGTGCAGGTGGAAGCGCTTACCGCACCCTACTTTTCCACCGCCTGATAATTTTGGTACCACGCCACCGCCAGGCGGTCGCAGCGCTCATTTTCCGGGTGGCCGGCGTGGCCCTTCACCCACACAAATTCCACCTCGTGATACTTTAGCAGCGGCAGCAGCCTTTCCCACAGGTCTACATTCAGGGCGGGGCTGTTGTCGCTTTTTCTCCAGCCTTTTTTCTGCCAGCCGTACACCCAGCCCTTGGTCACGGCATCCACCAGGTACTTGCTGTCGCTGGTAAGGGTAACGCGGCAGGGCTGCTTCAGGGCGCTCAGCCCCTCGATGGCGGCCAGCAGCTCCATGCGGTTGTTGGTGGTCATCGGCTCCCCGCCGGAAAGCTCCTTTTCCTGCCCCTTGTACCGCAGGATCGCCCCCCAGCCGCCGGGGCCGGGATTGCCGGAACAGGCGCCATCGGTAAAAAGCTGCACCTCTTTTTTTTCTGTCATGGTGTTGTTCTCCGTTTCTGTGCCATAATTTATATAAATATTATAGCTCACTTGGGCCGGGATTACAACATAGGGGAGCACAGGCCCTGCCCCTTTTGCCGGTCAGCGCAGGGTGCACATTCGGCCGCAGGCCAAATCGTCCATAGGACGATTTCAGCGGGCTTTGCCCGCTGGCCCGCCTTTGGCGGGCGGCCTGCGGCCGAACCCGCCCCCTTGACAGAACCGCATTTATGCAGTATAATAAAAACAGAACCAAAATATTTGTGCAAGATGCAATATTTTGTCGTGAATTAGGACACAAGATCGTCGGAACGGAATGGGCGGTCTTACATCATACATTAATCCAAAAATAAAAACAGAACCCAAATTTGAATTGGAGGTACACGAGTGACTGAAAAAAAGAATAATGTACCGGCTTCTGCCGAAGCACCCCGTAAAAAGAAGGACGGGGTCTTTGGGCAGTATTTCCGCAAGAGCCGCAGCACCAAAACCGCCGCCGAGATCGCGGCGGAGATCGAACGGGTGATGCGCAGTGAGGAAGCCGCCGCAGGGACCGCCTCCGCAGGAGAACGGCCCGTAAAATCCGCGGCCAAAAAGCCCGGCCAGCCCAAGGCTTCCCAGCAGAAGCCAGCGCAGGCCAAGGCCAAGAACGGCCAAAAGGGCCAGGGCGGCCAAACCGGCAAGTCCAAGCCCGCCGAGGAACAGAAGCCCGCTGCCCAAAAGGAGCAGAAGGCTTCTTCCGCAAAGGGCAAGGCGGAGGGCAAGCCCAAGCAGCAGCCCAAGGCCGCCGCGAAGAATGAGCCCAAGAAGCAGACCCAGCCCGCGGCGCAGAACAAGCCCGCCAAAAGCGAGCCTGCCAAAAAGCAGCCCGCTGCCAAGGGCGGCAGCAAAAAGCCTGCCGCTGCCGCGCAGCAGCCCAACCGCAGCGCCCGCCGCGGCAAAAAGGCCGACGGCACCCGCCGCCCCCCGCTGAAGATCATCTCCCTGGGCGGCCTGGGCGAGATCGGCAAGAACCTGACTGTCTTTGAGACCGAGCAGGATATCCTTGTTGTGGATTGCGGCTCGGCCTTCCCGGATGACGACCTGCCCGGTGTCGATCTGGTCATCCCGGATTTCACCTATTTGGAGAAAAACGCGGCCAAGGTCCGCGGCATCTTCATCACCCATGGGCACGAGGACCACATCGGCTCCCTGCCCTTCCTGCTCAAGCAGATCAAGGCCCCGGTGTACGCCACCGCCCTTACCATCGGGCTTATCAGCGGCAAGCTCAAGGAGCACGGCATCCTCAATCAGTGCAAGCTGAATACCGTCAAGCCCGGCGATACCATCCCGGCCGGCACCACCATGAGCGTCGAGTTCGTCCGTGTCAACCATTCCATACCCGATGCCTGTGCCTTTGCCATCCGTACCCCGGCGGGGCTCATCGTCCACACCGGCGATTTCAAGGTGGATTTCACCCCCATCTCCGGCGAGCCCATCGACCTGGTCCGCTTTGGCGAACTGGGCAGCGAGGGCGTTCTGGCCCTCCTCAGCGATAGCACCAATGCCGAAAAACCCGGCTCCACCCCCAGCGAGCGCATCGTGGGCGAGAGCTTTGAAAAGCTCTTTGAGCGTGCAGCTAATAAGCGCATCATCATCGCCACCTTTGCCAGTAATGTTCACCGCATCCAGCAGGTGGTGGATACCGCCGTCCGGTTCGGGCGCAAGGTAGCGGTATTCGGCCGCAGCATGGTCAATGTCGTGGCCATCGCGCAGGAGCTGGGCTACCTCACCATTCCCGCCGGCGTCCTCATCGATGCCGATAACCTGAAGGACTACACCGATGAGGAGATCGTCCTCATCACCACCGGCAGCCAGGGCGAGCCGATGAGCGCCCTGACCCGCATGAGCATCGGCAGCCACCGCAATATCAAGATCGGCCCCAATGACTGCATCATCATCTCCGCCACCCCCATCCCCGGCAATGAAAAAAGCGTCGGCAAGGTGGTAAACGAGCTGATGAAGCTGGGCGCCGATGTCATCTACGAGCGGATGTACGATGTGCATGTTTCCGGCCACGCCTGCCAGGATGAGACCCGCCTGCTGCTCTCCCTCACCCAGCCCCGGTTCTTTATGCCGATGCACGGTGAATACAAGCACCTGATGAAAAATGCCGGCGTTGGCGCCAGCATGGGCATCCCCGCCGAGCATATCATCATCAGTGATATCGGCAAGGTAGTGGAAACCGATGGCGTGGATATGAAGATCACCGGCATGGTGCCCAGCGGCCGCGTGCTGGTGGATGGTCTTGGCGTCGGCGATGTGGGCAGCGTGGTGCTGCGGGACCGCAAGCTGCTGGCCGATGACGGCCTCATCGTGGTGGTCTGCGCCATCAATGACGCCACCGGCGAAGTACTGGCCGGCCCGGATCTCGTCTCCCGCGGCTTTGTGTATGTACGGGATAACGAGGACCTGATGGCCGATGCCACCGTGGTGGTGCGCAATTCCCTGGAAAAGTGCAAGCTGAACGGCTTCCGCGATTGGGCCACCATCAAGGGGCGCATCCGGGATGAGCTGGGCGATTTCATTGCCAGCCGCACCCGCCGCAAGCCGGTCATCCTCCCCATCATCCAGGAAGTATAACCCCCATCCCCCGGCACTGTCCGGGGGATTTTTGTCGAATATCCCTACCATCAAGTTCCATTATTAGAAAATTTACTTCAATTTCCCATTAAATTAGAAAATTTACTTCAATTTCCCATTAAATACTTGACATTTGTCTTAAAATGGAATAACCTTAACTTACCAAAATAAAATCGCCCCCGGGGGCGTCGCCGTGTTTGCGTGGCAAACACGAACTCCCTGTGGGCCAAAGAAAAGGAGAGGTTACACAATGAAAAAGTTTTTAAGCCTTGCGCTGGCAGTTTTAATGCTGGCCGTCATGCTGCCAATCACTGCGCTGGCGGATGAACCAAGCGGCAGCATCGAGCGCGCCGTCATTACTCATGATAACAAAATCCTGAAAAACGCTGTGTCTGTTGATCTGAAGAATGTTAACTTTGAGTCCAGCGTACAGGTGCAGCTGTACAGTGATGAGACCCTGCTGACCACTGCCACCTTGCAGGGAGTAGATCCCGGCAACCATAATTTCCTGACCTGCTGCATCGCAACCGAGACTGCTGACGAGTACTGGCCTCTGACCCCCTGGACTCCCAGGGATAATGTCGTCCCCAACAAGGCTGTCCTGGTTGTCGATGGACACGAAAAGGATACGAAGAACTTCACGCTTGATGCCGATGAGTGGGCAGCCCTGCCCGGCACCTATGGCGGCAGCATCGAGAGCGCCATCATTACTCATGAGAACAAAATCCTGAAACTGAAAAATGCTGTTTCCGTTGAACTGCAAGACGTTACCTTCGCTGAGAGCGTTGCGGTTAAACTATACAGCGGCGAGACTCTACTAACCACTGCCACTCTGAATACGGGCGTCCTGAATGTTGGTCAAAATTATCCCTTCGTGACCTGCTGCATCCCCACCGAAGGTGAAGATGACGCCTGGTCTCTGACCCCCTGGACTCCCAAGGACGATGTTGTCCCCAATAAAGTCGTGCTGTTTGTGGATGACAACGAAATGGACACTATGGAATTCGATCTGGATGCTGCAGAGTGGGCAGCCCTGCCCGGCACGGTGCTCCCCTCTAGCGGCAGCATCGTCATCGTCCCCGACCGCACCGAGGACACCCCCAAGACCGAGGACCAGAAGAACCCATCCACCGGCGCCAATGATGTCGTCGCCGCGGCCGTGGCTCTCATGGCCGTCTCCGCGCTCGGCATGGCCGTCCTCACCCGCAAAAAATAAGCCATCCCCCTCATTTTGGGAGCCCCCTCGGGGGCTCCTTTTTCCTGTTATTTTGCTGTAAATATAGCCCAGCATTTAGTCGAACTACGCCCATATTTTCCCTCATTCGTAAACTTTTCGTGAAAAAAAGTGAATTATTAACCCCTCATATGCAAAAAAGGGTCGTTTTTGCCGTATTAGTGGAGGGACTTTTCTCCGCCAGGTTTTACGGTTTGTTCACACCGCCGCCCCAAACTGTGGTATAATATTCCCAGAATCCCCCGAAAGGAGCCCCAAAATGAAACGCAGATTTTCCCTTTTCGCCCTGCTGCTGGCCCTGCTGCTGGCCCTCTCCGCTTGCAGCGGGCAGCCTTCTCCCCAGCCCCAGCAGCCCCTCACCACCCTGGAGGAGCTGCAGGAGCTGCTCACCAGGGATTATATCGTCGGCTACCTCTGGTACTGCGATGGCCTGCCGGAGCAGGGCGAACTCACCGAGGATGAGTACCTCCCCGTGGACCCTGCGGGCGGCTATGCCACCCTCGCCGATTTACAGAAACTGGTAGAAAAAACCTACACGCCCGCGTGTGCGTCCGCCCTCCTGCAAAATGCGGATACCCTCGGCCGCCCGCGTTTTGTGGAGCGGGAGGGCCGCCTGTATAAAAGCAGCCGGCCGGTTTTCAGCCGCTATTACTGGGATTACGATGCCGAAAGTGTAACCATCACCGAAGAAACTGCTGAAAATCTGACCTTCACCGTGACGATGCAAAACCTGCACACCGGCGAAATGCTGCCCCTTACCCGCACCGCCCAAAAGACAGCCGAAGGCTGGCGCCTGGCCGAAGTGGGCATTCCTGCGGCGGAAGCCGACCTGACCACAGCCGCCGCCGAGGAGACCCGTGCCATCGCCGAAAAATTTGTGGCGGCCTTGGTAGAAAATAACACAGATGCCATCGCGGCGTGTGCGGGCGAGGCCCCGGAAACCTACCAGAACTGGCGCGGCATGAGCATCCCCGCGGCCGAGATCACCGAAACGCTGGAGGAATATGACGGCTGTGGCCGGTACCGGGTGCACATGGCGGTAGAAAACGCCTTTGGCGTTTTTGCCAAGGGGGAGGAGGATTATCTCCTCATCGTGCAGCAGGAGCAGGGCCAGGAGACCCCGGTGATTTGCTACTACGAGCCGATGGAGAAGGTGGCCTACAACTACGGCGAGGACCGAGATGACCCCGCCTGTGAAATGGCCCTATTGTTCCTGCAGGCGGAGGGTGGCATGCGATTTAACGGCAGCTTTTGGCTGGACCGCGCCACTGCCACCGACTTTGCCCTGACTATGCTGTATGCCGAAAATGAGGGCAAGACCGCCTTTGCCGCTGAGGAAGTGACGGCCGCCGCCCAAAAGTATATGGGGCTGACCGGCTTTGCCCCGGATGAGAGCTATCTTGGTGCCGAAGGATACATTTTGCCGGGCCGGGCGGCCCGCAGCATGCCCCACCTGCTGCTGTGGCCCAGCTACCAGGACGGCAGCGGCAGGACGCTGGTGAAGGCCGAGATTTACAGTGATCACCTGAATACCCAGAACTGCCAGGGGTATCTTTTCGCCTTCTATGCCAATGAGGACGGCAGTCTGCGGCTCTCCTCGGTGACCTGAGGAGGGCGGCAGGGGGGCGAGCGGAGCGAGCCCGCAGAGGGACAGGCCCTGGATAGGGGCAGAGCGGGCCGCAGGCCAAACCGTCCCCCAGTGGGGGCGGTTTCGGCGGGCGGAGCCCGCCGGCTCGCCAAAGGCGAGCGGCCTGCGGCCCGGACCCGCCCTCTGCAGAGATCAGAGATTGGACGAGAATTCCCCGCGGAAACCGGCAATAGATGGGCTGCTAAGAATCTTCATCAAAACTTAAAAAAGCCGGGCGGAAATATGGTGCGAACCGGCTTTACATCCCACCGGCAGGTGTTATAATAGATTTATCGAGATCAGACAAAAAACTGGACGAAAAGGAGACCCGGCCATGAATCGATCCTCACTGAAAAGCAGCATATTTCTCATCACCTATGGCGTTGTGCTGTACCTAGTGCTGTCCCACATCGGGCTGGTGGCAGGGGCCGGCAGCTACATCATGACGGTGTTGCGGCCGGTCATTATTGGGGTGGTCATGGCTTATGTCATCAACCTGCTGATGCGTCCAATGGAAACCAAATGGCTGGCCGGACTGTGGCGCCGCTGCCCCCGCCTGGCGCGCGGCAAGCGGGGCCTCTGCATTGTCCTTTCCATCCTGGGTGTGCTGGCGATCATCACGGCCCTGTGCCTGTTCATCCTGCCGCAGGTGGGAGAAAGCCTTTTGAGCCTGGCCAACAACATTCCCGGCTATATCACCGATGCCGGTGACTTCTTTAACGGACTGGAAAGCCGGCTGGATATGGAAAACGAGGTCATCAGCTACCTGTGGAAGCAGGGGGAAGAGCTGATCAATCAGTCCGGCACCCTCATCAAGAACTTTGTTGGAAGCGCGGCGACTTGGCTGCTCACCTTTGTCACAGGTCTTGCCAGCGGCATCATCAATGGCTTTTTGGGAATCATTTTCGCCATCTACATTCTGGCGGATAAGGAACACCTCAACTACATCTACCACCGGCTGCTGCGTGCCATCTTCAAGGACAGCATCCGGGAGCGGATCGAGTACATCGTCCGCAAGATCGACCGGGCATTCGGCGGGTTTATTTCTGGGCAGCTCATCGAGGCGTGCATTCTGGGGAGCCTGTGCTTCGTCGGGCTTACCATCGTGGGGCTTTTTGTGGGCGGGATGCCCTATGCGCTGCTCATCAGCGTGCTGGTGGGCGCCACCAGTATCATTCCCATCCTGGGCGCTTACCTCAGTGCCATTCCTTCGGCGCTGCTCATTCTGCTCATCGACCCAGTGAAGGCGCTGATTTTCGTCATCTTCCTCGTTGTTTTGCAGCAGTTTGAGGGCAATGTGATCTATCCCCGTGTGGTGGGCGGTTCCATCGGCATTGGCGGGATGTGGGTGCTGCTGGCCCTGACGGTGGGTGGCAACCTGATGGGCATTACCGGCATGGTGCTGGGGATCCCGGCCTTTGCGGTGATTTATGCCCTGGTGAAGGAATTCTGCGATAAACGCATTGCCGCGAAGGACGCGGCGGCCAAAGCGGCTGCCCCGACGGCGGAGACGGAAAAATCCGCGGAGGGCTGAGCCGGCAAGTGAATACAGCACCGGAGGGGCCTGTGGGCCTCTCCGGTGTTTTGGCGTTTTGGCCTTAGGGAAAGCTGGCGGGGAGGCAGGGGACGGGCCGCAGGCCCGGCGGCGCAGCCGCCGCAGCGGGCGGAGCCCGCTGAAACCGTCCAGAGGACGGTTTGGCCTGCGGCCCGGATCCGGGATTTTGCAGGGGCAAAAAAAGAAAAGCCCACCCGGAAAAAACGGGCGGGGCAGATTATTCTTCGGTTAGGGAGCGGCCGCAATGGGGGCAGGTATTGCCCCGTTCCCGGCCAAGATGTTTGCCGCAGTGGGGGCAGCGCAGCACCGCAAAGTGGAAGGCTGTGGCGGCAAGTCCCAGCAGGATCACCGCGCAGCCGAGGAAGAAGTTATTGGACAGGGTGAACAGCACGGCGCACACCAGCATGGCGATGACCAGGCTATCGAACAGGCGGCGGGCGGCGGCAAGGGACATTCTCTTCATGGGCGCATCTCCTCCCAAAAATCCGGCAGCGAGGGGCAGCAGGCCTCATCGCTTTGGATGGTGAGGGCGGCGAGACGGGTGCCTGCGGCCACGGCCCGGCCCAGGGAAAGCCCGCGGGTGAGCCCCGAGACAACACCGGAGAAGAAGGCATCCCCGGCGCCGGTGGAATCCACCATCTCCACCCGGTGGGCGGGGCAGTGCCCGGCATCGCCGGCGATGCTATCGTAGTAGACGCTCCCCGAGGAGCCGAGGGTGACCACCATGCTGCGCAGACCCATGCCGCGGCCGTAGTGCAGGATGGTCTCTACGGCGGCTTCGGGATCGGCACGGGAAACGGGGTGGTGCAGCAGCCGTTCGGCCTCGATATCATTGCAGATGAAGCAGCGTGTGTGCCGCAGCAGGTCCGGCCGGCGCTGCACCACGCTCATATTGGCGGAGATGCAGTAGAGATCCTTCCGATACTTTTGGCACAGTGCTACGATCCATTCGCTAAGTTCTTCGCCCATATCCATCTCCAGGCAGACGCTATCCGCCCCGGAGACAATCTCCTCGCCCCTTTCCTGGAGGTAGCGGGCCAGCGGCTCGGTATCCGGCATCTGGCTGGTGCTGCCGGCCAGGTCGCCCTTTTCATCCATCACGGCCAGCCACAGGCCAACGCCGTTCTGCGGGACGCGGATGCTGTACCGCAGGTCGATCTTTTGCGCTTCCAGCCGCTCCATCGCCTCCCGGCTCATGGGGGTGGTATCCCCCAGGGTGACGAAGGTGACCGGGCTGCCGATGCGGGCCATGTCCTCGGCTACATTGCGGGCGACGCCGCCGTGGACAAAGCGGATGCTGCCCAAATTGGTGCCGGTGGCATTGTATGTCCCGAACGGGAAGCCCTTGATATCGACGAAGATGACGCCCATGACGACGGTGCCTGGCATAGCGGTGTTCCTCCTTGGCAGGTGGTGGGGTGGATGGAGAGGCGGCGGGACGCGGGAAGGTGCACGGTCAAGCGGCACCCCGCAGGAGTCAGCGCCCAGATGGTTTCCCTAAAGGATGAGCTGGTTGGGGTGTGAAGGGTGTGGAATGCAGGAATGGGTGCGGCCAAGTGGGTGCCCCGCAGGGGCGGCGGCGCAGCCGCCGTAACGGGCCCGAAGGGCCCGTACTCCCGCCCCCGGCAGGGGGCGGGAGCCCTGCGGGGCGTCCGGCCTGCGGCGGGCAGGGACCGATGGAGGGCGCTGCCCTATACTGTGGGATATTGTAGCACATTTTGCGGGGGAAAGGAAAGCCCTGCGGATGGAAAACAGAAGAAAAATGTGCGATTTTGCCGGTGGGGCGAGCGGATGGGTTTTCTTTTGGGCGGGGATATGATAAAATAATAGCCATTGTAAAGCCTAAAAGGAGGAAGGACCGGTGCGAAGCGTACTGATGGTGTGCCATGGCAATATTTGCCGCAGCCCGATGGCGGCCACCCTGATGCGGGTGATGGCCGAAGCGGCCGGCTGGGGCGATGCCCTGTGGGTGGATAGCTGCGGGGTCAGTGACGAGGAGGAAGGCAACCCGATGGACCGGCGGGCGGTGGCGATGCTGCTTTCCCATGGCATTCGGCCGGCCCCGCATGAGGCCAGGCGATTTTCCCGCGGCGACTATGCCATGTACGATGATATCCTGTGCATGGAGGAGCGCAACCGGCGGGGGCTGCTGCGGCTGCTGGGCGGCGACCCGGAGGGAAAGCTGCGGCTGCTGCTGGACTACACCGATGACCCCCATGATATAGAGGACCCGTGGTACAGCGGGGACTTTGAGAAGGCGTACCGGGAAATACGGGAAGGCTGCACCGGCTATCTGAAGCAATTTAGAGTAAAGTAAAAGGAGAACCCCCAATGATGAAAATGAGCAAGAGAATTTTGGCGGTGCTGCTGGCGCTGCTTTTGCCGCTGCTGCTGGCGGTGCCGGCACTGGCGCTGGATAGCTATGAACTATTTGCCCGGTGGGAGCAGGATGGCTACCCCGAGGATGTGACTGGTGTTTTTTATAATACCGAGACCAAGTGTCTGGCGGTGGTGCTGACCGAGAACACCGAGGCCCGGCAGAAAGAGCTGCGGGATACCCTGACCGATGGGGAAACGCTGACCTTCTTTGCCGGGGAGTACAGCCATGCCCAGCTGGCGGAGTGCGCGGCGGCCATTACCAAGGATATGGAAGAAAACGGGCTGGCCGGGACGGTGAGCATCGGCTGGGGAGCGAACGGCGGCTACGGCCCGGAGGGGAAGGATTTCCGGGTGGTGATAAAGACTGAAACGGCGGAGGTGGCTGCCCTGACTGAGCGCTATGCCGAGTATGACAGCATGGTGGCGGTGGAGGAGAATACCGAGCCGGTGGTGCCGGATGCACCCGTGGAGCCTGAAAAGCAGGGGCTTTCCGACTGGGGGATCATTGGGATCGCGGCCATCGTGGCGGTGATGCTTATCATTGTTATCACCGTGGCGGGCAACAAAAAGCGCGCCAGGAAGAACGGGGAGCAGGGGAAGATCCAGCTGTAATTGTAGAATTTGTAGAATATAATACAAAGCCCCGATACACCATGGTGATCGGGGCTTTGTATTATCCACGGTTTCCGCGAGTTTTATTATAACCGTTAGAAAATGCATTGTAGTGCAATATTGTGTTACGCTCTAATTCATTCAAGGTTTGAAAGCCGCTACCATCTAAAGCAATCATTTTTATAGTAAACTCATCCCCATATTTATAATCGGCATATACATCACCATTTCCTTTCCCGGTAAAGTGGGAATTAACTCTATTAAGGACTTGCTTCCCCTGACCAACATAATACATGTTTTTAGATCTGTTAAATAATATATAAACGCCGGGGAAGTTTTGGGTCAATGCATATGATTTGCTTCCCCTGCCACCAAATGAATAACTTCTCATTTCCATGAATTCCGATGGAGTCATTTCAATGGAGTTGTTTGCAAGTCCTTCGATTTGAGCATCAATTTTTGCCCGCATTCTACGCCGCTTAACAATTATTATGACGGATAGAATTATCGGGACAAAGATCATTAGAAGTACGATTAAGGTAAACGATGCATCTGCATGAGTAAACATTTTTCTTTCCTTTCATTATGTTTTTGAAAAGCGCTCTACGGAGTGAGAAAAGGTGACTATCGGTATAATTTTTGCGGCCGCTCCAGCACGGCGATATTTTCGATGTGCTCGGTGTGAGGAAACATATCCACCGGCTGGAGGAGGGTGACACGGTAGCCGCCCTTTTGCAGCAGGGCCAGGTCGCGGGCTTGGGTTTCCGGGCAGCAGCTGATGTAGACGATGCGGCGGGGGGCCATTTTTACCGCGGCGGAGAGGAATTCCGGGGTGCTGCCGCTGCGGGGCGGGTCCATCAGTAGGATATCAATGGAGAGCTTTTCCGCGGCGGCCGCCTGCATCCATTCGGTGGCATCCGCCGCCACAAAGCGGATGTTTTCCATCCCGTTTTCCTTGGCGTTGCGGATGGCATCCCGGACGGCGGCGGGATTCTGCTCCACCCCGATGACCTCCCGGGCGTCCGCGGCGGCGATCATCCCAATGGTGCCGATACCGCAGTAGGCATCCAGCACCCGCTCCTTGCCGGTCAGGCCGGCGGCTTTGATCGCGCGGCGGTACAGCACCTCGGTCTGGGTGGGGTTGATCTGGTAAAAGGACCGGGGCGAGATGCGGAAGCTCATACCGCACAGGGTATCCCGGATGAAGCCGGGCCCGTAGAGGGTCTGCTCCCGGTCGCCCAGCAGCACGCTGGTGCGGCGGTTATTCACATTCTGCACGATGGTGGTGATCTCCGGGTGGGCGGCCAGCAGCGCCTTAAGAAAGTTCTGCCGGGAGGGGAACACCGGGCTGGCGGTCACCAGCACCACCATGACCTCCCCGGTGTGGATGCCGCGGCGCACCAATACATGGCGCAGGAAGCCGGTGCGGGCGTCCTCATCGTAGGGGGCGAGGCGGAAGGAAGGCAGCAGCTTTTTGATGGTGACGATGATGGCAGTGGCGTTTTTATCCTCGTTTAGGCAGCTGTTGATATCGACAATGCGGTGGCTGCGGGGCTCGTAGGTGCCGGCAATGACCTTCCGGGAGCGGTCCAGCCCGAAGGCGGCTTCCACCTTATTGCGGTAGTAGCAGGGGTTCGCGGCGCCCAGAATGGGCTGTACCCGGCCGAAGTGGGAGAGGTGCCGGCGGGCAAGCTCCTGCTTGTGAGCCAATTCCTCCTCGTAGCTCATGGCAAGCAGCTGGCAGCCGCCGCAGCGCCGGGAATAGGGGCAGGTGAGTGATGACATAGTGGGGTCCTCCTTGGGACGGGGAAGGATGGTTGGTACGAGGGGTTGGCTCCGGCGGGCGGCCTGCCCGGCCCCTGGCCGGGCTGCCGGGCGCCCGCCGTGGCCAGCCCCCTGCGGCGCGGAGCGCCGCGGCCGCCCGCCGTGGCCAGCCCCCTGCGGAAATTTGGCGGGGGCGCTGCCGCGGCAGCGGGTCACCGCAGGGTCTTTAAGTAGGCAGCATAGGCCGAGGGAATGGGATAGCTTGCGAAAAGCTCCGCCACGGGGATGGAAATGCATCCGCCCCACAGCGGGGTCTCGGGCGGCAGTTCCACGCGGTAGCCCTGCATCTGCCATTCAATGTGGGTAAAGATGTGGGTGGCCGGGCCCAGCGGGGTCACGGCTTCGGTGGGGACGGAGAGCAACTCCGCGACCTCGGCGGAGGTGTGCAGGCCCGGCAGCGTGGGGAATTCCCACAGGGAGGCGAGCAGGCCGTCCGCGGGGCGCTGGGTGATCTGTACCTCTCCCGGGCGGCACAGCAGCAGTACGGTTTTTTCCTCCTTGCGGCGGCGGGGCTTTTTCTGCCGGGTGGGCAGGGCAAGCTGCGTCCCGGCGGCGCAGGACTGGCACAGATCCCGCACCGGGCAGCTCTCGCACAGGGGGCGGCCATTGGGCAGGCAGATGAGCGCGCCCAGCTCCATCAGGGACTGGTTAAAATCCCCGACCCGGTGCTGCGGCAGCACTTCCCAGACGATTTGCCTGAATTCCTTTTTTACGGCGGTATCCTCAATGTTGCGGGCGTCGTTCATCAGGCGGGCGGCCACCCGCAGCACATTGCCGTCCACGGCGGGGACACGGATATCGAAGGCGATGGAGGCGATGGCACCGGCGGAGTACTCTCCCAGACCGGGCAGGCGGCACAGTGCCGCGAAATCGGCGGGGAGCGCCCCGTTATGCTGTTCCATCAGCAGGGTGGCGGCTTTTTTCAGATTACGGGCGCGGCTGTAATAGCCCAGTCCCTCCCACAGCTTGAGGAGCTGCTGCTCCTCCACGGCGGCAAGGGCCGGGATATCCGGCAGGGCGGCGGTAAAGCGCTCGAAGTAGGCAATGCCGGCCTCCACCCGGGTCTGCTGCAGCATCACCTCGGAGATCCAGGTGCGGTAGGGGCTGGGCTTCTCCCGCCACGGCAGGATGCGCCGGTTTTCATCGTACCATTGTAATAGCTGCCCGGGCAGGGCAGCGGGTAATTGCGGCATAGGGGCCTCCTAAATGGAAAGTAATATCATATTGGATAATTGCGGTTAAAAATACAGTATGTATAGTGCGGATGGGCAGGCCGACTCCGGGCGCTGCGCGGGCTTGTCCAGCTGTAATATCTTATTCTTAGTATACCACAAACCCGCTCTTACGGCAACGCCCTGCCAATTGACACCGATGCCGTGAAATGCTATGATAAAAGCGGTATTTTATCTGAAAAACAAGGAGGCAATTCTGCCATGTCTATTCGCGACTCCTACTATTTCGCACTGCTGGAGGTCCATAATGGACGCCCCATCAGTGTTAAAACCTGCTTTAAGGGGCAGCAGGGTGATCTGACCACCCTTTCCCGCACCGTGTGCCGCTGCCAAAAGCAGCCAGACGGCTCCCTGCGGCCGGAATACGGCTTTGATGACGAGGAAAACGCCAATTGCTTTATCGATCCCCTCACCCCCCGGGAGCGCCTGATTATCCTGGGTGGCGGGCATATTGCCCAGCCCCTGTGCGAGTTTGCCGCCAGGTGCGATTTTTCGGTAACCGTGGTGGATGACCGCATGGATTTCGCCAATGAGGGGCGCTTCCCCCTGGCGCGGGAGGTTATCTGCGACAGCTTTGAGAATGCGATCAATAAGCTGCACATCACCCCCTACGATTTTGTTGTGGTTATCACCCGCGGCCACCGGCACGATGCCAACTGCCTGCGGGCACTGTTCCAGCAGCGGGAGCCTGCCTATCTCGGCATGATCGGTTCCCGGCGGCGGGTCCGCGGCCTTTTGGATATGCTGAAGGAGGAGGGCCTGGACGAGGAGCGCCTGGGCCGCATCTGTACCCCCATTGGGCTGGCTATTGGGGCGGTTTCCCCGGCGGAGATCGCCATTTCGATCCTCTCCCAGGTCATTGAGTACAAGCGCCTGCACGGCGGCATGAACCGTGCCATCAATACCTCCGACCTGGATCTTTCGGTGGTGGAATCGCTGATGCAGGTGCAGGAGCCGGTGGCGTTGGTCACGGTGGTGGAAACCAAGGGCTCCACCCCGCGCGGCATGGGCGCCATGATGTATGTTTACCCCGATGGGCGCATCGTGGGCAGCATTGGCGGCGGATGCAGTGAGGCGGCCATTCTGCGGGACGCTTTGGACATCATCGGCACCGGCACCTATAAGGTCATTGATATTGATATGACCGGCGATGTGGCGGAAAGCGAAGGCATGGTCTGCGGCGGCATCATGAAGGTGCTGGTGGAGGATATCCCGCTGGATGTATACGACGACTAAAAATCCCCCCGGGAGGCTGTGCTGCTTCCCGGGGGAGTTCTATCGCGCAAAATCGAACAAATGTTTCATATGAAACATTTTGCGGGGAGCTGGCGGGCCGCAGGCCCGGCGGCGCGAAGCGCCGCCGAAACGGGCGGAGCCCGTTTGCCCGCCGGGACGGCGGGCGGCCTGCGGCCCGTATCTTGGATTCTGCAGAGACTACCCCAGCAGCTGCCGGAGGACCAGCACCAGGATGACGCCTGCCATCAGGGCAGGCATGGCGGACAAGCGATCACTGCCGCCGGGGGAAGCGGGGATCAGTTCTTCGCAGCTGATGGTGATCATCAGTCCGGCGATGCAGGCGGTGACCATGCCCATGGTATAGGCCGGTACCTGCCGCCACAGCAGCCGCCCCAGTCCGTAGCCCAGCAGGGTGGGCAGGCAGGTGGAAAGGGAGAGCCAAAAGGCCTTTGCGCGGTGATGGGTGGCGTAAAGATAAGGGGCCGCTGTGCAGATGCCCTCTGGGACATCGTGGGTGGCGATGGCCACGGCGATGAGCAGCATGGTGCGGTTTTCGCTGCCTGCTGCCATGGCGATGCCTTCGGGGAGGTTGTGCAGCATAATGGCCGCGACCATAAGAAGTGCGGTGCGGCGCTCCCCGCCGGGGTGGCTGGGCGGTGTGGGGGGCAGCAGGTGGTGCAGCGCCAGCACCCCAAAGACCCCTACCGCTAACCCGGCGGCGCAGGCAGGCGGGGAGCAGGCGGAAAGGCTTTCCGGGATGAGTTCCAAAAAAGAGAGGGTGAGCATGGTTCCGGCGGCAAAGGCCAGCAGGCGGTGCAGCAGGCTTTCCCGGCTGGGCAGCAGCACCCCTACCGCCGAACCGATGAGCGGCCCCAGCACCGCGACCACCGGTACCCACAGTGTTTCCCGCATGGCAAGCCCCCCTTTTTGGCATATATATTAGCCGCGGGGCAAAATGATGTGGCATTTTGGGGAGAAGTTTGCTATAATGCTATTGGGAGCCGCCGGGGTATGGGCCCGCCCCGCAGGGGCGCCCGCCCGGCGAAGCCGGGCGGGCGGAGCGGCCGTAAGGCCGCAAGGCGCCGCAGGCGGCGCCGACCTGCGGGGCGGACCTGTACCCGGCAGGTGGTATGAATAAACCAGAAGAGGAGAAACTGATATGCAGAAACCGGCACTTGTCATTATGGCCGCGGGGCTGGGCAGCCGCTACGGCGGGCTGAAGCAGGCTGAACCGGTCGGCCCCCACGGGGAGCTCATCATTGATTATTCCATCCACGATGCGATGAAGGCGGGCTTTGGCCGGGTCATCTGCATCATCAAACCGGAAAACCGGGAGATCTTCGAGGAACGCATTGGGCGGCGGCACACCGAAGCCAAGATAGAATATGCCTACCAGCGCATGACCGATCTGCCGGCAGGGTATACCATCCCGGAGGGGCGGCAGAAGCCCTGGGGCACTGCCCATGCGGTGATGTGCTGCGCCGGGATGCTGCGGGAGCCGTTTGCGGTCATCAATGCGGATGACTACTACGGCCCGGAGCCTTTTGAGGAGCTGTATGGCTTTTTGACCGCGCCGCATGAGGAGAACGGTAAGCTGCAGCTGTGCATGGCGGGCTACCGCCTGGTAAACACCCTTTCCGATAAGGGAACGGTGGCGCGCGGCATCTGCACGGTGGATGCAAACGGCAAGCTGACCGATATTGACGAGCGGCTGAAGATAGGCTGGACAGCAGATGGGCGCATTACCGATGTGAGCCGGGAAGCGGAAGCGGAATATGACCCGCAGACCCCGGTTTCGATGAACTGTTGGGGTTGCCCGCCGGAGCTGATGGAGGAATTCCAGCCGCGGTTTATTCATTTTCTGGAGCACATGGAGGACCCGCTAAAGAGCGAGTTCCTGCTGCCGGAGATGATAGGCGATCTGCTGCACGAGGGCTGCGCCGAGGTGACGGTGCTGCCGGTACATAACAAGTGGTACGGGGTGACCTACCGGGAGGACCACGAAAAGGTGGCGGCGGCCATGGCGGCGCTGACGGCCGATGGACTGTACCCGGAAAAGCTGAAATAACGGCGGAGGAATCGCTGTTTTATGGGGGGCGGCCGCAGGCCGCCCCCTGTGCCGTTTAGAAAACGGGGAGGCAGCTGACAAAACGCCGGAGAAGGACCGTGGACATGGTGAAACATCAAATTTTATTAAAACTGAAAAAGGACCCAGTGCTGGCGGTATCGCTGGTGCTGGCGGTGGTGTCCGCCTTTTGGGTCAGGCCCTCAGCGGCCTATCTGGGCTATATAGATTGGCGTGTGCTGGCGCTTTTGGCGGCCTTGATGCTGGCAGTAGCGGCGCTGGGACAGGCCGGAGTATTTGATGCAGTGACGGCTGCCCTGCTGCGCCGGATGAGGGATACCCGGCGGCTGGCGGCCGTACTGGTGGGGGTGTGCTTTTTTGCGGCGATGCTGATGACCAATGATGTGGCGCTGATCACCTTTGTGCCGCTGACGCTGATGCTGACCGCCCAGACCGGTACTGAAAGATTCAATATCCCTATTATTGCATTGCAAACGGTGGCGGCCAACCTGGGCAGCGCCATGACCCCCTTGGGCAACCCGCAGAATTTGTATCTCTATTCCCTTTCTGGGATGGGGCTGGGAGAGTTTTTGCGGCTGATGGCGCCGGTAACGGGTCTATCTTTGGTGCTACTGAGCGCGGCGGTACTGTGCCTGCCCTGCCGGCCGTTGGGCGCGGCTGATATCCGCCTGAACCGGCCGGACCGCCGGGGGCTGCTGCTGTGGGGAGCGGTATTCGCGGTATGTCTGCTTTCGGTGCTGCGTGTGCTGCATTACGGAATAGCGCTGGGCGCGGCGGTGCTGGCGGCCCTGCTTGCCGACCGCCGGCTGCTGCGGCGTGTGGATTACAGCCTGCTGCTGACTTTTCTGTTTTTCTTTGTTTTTGTGGGGAATATGAAGGCTCTGCCGACCGTTAGCGAGGCGCTTTCCGGACTGGTGGCAGGGAGGGAAATGACGGTGGGGATTCTGCTGAGCCAAGTGATAAGCAATGTGCCGGCGGCCATGCTGCTTTCCGGCTTTACCGCCGATTACCCGGCGCTGCTGCTGGGGGTGAACCTTGGCGGGCTGGGCACCCTGATCGCCTCAATGGCAAGTCTGATCTCCTACAAGCTGTACGCCGCGGCGGATGGGGCCAGGACCGGAAAATATATGCTCTTTTTTACGGCGGTGAATATAGTGCTGCTGGCGGTTCTGTGGGGAGCGATGGTTATAATATATAAATGAAATGATATATATTAAGAGAAGGAATTCCCGCTGGACGGCGAAATTTATTGATAGCATATACGCTATAAAGCAAGACAAAAAACGGATAGCAGGGTAAAGCGATGCTTTTTTGAAATGGGACAAGTTGGATAAAATTTTGTCATAGTTGCGCAATTTGATGCTTTTCATTAAAAATAGTTGCGCAAAACTGCCGTAAATTAACGGAAACCAGGCACGGAAGAAAAAAGAGATATTCCTTTTTGGAAATATGGGTAGACTTTTTTGAGATATCCCTTTTCATATTTAGTATGTTATATTAACGGAGCTGAAAGACGCCAGATGCGGCGAATACAGTTTATGAGAAAAGGGGTATAGAGATTATGGAAGCAATTGCTGCCATTGTGATCTTTGTGCTGATGTTCGCACTGATCATACTGGATAAGATTCCGCGGCATTACATCACACTGGGGTGCGCCGCGGCAACACTCATCATCGTCTTTGGTGTATGCATGAAGAGCCCGCAGGCGATAATGGAAACACTGAACCTAAAAACCATCATCACCGGGAATTTCTGGATCAGCTCCGGAGAGAGCAGCTCCAGCGGTATCAACTGGGAGACCATCATCTTTGTGGCCGGTATGATGGTGATGGTGGAGGGCATGGCCAAGGCGGGCTTTTTCCGCTGGCTGTGCCTGACCATAGCCAAGGCGGTAAAATATAAGGTAATGCCTATTCTTATTACCTTTATGGTGATGAGCGCCGTACTGGCCATGTTTATCGATAGTATCACCGTCATTCTGTTCCTAGCGGCGGTAACGGTCGAGCTTTCTCAGCTGTTGAAATTTGACCCGGTGCCTATGGTGCTGGCGGAAATTTTCTGCGCGAACCTGGGTGGCTCCGCCACCATGTGCGGCGACCCGCCCAATATCATCGTTGGGACTGCGCTGGGTTACAGCTTTGCCGATTTTATCACCAATACCGGCGTTATTGCCGGCATCGCCCTGGTGGTGAGCGTGGTGTTTTATGCGCTGGCTTACCGCAAGGAGCTGACGGCCAGCGCGGCGGCCAATGCCGGGCTGACGGTACATTATCCCGACCCGAGTGAAGCCATTACTGATAAGAAGGAATTTGTGCTGAGCTGCGTCATCTTCCTGTGCGCGGTGGTGCTGCTGGTGACCCATGCCCAGACCCATTTGACCGTGGCGCTTATCGGTGTGGCTATCACGATACTGACGCTGATCTGCTTTGCCAAGGATGCCAAGGAGATCATCCGCGGCGTGGACTACCAGACCCTGCTATTCTTCATCGGACTGTTTGTGGTGGTAGGCGGCCTGGAGCAGACCGGTGTACTGGTGATGATCGCGGAATTTATCGGCAAGCTGTGCGGCGGCAACATCCTGGCGATGGTCTACATCGTGCTGTGGATCTCCGCGGTGGCCAGTTCGGTAGTTGACAATATTCCGTTTGCTGCTACAATGGTACCTGTAATAAAGACACTGGCGGCCACCACCGGCGCCGATCTTTCCACCCTGGCGTGGGGACTTTCCATTGGTACCGATATCGGCGGCAGCGCCACCCCCATTGGTGCTTCGGCCAATGTAGTGGGTACCTCGGTGGTTTCTAAGGCCGGTCACCCGGTAAGCTGGGGCCGCTACTGCAAGACCGCCATCCCGGCGACCATTATTGTGCTGGGCATTGCCATGATCGTGATCAAGCTGAGATATTTCTAAGCAGAAAGGGAGGACAGTATGGAACACGAAAAGCAGCAGGTCATCATTACTATTGGCCGGGAATACGGCTCCGGCGGACACCTGATAGCCGATATGCTGGGTGAAAAATATGGGCTGCCGGTGTACGACAGTACTATCATCGAGGTTATTGCCAAGGAAAAGAACCTGAACCTGGAGAAGCTGAAGGAGTATGACGAAAAGCCCCGCAACCGGCTGTTCACCCGCTCCATAGATGGATACAGCAACTCCCCGGAGGATGTCATTGCCTATATGGAATTTGACTTCCTGCGGGAGAAGGCGAAATCCGGCGAGAGCTTCATTGTGGTGGGACGCTGCGGCAGCTCCATCCTAAAGGGCTACCGGGGGGTCATCAGCATCTTTGTGACCGGCGATATGCCGGAAAAGATCCAGCGCGTGGCGACGGAATTCCATGTTTCCAATGAGGACGCGGAAATGATGATCCAAAAAAATAACAAGAGCCGCAAGCTGTACCATAACTTCTACTGCAAGGAGAAGTGGGGCGACAGCCGCTACTATGAGCTGACCATCAATACTTCTAAGATCGGCTTTGACAGGGCTGCGGAAGTCATCGACTGCTACATCAAGGAGCGGATGGGTGACGACTGGGCTGAGCATATTGCCGGATAACAAGGCTGAAGAATAAAAGAGAAGGAAAAGACCTCCGCCCGGGGAAACCGGACGGAGGCTCTTTTTATTGCATGGAGGAGGTTAGCCGCGGAAGGCGGGATTGAAGGCATAGAAATTGCGGGAATTAAGGTCATCCTGCACCATGCGGAGGGCTTCGCCGAAGCGTACAAGATGGAGTAACTGTACTTGCTTAAATGCGCCATTCGATTTTGATGGAATCGCTGGTAGCATAGATGACGCGGATGAGCTGGTCTACCGTCTGCCGCTTATCATCGAAACTCAACTCGTCCCACATAGTCAGGTGATTATAGATCTCCGTATAGTCCGCTTCCTTGTGCAGCTTCAATTCCGAGATCCGCTTCATCAGCTCTTGCTTTTTCCCATCCAGTTCTTTGACGCGCCCACTGATGTAGCGGAACATGGTATCGTCCGCAGCCGACAGGCGATCCATCAGAGAGCCAATCTCAGTCTCAACTTGCGTAAGTTGAACATTCAACGCCGTTAGCTCGGGGTTAATGTA
>QWCH01002615.1_pt1 | contig 21812 bp, 27 predicted proteins | sample 1972671 | NCBI WGS metagenome assembly QWCH01 (sample SAMN09866713, study PRJNA288562) | Human gut metagenome isolate term3_stool, whole genome shotgun sequencing... | isolation source: gut | host: Homo sapiens | place: USA: California
TTAAATTTCGCGAGGTCAATACCATAGGATAATGCCGTTAAGAGAGCGATGAGCAAAACCGCCCCGAGAACCACGAGGAAAAGATGGGTCGTGGTCCATTGGTATAGAGCCTTCACCTCATTCGGAAAAGTCGAGGCGGCAAAGCCCGAGACCGCGATGACGATCCCCGTCGTGGCAATAAGGGCCCCGCCGGCCACGCCCTTGGCCTTTTTGTGGCCTACGACGAAGAAGATCGGCAGATTGATATCCATAAAGAGGGTGTACATGACCAAATAGAGCCCGCCGCTCGCCAAACTTTCCCCCATAAGGAGCTCGCCGTTTTTCGCCAGATTCACGCCGTTCATAATCACGAGGGCGGCGAGGGTGGCGACGAGAAATACCACTAAAGAGTAAAGGTAGCGACCCCGCACCGTGTCCTCGTCTTCCATGCCGATCATGCGGTAGAGCCGCTCCGTCCCGGAATCTTCTCCCGTGACAAAGGGGTAGGTCATAATCATTAAGGACATGGTCATGGCGAAGACCATGGGGAAAAAGGAAAGATCCATAAAATAAGTGAAGCCTACGGAAAACAGGATGAAAAAAGCGATGGGCTTCCACGTTATATAAGGGCGAATGCCCAATAAATCCATTTTAAAGGTCTTAAGCATGTTCATCACCTCGATGGTAGAAGGTCATAATGCGATCGATGGTGGGCTTTTCCACGACGGTGTTTTCGCCGAAAGCACCCGCCATATCCGCTGCAACTAAAACTTCCACGTGAGTGGCGGTTTTTTTCTTGCCGAGAATCTCCTTCGGATCCACACCGCTTAAACTAGCTTCGCTGCATTTTACGATGCGGTAAGCGTCCAAGAAGTCGTCTTTCGTGCCGTAAAAAATCAGCGCGCCGTCCATAATAAAGGCGATGTAATCGGCGATGACCTCCAAATCTTCCGTAATGTGAGTGGAAAAGAGCACGGTATTTTCCTCGTCTTCCGCCATATAGTGTTGAATGGTGTCGCGAAATTCGTCGCGAGAGCGAGGATCCAACCCGCTGGTAGGCTCGTCCAAAACCAGCGTCTTGGCGCCGTGGGAAAGGGCGGCGGCGAGCATAAGTTTCGTCGTCATGCCTCGGGAAAGAGCCTTCACATTGAGTTTCGTATCGATGCCGTAATCTTTCACTCGCTTAAAAAATTCGGATGATCTCCACTTTTTATAGCCTACGGATAAGACATTGTTCACATCTTCGACCGACCAGTCGTTGGGAAAATAAGATTCGTCGAGAACGATGCCCACATCCTGCAAATAGTCGTTGTCTTCCGGGCGGACGCCGCGGTAGAGCACCTCGCCTCCGTGTAAGTGATTGAGGTTTAAAATGGCGCGAATGGTAGTGGTCTTACCCGATCCGTTGGGGCCGATAAAGCCCGTAATAAATCCTTCCTTCACGGGAAAGCTGACGCCGTCTAAGGTAAAGGCGCTGTATTCTTTTCGAATATTATTTAATGCGATTCTATCCATTAGTCACCTCCGAATAAAACATCCAGCATGGCCATAATATCTTCCTTTTCGATGGCGTGATCTTTGGCAATGGCCACGACGGCCTCCATATGCTCTTCCATTTGTTTTTGCACGATTTCCCGCGCCACATTTTCGTTTTTTTCAGCGACGAAGGATCCCTTCCCCTGCCGGGTCACGATAAAGCCCTCTTCTTCCAGAGCGTCGTAGGCTTTTTTCACCGTCATAATGCTGATGGAAAGATCTTTGGCGAGAACGCGAATAGAAGGAAGCTGCTCGTCGTATGCCAATACGTCGTTTATAATTTGATCTCGAATTTGATTCCGCAACTGCTCGTAAATTGGAAGCGAAGCGGAGTTGTCAATGATGATGTCCATGGTATCCCTCATTTCGATAACAGTGTATAACAGTATAAAACACTTGTCAAGAAATAAAAAAAGACAGGACCTGCCTGCCTTTTAATATATGAAATTTTACGGTAGTGCCATCCCTATAAAAGCCATTGCCATGACGATAAAAAAGGAAAGGATGAGCAATAGATTGGGAATCATCCAGCGGTATTCCTTCTGAACGAAAGCGGATATAATGCCCATGATACCGAGCGTAGGCGCTGCGTAAAGCGTCGCGTAATCCAAGGGCCGCATCTCGGCGAGAGGATCGGCGGGAAAGAAAAGGGATGCGACGATCATAAGAACGCCGAGAGCGACCGTCATCTTATGGATTTTTTCTAAATAAGATTTCATCGGTGCTCCCTCTTCTTGTTCTCTGAAGCTTACGTTCCTCGTGTCCCGTTTCTATTCTTAGGGAATCAAATAATATAAATTCATAATGATGAAAAAGGACAACACCAACAACACATTGGGGATGATGTAGCGGTATTTTTTATTGATTAGGGAAAAGACGATTCCTAAAATTCCCAAAACCGGCGCCACAAAAATCGTGGCGATGCCCATGGGCTTGATCGTTGGGAAAGGATCGGTCGGCGCAAAGTAGGCGACGACGATTAAAAGGCATCCGAGCAGAAAAGTGTAAAGCTGTAAATTTTCTCTAAATTTTTTCATAGGTCTTCATTCCTCTATGTAAAAAGCATCTACCTTCGTAGATTCTTTTATTTTATACGAGCATGGCGCCGTCGACGTTTAAAATCGTTCCCGAAATATAGGACGCCTTATCGCTGGCTAAAAAGGCATAGGCCTTGGCAATATCTTCCGGCTCGCCGATGCGGCGAAGGGGAATGTTTTGGATCAAGGGCTCGATCATTTCCTTGGGCACATTTTTCATCATGTCCGTATTGGTAATGCCGGGAGCTACGGCGTTTACGCGAATACCGTCGGGGCCCAGTTCTCTCGCGAGGGAGATGGTAAGGCCGTTGACGGCGAATTTACTTGTAGGATAGCCTACGCCGCGAGTTTGGCCGTATTTGCTTACCATGGAGCTCGTGGAAATAATGGATCCGCCCCCCTTTTCTTTCATGTGGGGAATGGTGGCGACGATGGCGTTGAACACGCCCTTGACGTTCAAATTCATAATCTTGTCGAATTTTTCCGCGTCGTAATCGTAAACCGATACATCGTCGGCGACGCCGGCATTATTGGCGAGAACGTCGATGCGGCCGTATTTTTTCACGATCTGTTCGATTTCGGCCTTAATGGATTCGCCGTCCATTAAATTGGGCCAAGCGCCTTCCACTTTATCGTATTTTTTCTTGTACTCTTCCAAGGCTTTTGCCACCGTTTCTTCACGGGAGCCGAAGAAAATAACAGTAGCCCCTTCGTTTAAAAATTCTTCTACAATGGCTTTGCCGATGCCTCGGGTACCGCCGGTGACGACACAAATTTTATCCTTTAACATAGTATCCTCCTAATAATTTCTATTCTCATATATACCTTATGTTTTTAAAATTAATCATTCCGCGATTTTATTTTCGGGTGGACGGAAGAATATACAATCTCCTGAATATAATATTGTCAATATTCGTTTTTTCCTCAATTTACGCTTAATCTTATCGCTCCCATTCTTTAAAATGATATATTTTGTATTTTATGACGGCTTTTCTACCCTATTTCGATAATTTTTTGATTTTTACCTTGATAAACGTCGGCGGTTTTTATATATTAAAGAGGCTCATGTAATTTTAATTTTAAGGGAGAGAAAACGTGTTATACCAATTATTAATTATGTTCGGGACGGCACTTCTCGGCCAAATCATTTCGGGCCTTTTGCCGTTTCCCTTCCCCAGTACGATTATTGCCGCGATTATTTTGTTCCTGCTCTTGGAATTCAAAATCGTCAAGTTGGAAGAACTGAAAGACGTCACGGAATTATCCAACAAATACCTAGCCATCGTCTTTATTCCCGTCGGCGTCGCCGTTATGGAATACTTCGGCGAATTTACCATGGATGTATGGCTGAAGATCGTCGTCATCATCGTCGTCTCCACGGCGGCTACTATGATGGTCACCGGTAAAGCCAGCGATATTATTATCGGCATACAGGAAAAACTTTCGGGAGGTAAGAAAAATGCTTGATCTATTTACCCAAACCCCTTATTTCGGATTGGTAATTTCCATTCTATTTTTCATTCTTTTTTCAAAACTCAGCGCCCGTTTAAATGCGCCGATTTTAAATCCCCTTTTGTTTTCCATTATTGCTATTATCCTATTTCTAAAGGTCTTCGATATTCCCCTGGAAAACTACCAAAACGGCGGGTCGATGATTCAAATGGTCATCTCCCCAGTGGAAACCATCGTCATCGGCGTAAGCCTTTACAAACAAAAAGACACGCTTATTAAATACCTGATTCCCGTTTTATTGTCGGTTACCATTGGCTGTGTTTTCGTCGTGCTCTTTGTCGTATTCTTAGGCAATGTACTCGCCGTACCTCAAGACGTGCTTTTGGCGTCCATTCCGAAATCCGTCACCACCGCCATCGCCATGGAAATTTCCGGCAAAATGGGCTGGATCGTTTCCATTACCGTCATGTTCGTTATTTTGACGGGCATCGTCGGCGCGGTTATCGCCCCCTATTGTATCAAACTTGCGCGCATTAAAAATCCCGTTTCCAAAGGCCTTGGCATCGGCACGGCGGCTCACGCCGTGGGCACGAGCTACGCCATTAAGCTGGGCGAAGTGGAAGGCGCCATGTCCGGGCTTACCATCGGGCTACACGCCATTATCGCCTCCATCGTCATGCCTGTTTTAATTTCATTACTCGGCTTATAATAAAAAGGATGTCATCTACGACATCCTTTTTTTGTGCGCTTATTTTGAATTTGTAAGAAAAATACGTTGGGTGCGATCGATTAAAAGAGCACCTAAGGGAGCGGTAATTAAAATTGAAAGCACCGCCACGGATAAAATGACTTTCCCGGAACCGAGACCCGCTTGCAGGGGAACGGAGCCGATGGCCGCCTGAACCGTTGCCTTGGGAAGATAGGCGAGGATGCAAAAGATCCGCTCTTTAAACGTTAAGCCCGTGCCTGCAAGGGATGTTGCCACGCCGAAACTTCTGAAAATAAGCGCCATGAAAATTAACGCTACTGCCGCGCCCCCGGCGTCCAGGGTGTAGTGAATGTCCACGGCGGCGCCGACGAGGACGAAGAGAAAAATTTCCGCGCCGATCCATAGCTTGCCAAATTTCTCCGAAAGGCGAGTCGACACCTGTGCAGGCATTTTTTCGTGAATGACCACGGCCATGGCCACCACGGCGATGAGCCCGGACATGGCGATTTTTCCCTTTAAAAGCCCTTCCCCGGCCACGAGGAGGAAACTTACGGCGAGCATGATCAGCACCTTGACACTGTTGCGCACGTGGCGTTCACGCATAAAGGCGGATTCGAAAAAGCGATAAAGGACATAACCTACGATTCCACCTACGATCATGCCGCAAATAACCGACAGGGGCACATTCATAAGGCTCGCCAACTTCAAATCCCCACCCTTTGCCATTCCGAGAAAGGATGTAAAGAGAACGATGACGAAAATATCGTCGCAGGAAGCCCCTGCCATAATGAGTTGAGGAATGGATTTTTTCGTGCCGATTCCTTTCTCCATCATCTTATCCATTCGCGGCACCACCACGGCCGGGGAAACGGCGGCGAGTACCGTGCCCATAAGGGCAGCGTCTACCCTGGAAATCCCGAGGAGAATAGGCGCAAGGAGCGTGTAACCGATAATTTCAAAACTTGCCGGCACAAAGGACATAAACACCGCCGGCCGCCCGACCTGTTTTAAATCGGAAAGATCCAAAGAAAGCCCGGCCTTCAGCAAAATAATAATGAGCGCCATTTGGCGAAGTTCGCCGGAAATCGCGAGCAGATGATCGTCCAGCAAATTGAAACAACTCGGCCCCAGCAACACCCCGGTGGCAAAAATGCCGATAATGCCCGGCAATCCCAATTTTTCCACCAGGGATTTCATAGCGAGACCGATTAAAAGTAAAAGAGCGAGAGAAAGTAACATAAAACCTCCTTACACGCAAAAAGCCGATGCTTTCTGCGATAAAATCGTAGAAGTCATCAGCTGTTGCGGTTTAGGTTGCCCAAGGGAGAACTTCATTCCCTATTTTCTTCATTTTAACAAAAGAAAGGGCTTTTGGAAAGTTCACTCCCAAGAAATACGAAAAATATCTTTGATCGTAATATAAAATCTTCTTTTCCATCCTCTATTCTTTCGACGAAGAATGAACAAAGTAATTGAATATTCCATTACCTGGTGATAATATATATCAATGAAAGGGAGGTTGTTATGAGACCATCAAACGATGCATTGGCTGAGGCGATTTTGGAACAGGCCAAAAAAGACTTTTTACATAAGGGCTATCGGAAAACATCGGTTCGTGGAATCGCCGCCGCAGTTGACGTCACCACCGGTGCCCTTTACCGCTATTACGCCAGCAAAGAGGCTCTCTTCGATGCCATCGTGGAGGATCCTGCACAAGAACTGCTCGATTTATTCGAGTCTTATGCCGAAAGCAATGTGCCTTGCGACGATACGGGCGCCGTCCTATCCGATCTTCCCTACCGCTCCACCGATCACATGAAAAAACTCGTCGCCTACATTTACGAGCATTACGACGTGTTTAAACTGATCGCAAGCTGCGCCGAAGGCACGAAATATGCCCATTATGTGGAACGGCTCATCGCCATTGAAACCGTATCGGCCATCGATTTAATCGAAGAACTGGTATGCGCCGGCAAACTCACCCATTCCATCGACGACATGTTTATTCACATGATCATTACCTCCATGTTTACGGGAATTTTCGAAATTATCGCCCACGACGAACCCATCGACGACGCCGTGGCCCATATTGAATCCCTGCAACGTTTTTACGCCGCCGGCTGGAGGGAAATGCTGAAGGAATCTTAATCATTGTTCGCTTCTCCGCATAGAGGCGATACCAAAAGGTGTTAGGAACAATGAAAGGATTTTTATGTCAGTATTGGAATGTATTAAAGTACACGGCGATCACACCGCCGAAGCACTCGCCCAACGCTTAGAACAAAGCGTGCAATGGGTAGAAGACGAATTACATCATTACGAGCGTTTAGGCTATGTGAAACGCCGTAAACACACGCCCACTTGCAGCGGAGGCTGTGGCAATTGCAAACACTGTAAAAACCACATCTCCCACGGCGAACATACTCTGTGGGAAGCTATTTCCTAAACCTTGCGCCCTTTGCCGGGGCGCTTTTTCTTTACCTCCATTTGGGCATAAAAAAAAGAGCATGTCGCCATGCTCTTTACTTTATGCTCTTGCCAAGCCTTGTTGTTTGCTGCCTTCTTTATATACGACATAGCCGTAAACGAGGGCGATGGCAACACCGATGACGGTGGATACCATGTAGGGCAAGTTGAAGCCGATTTTTGCGCCTAAAATATAAGCCGAAATGATATACATATAGAACATACCCGGAATTAAAGAAACGAGGAATGCTCTGCCATGACGTTGCAAGTAAATGGAAATCATGGCGAATGCAAAGACGGCGATGGTTTGGTTTGCCCAAGCGAAGTATTGCCATAAAATGTTGAAACCGCTGGGGCTCATTTTTGCAAAGATCAAAATGATGAGAACGCCGATAAACACGCCGATGGATAAGCTTAATCTATTCTTCATAGATTTTTGCGGAATGTGTAAGTGGTCGGCAATCATAAGGCGAGCGGAACGTAGCGCCGTGTCGCCGGAGGTGATGGGAAGAACGATAATACCGACAATCGCGATTAAACCGCCGATTTTACCAAGCATATCGTTAGCAACTAAACCGATAACGGCAGGTTTACCGACCATAGCGGCGTCGATGCCTTTGTGGTAAATACCCATAGCAGCTGCTGCCCAGATCATAGCGATGAAACCTTCGAGGATCATCATGTCGTAGAATACGAAACGGCCTTCACGTTCACTCTTTACAGAACGACCGATAAGGGTAGCTTGTGTGGAGTGGAAACCCGAAACGATACCGCAAGCGACGGTAACGAAGAACACGGGGAGAATCGGTGTGCCGTCGGGGTGAACACCTTTAAAGTTCATCATCGTAAGATTATCTAATTGGTAGCCCTTCATAAAGAGACCGAAGAAAATACCGACAGCGGAAAGAAGTAAGATACCGCCGAAAATCGGGTAAACTCTACCGATGATCTTATCGATGGGGAACAAAGTCGCGATGATGTAGTAAGCAAAAATACAAGCGTATACGATCCATACGACGGGGTTCGTAGCAACTGCTTCTTGATGCAATACATTGGCAACGATCAAGTCGCCGGGGGTGTAAATAAACACGGCACCTACTAAAATCATAAGAATAATAACAAAGATATTGTAGACCGAGTAAACTTTACCGCCGAGATTGCGCTTAATCAAAGACGGCATTTGTTCGCCTTCGGAACGGATGGAAATCATACCGCTCATGTAGTCGTGAATAGCACCACCGAGTACGCAGCCGACGGGAATCATAATAAATGCCATGGGGCCGAATAAAATCCCTTGAATGGGGCCTAAAATCGGGCCGGTTCCTGCGATGTTTAAGAGCTCAATAAGTGCATTTTTCTTTTTGTCCATGGGAACGTAGTCGACGCCGTCTTGGTTTTTGATAGCAGGCGTTTCTCTATCGTCCGGTTGGAATACTTTCTCGGCAAAACGGCCATAGAAAAAGCCGCCTACGATCAAAATCGCAAGGCCGATGAGAAATGTAGTCATAAACTTACCTCCCTAAAAATTCAAAGTTAAACTTTGCAAAAATCAAAGGCTTCTCTAACTTCGTATGTTTATTATACAACGACCAAAATAAAACTCAACAAGGAAGTGCGAAAAATACAGTATAAAATCAAAAAATTTATTGTATACCTCCTGATTAAAGACAACATATTTAATATAAGACAACATTTTTTCTCTTTGATCTAAAAGCCCCTGTGCAAACAAAATGAGTGGCTATGTTTTTACGATGTCGACCGAAAAACGCTGTTCAGGTATAATCGTTTTATTATTGAAAGCAACGAGAGAGGACAGACATGAAACTCACCATTTTTTACACCAATACAAAAGATTACATGAGGGAATTTATTCGCTACACCTTACGAAAACTCATTGGTTGGGGCTACATCGTCGGCGTAGCGGGCCTTGTCATGGCGGCAGTATTTTTCAAAGACGGCGACAATTTTAAGGCGGGCACCATGATGACGGCGGGCATAATGAGCCTCGCCGTAGCCCTATTCACCGTTCCCCTCAGTGTGCGGGATTTACTGGCTCAGGAAAAGAAGCTGACCGGCGACGAAAACAACGTCATGCTCCGCTTCTTAGACGACGCCGTGGAGCTCCATCAGGGAAAAGCCCATATTTCCGTAGAATACCGCCACGTGATCCGCGTAGCCGAAACGAAATCCCTTTACATCCTGCAAATCGGCAAACACAACGGCGTCTACATTCCGAAAGACGCCGTGAAAGAAGAAAATCGCGACACATTCAATGCCCTGCTGGAAAAACTGAAGACGCAAACAAAAAAGCACGGAAACTAAATCCGTGCTTTGTTCATAAGAAATGCGATCCTCCGGTAGCCTAAATTTACAAGCCTACGGTGTTGAACTATAATCGAGAGGAGGGGGATATTATGGCAAACTTTTTACTTGGACTCAACATTATTTTTCCGATCTTCTTCGTGATCTTCGCCGGCTACCTGGCGAAACAAAAGGGCTATTTAGACGAGCACTTCGTGAGCACGTCGACATGGATCGTATTTTACGTCGCGCTTCCCCTAAAACTCTTCTCCGACATCCGAAGCGCCCACATCGAAACCTTGCCCACAACCTACGTGGCCTACATACTACTGGGCATCTTCCTTATCTTCTTCGCCACGTGGATCGCGGCGCGACCCTTTATTCCCGACAGAAAAAAACTTTCCGCCTTCGTCCATTGCAGCTTCCGCTCCAACTTCGTCTACGTAGGCTATCCCATATTGGAATCACTTTACGGCAAACCCTCGCCGGAGCATATGATCGTCATCACCGTCTTCGGCCTGACCCTTTACAACATACTCGCCATCGTGATCCTGACCCTTTATTCGGAATCGGAAGATAAAAAACTGCACCCGGGAAAAATCCTGCTGAAGATTTTAAAAAACCCCATGATCATCGCCATTTTCATCGGCGTACTGTTTAATATCCTGCAAATCCCCGTCTACACAGGCCTCGATAAAGGCATAAGCCTTCTCGCCGCCCTCTGCACGCCCCTCTCCCTGCTCCTTATCGGCGCAAGCTTAAACTTTGAATCCGTAACACACGATCTCGCCCTCGTCTTTACTTCGGCGACCATACGCACAATCTTAACGCCCCTGATCCTAATCCCTATCGGTATCGCCATCGGATTAAGCGCCGTAGAACTGGGCATCGCCTACGTCTTTTGGGCCACACCCTGCGCCATTAACTGCTTCATCTACACAAAAGAAATGGGCGGCGACTCCGAACTGGCATCGAAAATCATCACCACCTCCTTCCTCTTCGCCATCGTCACCTACCCCATCGGCATCGGACTGCTCCATATGCTGCACATACTATAAAAAAATCATCTCTTGCCGGGGAGCAGGAGATGATTTTTAATTGATTTACTTATCCAACACGGCGCCATTTCTATGCCCTTTCATCGGTATTGCTGCGATCGACGGCCGCTTCCTAATCATTAGTCTTTTTAATATTGCAGTCCCTGCAGAGCATTTGGCAATTTTCCGGCACAGTCTTGCCGCTTGCAAGAAATTCGGTTTGTGAAGAAAAAAAGCACCTACAATTTGCAAGTGCTTGAAATGGCAATCGGATAACATGCCGTGACCATGACTGTAATCGTTTTTTTGTTCTTCATCGGTAAATAGCCTATGCCACCGATTTTTAGCGATCCGTTCAAATACTTTAGAGGGCTTCCTCGCTCTCGTCATTTAGTTCCTCGGCCACTTCTTCCTCCACGGCTTCTTTGATTTTGTCATCGTCAATAATAGAGGCTTCGGCGAGTTTATCCAGTTTTTCGTTGTCTTTTCTAGTAAACTCTTCGTCGTCGTCTAATTTCTTTCGGGTCAGACGATTCAGTTTCTTCCTCTTCTTGATCTCGGACTTTATTTCGGTCCGCTCCCGAATCCAGGCGGCGATTAAAATAAGGATCAGGATCAAGCCCAAATATCCTAAAATCGGATAGAGTACGGCCATTAACTTTTTAAATCCCAAGAAAGAAAGGCCGAAGCCCACCAAGGTAAAGATAATCAGATTCCGCTTAAAAGTACCTTCCGTGGCAGATAAACGTCGTGCGGCGGAATAGAAAAGGGACATGCCCGTGTTGAAGATCATGCCGAAGATAATGATGGACATGGCAAGACCCAGGGCGGGATGCACATTGTCTAACACGGTTTGCATGGGAATGTCCGCGTCTTTCACAATGCCCAAGGTGAGAAAAAGCGTCACGCCGACCAGTCCTGTCAGAACGGCCACGAGGGCGCCGCCGATCATGCCGCCAATGCGCGCCTCAGCCGGGTCGGTTTTACTACCCCCTAAGACAAAGGCCATTGAAATGCCGCTGATCATGCAGAGGCCGAAGTAGTTGATGGTGGATAAGGGAAGATTGGGAAGCGCCGGGATCAGGGTCTTGCCCAAACTATCCAAAAACGCCATATCCGGACTCACATTTACCATAGTGTAAACTGCGCCGATCAATGTAAAGACCAGGACCAAGGGCGTAAAGCCCCCTATGATTTTGGCCACTTTTTCGAAATCCAACATACCCACGACGACGATCAGTGCCGTACATAATAAAGAGCCCATCCAGGGTGCTAAGCCGAATTGTTGCTCCAGATTCGATCCGGCCCCGGCAATCATAACAAAGCCCATTAAAAAGCAATTAATGATCAGGGCATAATCCATCAATTTCGTCACGACGGTTGGGGTCACTTCCTCGAGCACATCGATGTGGCTTTGGGCGACGAAGTGGCTGCCTAATTGCAAGATGATGCCGCCGACCACAATGTGCAGCAGGCCCACTACGGCGATGCCGTAAAGCCCCGGAAGGCCGAAGGACAGAAAGTACTGCATGAGTTCCTGCCCGCTGGCCAAGCCGGCGCCGGTAAGAACGCCCACGTAGGCGAAAATTATACTTATTGTTTTTTTATTCATTTATACTCCTTTATTCGTCATGTAACACAAATAAATAGTTTATCATAAAATCCATCTTCATCAAAATTGCCCGAAACTTCATATAAAAAACCGACGTCAGCTTTATGGCCACGTCGGTAATTCTTTATTATTCTCTAGTTCCCAAAGGACAATTGTTTTTTATTTAAGATTAAGGAGCCGAGCAAGACCAGAGCGAGCCCCGCAGCCATGTTGACGGTAAAAGCTTCGCCTAAGGCCAGAACCGAAAAAAGGGAACCGAAAATCGGAATAAACAATTTGTAAACGCCGAATTCATTGGCGCTGTACTGTTGAAGAACCCATGTCCATATGGAAAAAGCACAGGCCGATATAAAGGATCCGTATAAAATCATGACCATCCCCTTGGGGGTCAGGGCGAGGAAGCCGCCGGTTAAGGCGATGCCCAAAACAATGAGCAGTAAAGAGCCAAGGATGAACTGAAAGGATGTGACGACAAAAGGATTTTCGCCCTTGCCGTATTTCCTAAGCATGACCGAAGCCAAAGCGTTAAAGGAAGTGGCGATCAGAATAAACCCTTCGCCGGAGAAGCGGAGGCTTCCCGAAAGGCTTTCTCCCGTATAGTTCGTAATAAAGATGCCGAGGGTTCCCAAAATAAGCGCCAAAATAATATTTGGATTGACCTTGTCATCGGGAAGTAAAACTGCCGAAATCAAAACGACGATAAAGGCATTGGTCGATTGAATAATCGACGATTTTACACCGGCGACGTGCGAAAGGCCGATGTAATAAAAAATATATTGTAAGGACGTTTGAATTAGAGCCAGAATCACGATAAATTTCAGATTTATTTTTTTATAGTCGATTCGATGGCCTTTGTTTCTTATTTTAAAATAAGTAAACGTCATGAGCCCCGCCAGAAAAAAACGGATCCCCGCAAGTAATATTTTAAGTCCCGTATCCTCTCGGCCGATGGCAAGCTCCACATAAGTGGATTTAATAAGCGGTATGGCGGTGCCCCATAACATCATGGCGAAGATGCATAATAAAATAGCTTTCCTTTTTTTCGTTAACAATTTTACCTCCCGATTTCATTCATAGTTTTATTATATGCTCTTCAAGATTATTATCAAAGATTACTCGCTTCAAAGGCTGAGAAAAGTCGCTCTCCCCCGACGGGCCTGCCCCTACGGATGTGTAAGATCAGGGTGTGACGATATTTGATTTTTTTGCGGTATACAAAGGTCTATGCCCGACACAAAGACCCTTCCATACAAAAACCCCGTATCCCATGTGGGACAGCGGGGTTTTCTCTCAAATTTTTTACTTATCCAACACGGCGATGACTTCCGCGGGGAAGGCCACGGCGTCTTTTATATGCAGGACGTTGATCATGATGACGGCGCCGGTCGCCGGCACTCTGTCCAGGTTCGCCATCACTTCCACTTGGAATTTGTTTTGATTGAGCCAATAGCGTTGGGCCACTAAGTCGCCCGCTTCCGCAGCTTCCGGGCCCGAATCGGTGTTCAGTGTTTCGTGGCCGATGGCGGTGATTTTTCTGGTTTCGCTCAGGTATTTCAGCGCGGCGACAGACCAGCCGGGGGTGATTTCCACGCCTTTTTCATCCGTATTGGTGAAATCTTCCTGAGAATAGATGCGGTGATACCAGCCCGATGAAAAGGCGACGAAGGCGCCTTCGGGGATCTCGCCGTAGGTTTCCTCGAATTTTTTAATATCCTCCACGCTTACGGCGTAGCCGTTATCCGCCTCTACTTCTTTTTCCAAGTGAAGCACGTAAAGGGGAAGGTAGCGTTCTTTTAAGGGTAGCTCCGATAGGATTCTGCCGCCGTCCATAAAGTGAGCCGGTGCATCGACGTGGGTTCCGTGGGATGTGCCCAGGGTGTATTCCCTATTGTCCGATCCCGTTTCTTCCAATGTGGTGAGCACGCGCTCGCCCAGGGGATTAAAGGCTTGGTAGATCGCCATATCTTTTGTAATTTCGTGGGTTAAGTTCACCCATTCTTTCGCTTTTAATTCGTTTAATAATTCCTGTGTTTTCATAACGGCCTCCTTTTCTCTATCCTACCTGTTTTCGGCGGTAAAGGAAAGGCTTAGTGTTGGAGTCTGTGTATTTTTTCGTTGAGGGCTTCGATTTCTTTTTTCTTGGAGGTGTAGATGGCGAACCAAATCAGGGCGTAAATTACGATGAAGATCGCCGTGGACATAAGGATTTCGTAAGGGCTTGAAAACCATTTAAGATACCAACCTGTGGCGAGGAAGTACGCAAAGACGACGATGCTGTGGAGTGTGGTTTTTTTAAAGAGATTTTTCCCGTCGCCGTCGAATAAGGACGACGCCACTACCGACACGATGCCGAACCCTGCGTAAAGTACGGTTTGTATGACACGTACAAACACGACGGAATCGTGTGCCGCCAGAAATTGGGGCGTGGAAATAACAAGTGATCCGTAAAGAATGGTGAGCATGCATTCGATAAGGTTTCCGATGCCGATGCCGATAAGGGCGCCGATAAAGCAATTTTTAAGCGTTTTCATTTTTTCCTCCTATAAACCTAAGGCTTTTTTAAAGTTTTTTAAGTGGCGACGGGCGACGTAGGATGTGGCGCCGTTTTTAAATTCCACGGCGATGGTGCCTGTAAAGGACAGATCCAGCCGCTTAACGTAGTTTAGATTGATGATTTCGGATCGGGAGATGGCTATAAATTGTAAATCGCCCAATCGTTCCTCCAATTCATAAAGTTTCAGGCGCGTGGTGTAGGTGGCGTTCATGGTGTCCAGGAGGATTTTTTTATCTTCGCTGTAAATGCGCACCACTTCGTCGTAATCCAATAGTTCCACACCATCTTCTCTAAAGGCACTGAGTTTATGATGATGGGGCTCCAGCAGTCGATTTTTTATATGCTCGATTTCGTCGGAGTAACGATTGGCCATGATTTTTACGACGGTTTCCTCCACGGTGTCATCGATTTGTATTTCTATCTTCATAGGCTTCCTCCTTATGGTTTTATTGTACCGACTTCGGAAAAGATGTCTATTCCTTTGGGCTAAACGGTCGTTTTTCTTCGCCGAACGGCATGAAAAAAGCCTTGGCGTAAACCAAGACTTTCTTTGCTTATTCTTTTATGAGGCGGAAGCCTTTTGCTTCCAAGTCTTTTATGTTTTTCTCGTGATCTTTTCGATCCACATAGGCGACGCCGGGAAGGTACAGGGTTACAGAATGTTCCTTTTCGGCGAGACCCAGTAGGGTTTCGCGCACGCAATATTCGCTGGCAAAGCCTGCCACTAAAATATCGCCTTTTACCGTTTCTTCGAGGACGTCTCCTTTTTCATTCATGGCGCGGCAGCCGGAGTATTCTTCTACATCGTCCCGCTTCCCTTTTTTAAAGACATTGCTTTCATTGGGGTGCGCGTCTTTTCGCGTCAGTTCATAAAATCCTTTATAAAGGGCGGCGCCTTCCGTGTTTTCCACACAGTGCACCGGCCAGATGCCTCCGTTTTCTTTAAAGCTTTCGTTGCTTTTACTGTGCCAATCCGCCGTATACACCACCGCCATATCCGGATCGTTCTCGATTAGTTTGACGATGTTTTCCAGTGCCGATTCGCTTCCTTGGCATGCCAAGGAGCCGGAAATAAAATCATTTTGTGCATCTACTACAACCAGTGTCTTCATGGATTCTCCTTTATTTTTCATCTCTTAGCACGGCGTGAACCACCAGGCGATCTTCTTCGTCGGAGCAGGTGGATAGGGTGAGGATGTGAGCCTCTTTGCCGGGCAAGGTTTCGTTCAATCGATTTTTCTCCTTAACCCATTCTCTGAATTTTTCCCATTCTTCTTCGGAATAATTAGGCTTGCGATAGGGAGCGTATGCCGATGCGGTGTACACGGCGACGATATCGTAGGTCTTTTTTCCGTCGACGGTGTCGATGGTAATGGAAGGGTGGGCGTCGCGAAAGGATTGATCTTTAAACTGTTCCAACTCGTGGAACACGTGGCCGGAGCGCACGTTGTGGCCGTAAAGCACGGTGTTTTGATCGGAGTAATCGGGTTTATCGTCTTTATCCATAAAGACTTCGCCGAAGGGATGGTACTCTCCCTTATAGGTGTGGTTCAGATAAAAGTCGTTGTCTTTTCCCTGAACTACGGGAAAATCGATTGCGGTGCCCTCTATTTTTATCCAGCCCACCATGTCCGGGTAATCCTTTTTCAGCTGCGCCACAAGGTTCGGTTTTTCCTCGCTCTTTTTATTCTCGTCGGCGGTTTCTTCCCTTATGCTCGCCTTCAGTTCCTCGTGTTCTTTCGTAAATTGATGCCCTGCCAAATAGTAGGATCCGATTTTATAGCCGGATACGGCGATACAGATCACGAGGATGATTTCAATGAGCGTAATCAGTTTCTTTTTGATGTTCACCGCCTCCTTACATGGTATCTTTTACTCCTACGGCTACCATTTTCGCCGTGGCGCGAATGTCTCCCGCCGCTTCCATTTCCATGGCGACGATGACTTTTCGCTCGCCGATTTCTTCCACGCGGGATGTGATGTGTATTTCCTCGCCCATGGGCACGGGCTTTTTAAAGTCCACCTCGAGATGGGCGGTAATAAAGCGGCCGATGACCGTGTCTGACCTAAGCTCCAACCCTTTTTGGCGATGGGCAAACCACGCCGCCGACGCCGTGCCGTGGCAATCGAATAGGGTGGCGATCATGCCGCCGAATAAATTGTGGGGAACGCCGCCGGTGTACATTGCATCGGGTACGACGGTGGCGATACAGGTCTCTCCGTCGTCGGAGGGGTAGGATTTTAAATGTAAGCCTTGTTCATTTTTCGGCCCGCAGCCCCAGCAATGTTGAAACCGCTCGCCGTAAGTGGATTGTATGGAAACTTTTTGCATCATAACCTTCTTTCTTATGCGTCTATTTATAAGTGTACCCATTCCCCGGCCATCTTCTCATAAAAAAAGACGGCTGCTTGCCGTCTTTCGCTACGCGATCTGTTCCCTCATCGCCTCTTTTTTTCTCGCCTTTAAAATGAAGGCGATCATGGCGACGGTAAGGGCGATGTGGCCGAGTCCCGCCATGCCGGAAAGGGCACCGTCGGGGTAAAGCGCCGCGCCTGATGATACTAAGGTGTACATTCCCCGAATGACGAGGGATGCGATGAAGTACATAAGCGCCAGAAGATAGACTCGATAGTATGTGTGGAGATTTCGGCCGTCTCGGTTTTCCACCCGCAAGTATAAAAACATGGCGAAGGAAAAGACCGCCCCGAGAAGAATCATGTGGGGATGGGCGAGGGATAGTGTGGTGGGCGCCGTAAAGCCGTTGATGTGCGTAAATTCGCGGTAAAGAGCGCCGAGCAATAGCCCTATTTCCAAACAGACGACGGCAACTTTTCCGATTTTTTCCGTATCCACTTTCCCCGCTTCTTTTTCATAGAGTCCGTCTACGAGCATGATGTAGCAAATGGTCTTAGGTAACATCAACGCGCCGAATACCGGAATAAAGGGCGAGAAAATGACCACGAGGACGTAAAAGAAAAAGCTTGCGGCGATTAAATAGCTCGCCCGCTTAAAGCCGGGGATTTCTCCATCAGCATAGGTCCACGCTACGAGGGCGATCCCCATGAAGAGGAAGGGAATGTTTCGAGCTATGGCCATGGCGTAAGGGCTTTCGCCACCCCAATGGTTGGCGGGCAACAAGACGAGGACAATACGAATGGCGAGCAAGCCGTATAGAAGCAGTTGCCGCCCTTTAGTGGATTTGCCGCCGGCAGCGCGATAATAATAAAAATAGAGCAGGTAGAAAACCGACATGGTGATCCCCGTGATCATTTGCCCGTAGGAAAGATAGAATTGATTTCCCGCAAGCCCTGCCGGAGATAAATGGCCGTAGACTCTCGGAAGCAAATGGCATGCATCGCCGGATGCCAGTAAGAGGGCCATGGCGGCGAGGAGCTTCGCTTTTTTTCCTTTTTCAAGCAAAAGAGCCAGGCCGAATCCCGTCATCAATAGCAAATAGATGAGATCGAAATATACCTCGATCAAATTAAACATTTTTTACGCCTCCCATAACAAAGCGCACCATTTCGTCGTAACCTTTGGAAAATGCATCGGGAGAAAGGCGATGCATAAACACGCGCTGCATAAGCCCGTGTACCAAATCGCCGATTAAAACGAAGCGCGGATTGGAATAGAATGCGCCGATGGCTTCATCGGCATGGTATTGTCGCCAAGCCATTTCCAATTCCGAATTCCATGCCATAAACCGATTGCGAAACAAGGGATAATGCTCCGGCGCATAGAGGGATTCCCTTAAAAAAACGCCGTACTTTTCGAGGACGCTTTCTATATTTTGTGGCTCGGCGCGATACAAGGTAAGGAAACCTTCGTGAATAAAGCGCAGCTTTAAATCTAAAATATAAAAATAGGCGTCCTGCATATTATGAAAATACTGATAAAAACTACCTCGGGAAATTCCCAATCGTTCCACCACGTGTTTTACCTTGGCATCGCCTAAGGTGCGGTTTTCAAATTCCGACACCAAGGCCTTTTCGATGCGTTCCCGCTTCTCCGCTTTCAAACTGAAAAATGTACTCCTGGGCACGATGACCTCCTTTTATGAATGACACTGTGTCACTTTTTCTAAAAGTATACTCCTCAGAAAAAAAGAAGTCAATTGCCAATAAAAAAGAGCGATTCCTCGCTCTAATGTTTTCTGAAAATAAGAGGTTCCTCGTCTCCTTCCCCGCTCAGGGAAAATCCTTCCCCTTGAAAGGATTCGAAGACTTTTCGCTCGAAGGATTCTTCCCGAAGGATGTGGTTGGCGAGCAAGCCCCGGAGTTTTTTCGCCGTGGCGGATGGCACTTTTTTATCTCCCTCGTAAAAGTCGATGTTGATCCATTGGCCTACCTGCTTTTTATCGATCCGCGACGAAAATTCCCCCGATGCCAAATCGAACACGCGGCTGCCTGTAAAAAATGCCGTCAAATTCTTTTTCTGTAGGGATTTAAGGGATTCCCCCTCTACCTTTAAAGGCTTGGTGAAATCCAAGCGATAGGGCCGTATCATATCGTGAGGCGATAAAGGACCGTAAAGGGCGGATAAAATCACGAGATGTTCACCGGCAAAATCCCGCGCCAAAAGGTTTTTGTCCATTTGGCGAAAGGCCAAGCCCGTGTACGTATCCATGGCCGCTTTCGCCCTATTCTCCTCAATTTTTGCGTACCCGTCCACAAGCTTTTCGGCGAGATCGTCCTTAATGGCGAAAAACGTCGCCAAGGATGCTTTGTCCATTTTGCACAGTTCATGTACGATTTTTTTCGCCGTAGGGCTTAGAGAAACGTGCCCCGTTCCCGGCGACCAGTCCATTTCCTTGCTGGGGGAAAGAATGATAAAATTTTTCACGCCTTCTCTCCTTTCGCCATGACGTCCTCCACGTCCACGGCGGGAATCCCCGCTTCCGCCAACAGCGCGGCAAAGACGCCTTTTCCGGGAATTAATTTGCCCGAAAAGGAGCCGTCGTATACTTCCTTTACGCCGCAGGATGGGCTTCGCGATTGCAAAATAACGAGCTCCACCCCTTCATCCAGCACTTTTTGAAGGGCGATCCTCGCCCCTTTTCGAAATGCATCGTCTACGGAGCGACCCTCTTTGTCTTTCACCACGCCTTCCACCATTTCCGCAGGTACTCTGGGCGTGGGAAGGCCGCCGAAAACCTCGGGGCAAAGGGGCACGACCTCTCGTTTTTCCAGGTAACGGGCGAGCGCTTCGGAAAAATTATTCCCGCCATTATATTTGCAATTGACGCCGAGTAAACAGGCGCTTACGCCGACTTTCATTTTTCTCCTACTTTCCATGGTCCTTTATTGTCGCAAACATTCCAAATCTTCCCAAAAGCTTCCCCAACTTTTGGCGACACATTCGCTGCCTACGATGGTCACGGGGCCATCGGCGACGGCGGCAAGAATCCCCGCTGCAAAGGCGATGCGGTGATCGCCCCTTGTGTCGACGACGCCGCCTTTAACAGACCCCGGGAATACTGTAAAAATATCCTTTTTATAACTGCTTTCGATGCCCAGGGCGGCGAGCATAGCTTGCGTGGCGGCGATGCGATCGCTCTCTTTGTATCGCAGACGCTCCACCCCCGTCAACGTTCCGCCGGTTTTTGCGGCGACGACGGCGAGGGGCATTAATAAATCGGGGTAAGACGTAAGATCCACCGTCTCCCCTTCTTTCATCAGGCGGAGCAGAACAGGAAAAGAATCGTCTCCCTGCAAACTCTCGCCGGCGATATTTTCCATCGTAATTTCCGCCCCAATCGCATTGGCGGCGTGGAAAAAGGCGGCGTGGCTTCTGTCTCCTTCGATGGAAATGAGAGGCGACGGAGGGGTAAGCTCTCCGGGGTAAATAGTGGCGCCGCAAACGTCCATGCTCCATGCTCTTAAAATGTCCTCCGTCATGCGAAGGTAAGGGGCGGAGGTTTCCTCTTTGACAGTAATGGTCACGGGACCCTTCGCCGTAGCCGCGGCGAGCATGGCGCCTGTAATAAATTGGCTGGTGGTTTTCCCCGTCATGGTGGCACTTTTTGGCGCATAGGTATTTCTTGTTTCGATGGATTGTGGCGTTGCGTCTACTTCCACGCCGACATTTTCCAAATAACGGATCCCCTCGTCCATGGGCCGAGCGAAGAGGCTCCCCTTTCCCACGAAACGAAGACGGGGAATTCGCGTCGGCAGTATCATCATGGCCATGCGAAGCGTGCTCGCACTTTCCATGCAATCTACTGTAGCTTCCTCGGGCACATTCCCCGGCACGAGATGAAGCACATCCCCTTCCCGACGAGATTCCACGCCTAACGCGCCAAGGGCATGTAGCGTGGCGCGAAGATCGTCGGAAAGAGCGCCGATCTTAAAACGGGTCACCTTCCCCGAAAGCGCCGCCAGGAAAAAATGACGGTGGGCGATGGATTTCGACGGAGGCAGGGTGATGTGCCCCGCCATGGGCGACGGGGTTAAGGTAATGTTCATGACGGCTCCTTTCTTATTAGCTTTATTATAGAGGGTTTTGGGCGAGAGGGAAAGTGCGCTTTCGGCGGGAAGCGCATCGCCCGCTCACCTTGCGACGGCAAAGTTTCTTGCCTGAAACAGAGCGTGTTTTCTTGCGACACAGCTCAATACAATCGAAGTCCGTTAGAACTTCGGACTGCAACGCACAAAACCACTTTTTGATTCGGTTTCACACAACCCGAGAACTATGTCGCGGGGAAGAGGGAAAGGGCTCAGAGGCGAAGGCCGCGTTTCCCTCTTCCCCGCGGGCCCCATCTCCCTTTCCGGCCGGCACTATAACGAAAAATGCCTTCGGCATTTTACTGATTGTTGTCTGGCGCCAGCAGAAGTTATTCTCCAGCGAGAAATAAAATCTCACGCTCACCTTGCGACGGCAAAGTTCCTCGCCTGAAACAGAGCGTCTCTTTCCGCGACGAAGCCCAATACAAATCGAAGCCCGTTAGGGCTTCGCACTGCTAAAAAGCGTTAGGGTGGAAAGGAAGGAGGTTTTAGGAGGAGGGAAAGAGGGCGAATCGCAACGCCCTATTCCCTCCTCCTAAAAAAAGTTTTTGAAGGTATGATTCGCTTTTAGAAAATATATTTTTCAGAATGGACTTTTAAAAAATCCATTCTTGCATAAAAAAAG
>QWCH01002675.1_pt1 | contig 21805 bp, 18 predicted proteins | sample 1972671 | NCBI WGS metagenome assembly QWCH01 (sample SAMN09866713, study PRJNA288562) | Human gut metagenome isolate term3_stool, whole genome shotgun sequencing... | isolation source: gut | host: Homo sapiens | place: USA: California
TAGGAGCTTCAGTAACGATACCACCTGTAAAGGCAGTAAGCTGACCATTAGTAGCAGCGTTCTCTTCGTTAGAACAGCTACTCATCAGCGCAGAGGCAGCCACGCAAGCTGCGAATGTAATGAATGATTTTGTTTTCATTTTCAACTGTTTGATAAATTAATTTGTTTTCTTATTTCGTTTTTGGTTTGGTTCTTACCAAGAATAGCTAAGAGAGCGCTTGAGACAAGATGCTATGCACAAAGACTATAGCTAGCTAAAAAAGAACTTATGGTTCTTCTGTCCACGTGCCACCAAAGCCTGCAACGCCAGCGCCACCGCTAGTATCACCTTGCTCATCCCAACTACCACCACTATTAGCGCCTTTATGTCCACCATCGAAAGGAGGACTCCCAGCACAAAGTGAAAAATCTACTGCAAAGCAAGCTATGCTAGGACAAATGTAAGCCGCCTTTATACCTGCGGCATCTGTTTCTATTTTACTCATAACGTTATAATAATTCTTTATTATTACTTTTATTTTTTGAATATACAAAATTCATAAAGGCAAGATAAAAAGTGCCTTACACGAGCAGGCATGACGCATCGCTGCGCACTTATCTAGCAAGTTTTTAAAGGAATAAAAGGAAAGACTTATTGGAAGAGTCAAATATGCACTGGCTTAATTCCGCCAACGGGTTATTTAAAAAAGATGTATCTTATTCTATCAAAACGGAAATAAAACGTTTCCTTATGAAATTGCAAACCCCACTTATCAACCTTGTATGTTTTACATAAAATAACACATAGTAAAAGCCTATATCTTTTGTGCTTCTTCTTTTTTTTTATTACTTTTGTGGGAAAGTTATCCAAGATAATAAATACAAACTTATAATATAAACGACGTATGAATTATTTAACTAACGACAAACTTGTTATCGTAGGTGCTGGTGGTATGATCGGCTCAAACATGGTTCAGAGTGTACTCACTCTAGGTCTAACTCCTAATGTATGTCTTTACGACATTTACGAGCCAGGTGTACATGGTGTTTACGATGAAATATGTCAATGTGCCTTTGAAGGTGCTAACCTATGCTACACAACAGATCCTGAAAAGGCTTTCACAGATGCTAAGTATATCATTTCTTCAGGTGGTGCTCCACGTAAAGATGGTATGACACGTGAAGATCTTTTGAAGGGTAACTGCCAAATCGCAGCCGATTTCGGTGATAACATCAAGAAGTATTGCCCTAACGTTGAACACGTTGTTGTTATCTTCAATCCTGCTGATGTTACTGCGCTTACAACATTGATCCACTCAGGTTTGAAGCCAAACCAGTTGACATCACTTGCAGCACTTGACTCTACACGTCTTCAGCAGGCTCTAGCAGACGAGTTTGGTGTTCAGCAAGATAAGGTTGTTGGTGCTCACACATACGGCGGTCACGGTGAGCAGATGGCTGTTTTTGCTTCTAAGGTTAGCATTGATGGCAAGCCATTGTCTGAAATGGGTCTTTCTGAAGAGAAGTGGGCTGCTATTAAGCTCCGCACTACACAGGGTGGCTCTAATATCATTAAGCTTCGTGGTCGTAGCTCGTTCCAGAGCCCAGCTTACTGCGCTGTTAAGATGATCCAAGCTGCTATGGGTGGCGATAAGTTCACATTGCCTGCTGGTTGCTATGTTAACAACGAGAAGTTCAAGAATGTTATGATGGCTATGCCTACAACCATCGACAAGACTGGTGTTCACTTTGCAGAGCCTACAGGTACTCCTGAGGAGCTAGCTGCTCTTGAAGCTTCTTACGAGCATTTGTGCAAGATGCGCGAAGAAATCATAGAGTTAGGTATCGTTCCTGCTGTTGACCAGTGGAAAGAAATGAACCCAAACTTGTAAGATAAGGTTTTTGCTCGCATCTCTATCCGTATAGAGGAAGAAGAGATGCGGCTTTGAGGAAAATAAAAAGGTGTAATTCGCTCTATGTGAATTACACCTTTTCGTTATATGATAACGAATACTGTTTAAATTAGAAATGAGTTATTCCCATCAAAATAGGGAAAGAGAAGGTTACTAAAAGCGAGTAAAAGAGGTAATTACTCGTTTGTGCTACAAGGGAATAACTAGGTAAGCTATTTATTCTGCGATGTGTAAACACTAACCCATAGTAGGAAGTGGTATCCACAGTTGCGCCTACTAGTACACCCCCAAGAATATCACCAGGATAATGAACTCCAAGATAAATGCGAGAATAGCAGATAAAAATGGTGAAAAGAAGTAGTGGATAAGTAACTTTCTTACGACGATATAATAAGCTCACAAAAGTAAACGCGCTAAAAGAGGTGGCTGCATGACTTGAGACAAAGCCCAATTGACCTCCACGATAGCCATCAACATAATGTAACATTCCGCAAATGGCAACACAATGGGACGGGCGCAAACGCTCACAATAGGGCTTAATAATGCCAGAGGCGATAAAGTCGGACAAACCGATTGCTGCTGCTAAAAAAACTGTAACAATTAGTATCGCTAGCACTGGCACACGATGGCGTATCAAACCAAAGATAAACATTAACGCTATAAGGAGCCATATTTTGGGTAAAGAAAAGATTGCCCAAATAGTATCCATCACTACTCCACCATCAAAGTTGAGACAGAGCATGGACATTTTATCATAATGATCAAGAAAGCAAATAATAGGCTCCATAAGTTAAACGTTTATATTGCGTATTTGAAAGACTTTCAGCATACTTCTTTAATGTCGCTTCAGATAGAGATTTACAAACTGATAATAGGTTTGTGCTTTCTTAACGAGTGTTGGGTTTTGTCGTGGCAAGAGAATTTCCTCTGCCTCAGCTCCTTTATGATACTTCACAGCATACTGCTGTATCTTGCTTACTGGAGATAATACCGTAAGTGTATTATTCTCTAAATAGCCAAGATCTTGATAAGTAGCCATAAAAGCACGTGGCTTATAAGAAGGTGAGAAAATATTCTGACCCGCAAACTGTACCTTTATTGGAAGTTGTAACATTGAAAGAATGGTAGGCATAATATCTATCTGGGAACAGAGCGTTGATACCACTTTAGGTTGTACAAAGCTAGGAGCATAAACCACACAAGGAATGTGATACTTATCTATAGGTAAGGAGGTACTACCAGCACTAGAAGCACAGTGGTCGGCAATAACAACAAAGATGGTATTCTTAAACCATGCCTTCTTTGTTGCATCAGCAATGAATTTACCAATAGCATAGTCGGTATATTTCACTGCGGCCTCACGACAATGTGGGTCGCTATCAAACTTTATCTTGCCCTCTGGGTAAGTATAAGGGCGGTGGTTGCTCGTGGTCATAATCTGAGCAAAGAAAGGTTTGCCCTTAGCTGCATTTTTATCGAATACTTCAAGGCTCTTTGCGAACATATCACCATCGCATACTCCCCAGATGTTTGCAAAAGTAATCTTTGAAGGATCAATACTATTACGGTCGATGACTTCATAACCATTATGCGAGAAGAAATCGCCCATATTATCAAAATAGCTATCACCTCCATAGAGGTACTGCACGGTATAACCTTGCTTCTTCAACTGCGCTCCCACAGAAAGATTGCCCATTCGGTTTTGTTTCTGCTTGATAATACTTTCTCCAGCACTTGGTGGAATACATAAAGAAAGGGCTTCCAATCCACGTACAGTACGGTTCCCATTCGCAAATAAGCTATCGAAAACCATTCCTTCCTTCATCAATTTATCAAGGTTTGGAGTGATGCCTTGCGTGTTTCCATAACGAGCAAAGAACTCTGCACTAAGACTTTCTACCGTAATAAGCACAATATTCTTCTTTTGCGGATTACTACCACTTGCTAAGGTCTTTTCGCCTTGAGCATTCAAGCCTGCTAACTTATAATAGTTATGCTTTACTTCCGTTTCAGAAAGCATAGCATAAAACTTATTATACGCTAGCGTATTATTTATAAAAGCACGTACAAAACAGTTGGCTCCATTACGTTCCACTTGATCAACATACTGATTTTTTGCGGTAATAGGATCGACTAATGACAATATACCCCATCCTATCAAGGCTGAAACGACAAAGATCATAGTGTGAATACCAAAGTATTTAAGATCATAAAGCTTCTCTAACTTGAAACGACGTTTACGCGATTGTATCCAGATAATACCAACGGTAAGTACCACAATAGCTATGATCATAGGGGTAATAGCGTATGACTCCATAATATTACCTATTACCTCGTGGGTATAGACAAGGTAATCTACAGCTATAAAATTGTATCGTACACCAAACTCATCCCAGAAAAGATACTCGCCAATGGATACAAAAAGCAACAAGCCTATATACAGAGCCCATGCAAAATAAAGCGAACAACGACGCCAAGGTATGCGAAGTTTAGGGATCAGGAAACGCATTGTAAAGCTAAAAAACTTCCACCCCAAAAGTATTTGTGCCACCTTTGGAGCTCCTCCACCATATTCATAAAAGATACTCTTTCCCCAAAAGCTATAAGCAAGACTTATGGCAAGCAACACCTCAAGACAAATGCCTATTACCTTATTATATTTCACCTCATTAAGCGTAGGATAAAGCATAAAAAGAGGAATAGAAAGAAGGAAGCCTGTACCAATATCGGAAAGTATACCTAATCCGATACAGCGTAACACTTCCACAAATGAAAAAGAAGCATCGGCTGGGGCTGTTAGCATTAATATTACTCGAAGAAGGAATCCTATGATAATATAAACTTTTAAAAACCTATCCACAATAAGGAAGATAGGATTTCGCTTGATAATACCTTTGTTTTTTATAGATGTCATTACGCTATTATTTTTAGTCTACAAAATTAAGGATAAAGTTTGGAGTAAGGGTGTATTATGTCATTACTTTCTACTAAAACAATAAAAAAAAGAAGTTTTTGTAGAATTTACAATAAATCTTCCTTAGATAATTATACCTTTGCAACACAAAAGACAAAGTATATCGAAAAAGACTTTGGCATTGTATTTGTAATTTTTCAATAGATAATATCTCCTACGAATAAAAGGAAGAAATAAAGAACTAACGATGAAACTGGTAAAAGATAAAAAGCTAGGAGGCGAGCGTCCTCTCTTTGGGATTAAGGATACACGCCTTGAGAATATAGAGATTATTGATGGAGAGTCGGGCATCAAGTGTTGCGAGAACTTAGCGTGCGACAACTCTAAGTTTTATGGTAAATATCCTTGGTGGCATGTAGATAAGAGCCTTATCACAAACTGCTATTTTGCAGAAGGATCACGGTCTGCTATTTGGTATTCTAACGACATGATGATGAAAGATTGCGTTATTGATGGGCCAAAGTTCTTCCGCGAAATGAAGAACCTTGAACTAGAGAATGTAAAAATCAACGATGCTGATGAAACATTTTGGAAGGTAGACGGCTTAAAACTAAAGAACGTAGTTTTACATGAGGGTACTTATCCCTTTATGTTTTCAAAAAATATCTATGTAGATGGCTTGGTTTCTGATGCTAAATATGTATTCCAATATTGTGATAATGTAGAAGTTCACAATGCTAAAATCGACACTAAAGATGCGTTTTGGGAGTGTGATAATGTTGTTATCTACGACTCTGAACTCAATGGAGAATACCTTGGCTGGCATAGTAAGAATGTGAAACTAGTACGTTGTCATATCAGTGGAGAACAACCACTCTGCTATATGGACGGCATTATCCTCGACGATTGCACCTTTGATGCTGCATGCGATCGTTGTTTTGAAGATTCTAAAAACATCAATGCCGATATTGTTGGGGCTATTACCGAAATAAAGAACCCGATTTCAGGACGCATTGCTGCTCACAATGTAGGTAAAGTAACCTATGATGAGTTTGCCAAAGGAAAACAAGCAATGATCACACTTCGATAAATACTTGAAGGCTTTAAGCACTTGGCTATTAACTCTTTAATTACTTTTGCTTTTCAGCATATAACCCTTAATGCACAAGAAAATGTATAACTTCGACCAACAAATTACACGCCGTGGCACAAATTCAGTGAAATGGGACGAGACCGATGGCAATGATATTATTCCAATGTGGGTAGCTGATATGGATTTCCTTGCGGCTCCTGCAATACAAAAAGCACTAGAAGAGCGCGTAAAGCACGGAGTTTTTGGCTATACCATTGTTACCAATAGCTATTACGAAGCTATCATAAGCTGGTTTAGCCGTCGGCATCAATGGCAGATAGAAAACGATTGGATTATCTATACCACTGGTGTTGTGCCTGCTATTAGTGCTGTAATCCATGCATTAGCAATGCCTGGAGAAAAGGTATTGATACAGAGTCCTGCTTACAATTGTTTCTTCTCTAGCATCAAAAACCAAGGATGTGAAGTTGTAGAAGCTCCGCTAAAGCGAGAAGGTGATAGTTATGTAATGGACTGGGGTGACTTTGAAGCAAAGTGTTCTGATGAGAAAACAACACTCTTCTTACTATGCAACCCTCATAATCCTAGTGGGCGTGTGTGGACAAAAGATGAACTAGCCAAGATCAATGATATTTGTTTGCGCCATAATGTCATAGTCATTAGCGATGAGATACATTGTGAACTCATTATGCCCGACTATACTTTCACACCATTTGCTGCCGTTAATGAAGCTTGCCAAAACAATAGTATTACGCTCAACTCGCCTACAAAGAATTTCAATATTGCTGGACTTCAGATCGCTAACATTATCTGTAAGAACCCAACATGGCGAAGAAGAGTAAACCGTGTTGTGAATATCTTCGAGATTTGCGATGTCAACCCATTTGGGCCTATAGCCTTAGAAGCAGCTTATAACGAGAGTGAGGATTGGCTTGATGAACTGAATATCTACCTTAATAACAACTATCTTGCCCTCAAAGACTTCTTCAAAACAGAAATGCCTCAACTAGAAGTATTGAAGCTAGAAGGAACTTATCTTGTATGGGTAGATATTAAGCGTTTAGGTATTAAATCAAAAATACTTGCAAAAAGGCTCTTAGCCGAAGGGCATGTATTTATCAATAGTGGTACCTTATATAGTAAAGACTTTGGTGAAGGCTATCTTCGCATCAACATAGCCACCCCACGTGCCACAATGCTTGAAGGTTTACGACGTATGGCAAAAGTGGTAAAAGCATTATAAAGCATATTCAAAAGCCTATAGTTGCCCCGCCTCTACCTGCAAAACTATGCGTTCAACCAAACGATCTGCCCCTTTAGGATCATAACGTTTCTTCAAACTACTACCAAAGCTCCAAGCAAAAATTTGATAAAAACCAGCACGAACAGGACCAAGAAAAGCTTTCACAAGATCGTAAGAAGTGGAATGACACTCACGATCTATCAACTTAATCAATAGCTTTCCTTGCGTAAAAGTAAGTTTCTTCATACGAGGTTTATAGGTCTCCCAAATCTCTTTTTCCACCCTTTTTATATGAGCTTCACGCTCCTTTTTATTTGGAATAGTCTCTAAATAAGCACCTGTTTCGAGGATCATCTGATTACACTCTTTGGCTATAGGCAAGGTCTTCTTGATATTATACACCAAACGATTGTATGCCATCCTTTGTTTATCATCCTTAAATTCTATAGGCGGAAATACATAAACATTGCTTGTTCTTACGTATTGTATGCTATCCCCTCCCAACTTTACCTTACCTATATGCACCATAGGGACAAAGGTAGGAGAGTCCATATCCACTACCCTATCCTCTGGATTAATATGATCTTGTGCTAGAGCAGATGAAGAAAACATCATCACACACATTAATATACACAATAGTTTCTTACTTGACATACCGCAAAATTACTTATTATTTCTGAACTTAAATCTACCTTTTAGGAATAATTTATTTTTTCAACATATATCTATACTCAAAAAAACTATTTGAATACCGATTGATTCAATACTTGATGCGAACAAAAATAGAGGAAAAACACTAACTTTTGAACGAGGGCTTTCACTTTCAAAACGAAAGCTAGTATTTTCAAACAAAAAGAAAGCATTCTCCTTTATCGTTCCACACATTACTATCATATTGTCAATAAAAATAATAAAAAAGCTACCAAACCACAAATATACATTTCTTTATGAAAGCAAAATAGTCGATTTTTGCATATTTTTTTATTAAAACAAACCCTCCCAAATAGCAAAACAATGTTAATGCTCGATAAAAAGATATGCAAAAAACGTGTGCGGTGATGATTATTTGGGTACATTTGCACTATCAATACTCTAATAAGGTGCATTATTAAATAATACAACATATATGACTTTATTACTTATAGAGCTACTCATCGTGCTTGCTATGATTTTTATTGGCGCACGAATAGGAGGCTTAGGACTTGGAATTTATGGAATGATAGGCGTATTCATTCTAGTTTATGGATTTGGTTTAAAACCTGGTGACCCACCTATTGATGTAATGATGATTATCGTTGCAGTAATTACTGCAGCTTCAGCACTGCAAGCTTCGGGTGGTTTAGATTATTTAGTAGGTGTGGCAGCCAAGTTCTTAAAGAAGCACCCAGAGAACATTACCTACTTTGGTCCCATCACATGCTGGCTCTTTTGCGTAGTTGCAGGCACTGCACACACATCATATTCGCTACTTCCCATTATCTCTGAAATAGCTCAAGCCAAAAAGATTCGCCCTGAACGTCCATTAAGTTTGAGCGTTATTGCAGCTTCATTGGGTATCACTTGTAGCCCTGTTAGTGCTGCTACAGGTGCACTAATCAGCCAAAACCTACTAGGTGCTAAAGGTGTAGAGCTAGGCACAGTGATGCTCGTTTGTGTACCTACAGCTTTTATTTCTATCTTAGTTGCCGCTTTCGTTCAGAACCATATCGGTAAAAATCTTGAAGCAGACCCTGAATATAAACGACGCATAGCTGTAGGAATTATCAATCCTGAAGAAGACAAAAAAGCACTAGAAATAGCAGAAACCGATTCTAATCCACGTGCAAAATACGCTGTCTTTGCTTTCCTTCTTGGTGTAGCAATAGTAGTTTTGTTTGGTTTCGTACCAAGCTTGCGCCCTGAAGGCGTTACAATGAGTCAGACCATCGAAATGGTTATGATGTCGGATGCTGCTTTGATCCTCTTCGCTGGCAAGGCAGATGTAGCTAAAGCCGTGAATGGAAACATTTTTAAAGCAGGTCTGAATGCTGTTATAGCCATTTTTGGTATTGCTTGGATGGGTAGCACTTTCTACCTAGGCAATCAAGAACTCATCAACAATGGCTTGTCAGGTATGGTAGCATCAGCCCCTATTCTTTTTGCTCTAGCACTCTTTGTAATGAGCATAATGCTCTTCTCACAAGGAGCTACCGTTACCACGCTTTACCCCGTTGGTATTGCGCTAGGTATCAATCCCCTACTACTCGTAGCCATTTTCCCTGCAGTAAATGGTTATTTCTTCCTACCAAACTACCCTACCGAAGTTGCAGCCATCGGTTTCGACCGTACTGGCTCTACCCACGTTGGCAAGTATGTTATCAATCATAGCTTCCAAATTCCGGGCTTTATCACGACCATTGTTTCAATAGCTTTGGGACTACTAATGATCCAATTTCTACACATATAGGAACCTTGCGTTTAAACAAATCTATCATAGCAACATAAATAAATTAAAACTTATGAGAACTTTTAAAATTTCCTTCCTTATGGTTATGGCATTGGTAATGTCAACCATCGCTTTCGCACAGAAGCCAAAGATCCGTATTATTGCTACGGGTGGTACTATCGCAGGTGTATCTGCATCAGCTACTAGCTCTGCTTATGGTGCAGGACAAGTAGGCATTCAAACTTTGATTGATGCCGTTCCACAGATTAAGGACATCGCTGAAGTTAGCGGTGAGCAATTGGTTAATATCGGTAGCCAAGACATGAACGATGAAGTATGGCTAAAGCTTGCAAAGCGTATTAATCAACTATTGAACAAAGAAGGCTACGATGGCGTATTGGTTACTCACGGAACCGATACAATGGAAGAAACAGCTTACTTCCTTTCTTTGACCGTTCACTCAGACAAACCTGTAGTTCTTGTAGGTTCAATGCGTCCTTCAACAGCTATCAGTGCTGATGGTCCAGCCAACCTTTACAATGGTGTATGTACCCTTGTAGACCCTTCTTCTAAGGGACATGGCGTAATGGCATGTATGAACAACGAGCTATTCGAAGCTAAAGCTTTGGTAAAGACCCACACCACCGACTGCGCTACTTTCAAGGGCGGAATCTACGGTGAAATGGGTTATGTTTACAATGGCAAGCCATATTTCTTGCACACTCCTGTAGCTAAGCAAGCTCTTACCTCTGAATTTAATGTAGACAATTTGGATAAGCTTCCACAAGTAGGTATTACATACGGATATGCTAATACTTCTGCGCTTCCATTTAAGGCATTCGTCGATGCTAAGTTTGATGGTATTGTAAATGCAGGCGTAGGTGATGGTAACTTCTACAAGGATGTTCAGCCTTTGGCAGAACAAGCTGTTAAAAATGGTATCGTTGTGGTACGTGCTAGCCGTGTTCCTTTTGGTCCTACAAACTTGAATGGTGAGGTTGACGATGCAAAGTATCACTTTGTTGCTTCTCTAAATCTTAACCCACAAAAAGCTCGTATCTTATTGATGCTTGCATTAACTAAGACTCGCGATTGGCAAAAGATCCAACAATATTTCAACGAATATTAATCTCTTTATGCTCACTTGATTGTCCTCTTATCAAGTGAGCATAATCTAATTAAAAACCAACCTTTTACCATTTTTTTTATGAAACATATTATATTAGGCACTCTCCTTTTAGGTGCTTCTTTAAGTGTAAGTGCGCAAGATAACCATAGCTACGGTGCTAGCGATAATCAATTTAAATCGTTAGCAGAAGAAGTTGCAAAACTTCAGAAGCATAACGATATGTTTAATGTTTACCTCAACTGGTCTGGTGCTTTCAATGCAGAGCAAGATGCCAATAAAGATTGGGGTACACGCTTTGCTAATAAGCAGCTCCGCCTCGAAATAAAAGGTAATCTAACCGATAAACTTTACTATCGTTTACGCCATCGTTTGAATAAGTCGCAAGCAGGACGTGGCAATGACAACTTTGCTAAAGCTACCGACATTATGATGGTGGGATATAAGTTTTCTGACAAGTTTAAACTAGAAGCTGGTAAAATGTGCCAGTACTGGGGTGGTTTTGAATTTGACGAAAACCCTATGTATATCTACGAGTTTTCTGATATGGTGGGCAATATGGACAACTACCACATGGGTGTAGCTGCTAGTATCAAGCCTATCCCTACTCAGGAATTAATATTAATGGTTACCAATACCGATAACGATAAGTTTGCCGACTACTATGCTCCAAACGCTCAGTCTGTAGAAGGCACAGGTAAGAGTGTTCGCGACCTTGAACCAACAAAGAACGGTTTAACTTACATCGCAAACTGGAATGGTAGCTTCCTAGGTGATAAGCTCCGCACCCGCTGGGCATGGGGATTGCTCACACAAGCAAAACACAAGTACAGTCGTATGATGTCATTAGGACAGCAACTCAACTTACCAAAGGTACAATGGTATTTCGACTATATGAACGAATATGCAGGGCTTGACCGTTTGCGTATAGCCTCATCAGAAATTCAAGCAGCCGATCCTGCATTCTTACCAGAAAATCATTTCCTAAGCGATGTACATTACGATTCATTCATCACCAAGGTAAACTGGCAATTTGCTCCACAATGGAACTTCATGGCAAAGGGTATGTACGAAACTGCTAGCGTTTCTAAGGTAGAAAAATATAAGAACTACCGCAAACACTTTAGCTGGATTACTAGTGTAGAATACTACCCTGTAAAGAGCCAAGACTTCCGTTTATACCTAGCTTACATCGGTCATAAGGTGAACTACAGCGAACTTTCTGGTTTGAAGAACTACAACACGAACCGCATCGAACTAGGTTTCATGTACCGCATCAAGGCTTATTAATAAAACATCTAATAATACATTATAGTTAATTTTATCGTCCCAACTAATTCTTGGGAGATGTAAATCAAAAAAATTATGGCAAACATTACAAACAATGGCGAACAAAAGTTTCGCATTGAAAGCGACCTTTTAGGTGAGTTGCAAGTACCTGCTGACGTACTTTATGGTGTACAGACACAGCGTGCAGTAAACAATTATCACATTTCGCGCAAGCGTATGTGTGCTTACCCTGAGTATGTAATTGCTATTGCATACGTTAAGATGGCAGCCGCACAAACTAACATCCAGCTCGGACAGATCGACGAGAAGGTTGGTAATGCTATGATCGAAGCTTGTAAGGAAATCATTGCTGGTAAGCATCACGAAAACTTTGTTACCGATATGGTACAAGGTGGTGCTGGTACTTCTGTTAACATGAATGCCAACGAGGTTATCGCTAACCGTGCTTTGGAAATCATGGGCTATGAAAAGGCTGATTACAAGCACTGTTCTCCTAACGATGATGCTAACTGTGGACAGTCTACCAACGATGTCTACCCTACTGCTATTCGCTACGCATTCATCCGTATGAACAAGAACTTGGTTAAGTCTTTAAGCCTTTTAATTGAGTCTTTCCGCAAAAAGGGTGAAGAGTTTAAGAGTGTTATCAAGATGGGACGCACACAGCTTCAAGATGCTGTGCCTATGACAGCAGGTCAGGAGTTCAACGCCTTCGCTGATAACTTAGAGGAAGAAATCGCTAACTTGCAGCGCAATGTCGATTTATTGCTAGAGATCAATATGGGTGGCACTGCCATTGGTACAGGACTCAACGCTGCTCCTGGCTTCCCAAAGATTTGTGCCGACTACCTTTCAAAAGCTACTGGCGAAAACTTTGTTGCAGGTCATAACCTTATCGAAGCTACTCCTGACACGGGTGCATACGTAAGCTATAGCTCTGCTTTGAAGCGCTTGGCAGTGAAGCTTTCTAAGATTTGTAACGACCTTCGTTTGCTGGCTTCAGGCCCTCGCTGTGGTTTCAATGAGATCAACCTTCCTGCAATGGCACCGGGTTCTTCTATTATGCCGGGTAAGGTTAATCCTGTAATCCCAGAGGTTACTAACCAAACATGCTTTAAGGTTATCGGTAACGACACCACTATAATGATTGCAGCAGAAGCTGGTCAGCTACAGTTGAACGTTATGGAACCTATCATTACCGAATGTTTGATGGAAGACCTTACATGGTTGCCTAACGCTATGGATACGCTCCGCGAACTATGTATTGATGGTATCACTGTTAATCAAGAGCGCACACTAGATATGGTGAAACATTCTATCGGTATCGTTACTGCTTTAAATCCATACATAGGCTACAAGAACTCTACAAAGATTGCTAAGGAAGCACTTGAGACTGGTGGTTCGGTTTACGATTTAGTATTAGAACACAAGCTCCTAACAAAGGAAAAACTTGATGCTATCTTAGATCCTACTCACATGCTAGACTCTACTGATATTGTGAAGTAAACAACTAAATGGATCACAAACCCATATAAAAAAAGGGTGCAACTTTGAATAGTTGCACCCTTCTTCGTTATATATATTGTCTTTTAATTTTTCTTATCCTTTGCAATAAAGGCATCCATATCCGCATCAGTTACACGATTAAACTTCATAACAGTCTCTCTCTTTTCTTCCTCATCATAAAAACTTACTGTGAGAAGATCCTTCTTTAGCTCTACTATTTTAGCATTAAGGTTCTCCTCTTCATCACGACCTTCTGCCTTATAGCGCATTAACAGCCTGTCTTTTTCTATCTTCCATGTGCCTTTACTTACTTCAATAGGATCAGATCCATCTTTATATGCCCCGATTAAAGTACCTCCTTTTATAAAACGGAAATAGACTACTTGAGGATCTACACCCTCATTAGCTATTGTAGCTTTCCAAGTACCAACGATGGAAGTTTCTGCCGTAGGAGGCGCATCAGGACCATCATTATTACTACAGCTTACAAAGCCTAAAGATAATACAGCCACAAAGGCAATCGCAAATACATAAAGTATTTTTTTCATAATAGCTAAAAAAGTTTTTAAATTAAAAATAATACTGCAAAGATAGAGAAAAAGATTATATTACCAAAGAATAGTAAAAAAAGACAGCATTTATATGCAATTCCTACAGAAAGAGAAAGGATCTTCATTTAGACTATATACCCTCTATCCGCTAATAGATAACCTTTAAAATAGCAAAATATCATCTTTGAAGGGGCAAAAGGGCATGTTTTAAAAATATTTTTAATTTATTTTTTGAACAGAAATAAATTAAAAACAGCATAAAAATAAATTATTTTTCCACGCCAAATACGCCCTTTTATCACATCATTGGGCATCGTTTACCACTTGAAAAGACATCTACAGCGTTACGAAAACAGCGAAATGATTAACACAGTGATGATTAGCAGCAAAATAAAAGATAAGGGAATACTCGCTATTAACAATGCGAATTTATTTTTTTTGAGAACTCTCCTTATAGAGAAATGCTCCTCCTTGAGAATAGCAAAGAAATGTACAAAGACAGAAACAATAAATAAGATCAAGAAAACTAAAGTTAGTGTCTCGATCAATGGATTATCCTTTAAAAAGAAATAGTGTACTATCTCCCCAACAATATAAAGGACACAAAGCACATCTTCAATAATACTAAACGTACGACGCATAACGTTTACTTTAATACAACAACACCATTCCTGCCAAAGCTGCAAAGCCTACGATGCGAAGAACACTAATTTTCAGCAGCAAGTAACCTACCAATGCAAAGCTAAAAATAAAAATGCTCACCCAGAAGAACCAAGGATAAAGCGAGAGAGAAGGGAAGTTTGAGGCATTGAAGAGCATTATAGTAATAACTGCAAGCACACCAACAACAGTAGGGCGCACCCACTTGCTATAGGCAAACAAAATTATATTCGACTTATAACAAGCCATTATCGTCCATGAAGCTAAGAGTGCTACCAAGGCAGGACGCAAGCCATACAGCATAGCGCTAACAACCGTTAAATCTTTAAAGTAATAAAAGAAGATGGCAGCAAACAAAATCCCCATTCCCGTTTGTATATATTTTCCTTCTATCATAGGCAAAAAAAAGACGTGCCAAACAAAGTTATCTTTGTCTAACACGTCTTATTATTAAGTTCTTATAATTGCTTTTCCACCCAACGGCGAGCGTTCACAAAAGCTTCAATCCATGGGGTTACTTCATCGTTTCTACGCTCACGAGGATACCAACCCAACTGCCATGGGAAGATAGCACGTTCCAAGTGAGGCATCATAGCTAAATGACGACCATCTGCCGAGCATATACCTGCCACGTTATAATCCGATCCGTTAGGATTGGCTGGATATGCTGCATAGTTGTATTTAGCTACAACGTTATACTTATCCTCCGTCTCAGGCATATAGAAACGACCCTCACCGTGAGCCACCCAAATACCGAGTTTATTACCACTCAACGAGCCAAACATCACACTATTGTTTTCTGGAATAGCCAAACTAATAAAGCCACTCTCAAACTTCTTACTTGCGTTATGGCACAAATGTGTGCGATGAGGATGTTCTGGGTTGATCAAGTTGAGTTCTACCATAAGCTGACAACCATTGCAAATACCGAGCGAAAGGGTGTCTTTACGCGCATAGAACGCATCTAAAGCCTTCTTCGCTTTTTCGTTATAGAGGAAGGCACCAGCCCAGCCTTTTGCCGATCCAAGCACATCAGAGTTAGAGAAACCACCGCAGAAAACAATGAAGTTGACCTCTTCCAAGGTTTCACGACCGCTGATAAGATCGGTCATCATAACGTCTTTCACTTCAAAGCCAGCTAAATACAAGCTATAAGCCATTTCGCGTTCGCCATTGGTACCTTTCTCACGAATAATTGCTGCTGTAGGACGTTTAGCATGATGAACAGGTGTTTCTTCCTTCCAACGATCAGCATTCAAGCCATATTGTGCCAAAGTTCCCTTAAAATCATCATTGAATTTCATCTCCAATGGTTGCTTCTTATAGTTGGTGAAGCGCTTCTTTGCCATACCATTAAAGCTCTGCTTACGGTCGAGCAAATAGGAAGTTTTATACCATGACTCGCGCATCTCGTCGATATTAAGGTCAAGCGAGAAGTTGCCATCGGCTAATGTAAGCACTCTCCCCTCTTCCACTGGTCGTCCAATACGTGCGAAACCTATGTTATTATCTTCCAAATAAGTCTTTACGTTGTCATAATCAGCTTCGTTAATTTGGATAACAACACCAGGGTTTTCAGCAAAGAGCTTCTTTATTACATCATTGCCCTGCATATCATGAAGGTTGATCTTTAGTCCACCCCTCGTATTAGCGAATGTCATTTCAAGTAAAGTGGTAATCAAGCCACCAGCAGAAATATCATGCCCAGCGAGGATCCAGCCACGACTAATCATCTCTTGAATAGCCTCAAAACAATCGCAGAAGTATTGCGCATCCTTTACAGTAGGCACATCGCTACCCACCTTACCCAAGCTTTGGGCAAAGGCTGAACCACCGAGTCGTTGTTCGTCATAGCTAAAATCAATATGAAGTAAGCGAGTATTCTTATCATTGACAAGAACAGGAGAAACTACTTTCTTCACATCCGACACCTCACCACCACTAGTTACGATCACTGTTCCCGGAGCAATAATCTTCTCGCCATTAGGATATTGTTGTGTCATAGAGAGCGAGTCCTTACCCGTAGGCACATTGATACCGATAGCACAACAGAAGTCGGATAAGGCTTTTACAGCACTATACAAGCGTGCATCCTCACCCTTTTGTGAGCGACAGGGCCACATCCAGTTAGCAGAAAGGCTCAAAGAGTCCATACCATCGGCAAGTGGCGCCCAAACAATATTAGTCAACGACTCAGCAACAGAGAGTACTGACCCTGCCTCCGGGCTAGCCAAACCAGCTTGAGGGGCATGACCTAGCGCCGTGGCAACACCACTCTTACCACGATAATCGAGGGCTACAACACCACAATCGGACAAAGGTAATTGGATTTCGCCCTGACATTGCTGGCGTGCCACCTTACCCGTTACCGAGCGATCGACCTTATTGGTGAGCCAATCCTTACATGCTACAGCCTCCATCTGTAATACACGCTGGATATATTCCTTAGCTTTTGATGTGTCGTAAGTGGCATTTTCGTAAGTACGCACTACGGTTTCGTCGGTCATCACCGTCTTTGGAGAGTGTCCGAACATCTGCGCTACATCGAGGTCGAATGGTTTAACACCATCGGTTTGTTCAAAACTAAAGTGAGCATCGCCCGTAGTTTCGCCCACAACATACATTGGAGCACGTTCGCGTTCAGCTATTTTCTGCACATGAGCAAGGTGCTTCTCATCAATGAGCAAGCCCATACGCTCCTGACTTTCATTAGCAATGATTTCCTTAGCACTCAACGTTTTATCGCCAATAGGCAAATTGCCCATTTCTATTTTTCCACCACATTCCTCTACAAGCTCGCTCAAACAGTTAAGATGACCTGCTGATCCGTGATCGTGGATACTAACAACAGGATTTTGATCTTCCTCCACAAGCGCACGCACCAAGTTGTAAGCACGCTTCTGCATTTCTGGATTGGCACGCTGAACAGCGTTTAGCTCGATACCATTTGAATAACGACCTGTATCAACAGACGATACCGATCCGCCACCCAAACCAATGCGATAGTTGTCGCCACCCACAACAACAACCTTATTACCAGCCTGTGGAGTACCCTTCAAACAGTCGCGTTTAGTGCCATAGCCCACACCACCAGCAAGCATAATAACTTTATCGTAAGCGTATTTTTCACCATTCTCTTGATGCTCAAAGGTAAGCAAAGAACCCGTAATCAGTGGTTGACCAAACTTATTTCCAAAGTCGCTTGCACCATTTGAAGCCTTAATCAAGATCTGTTCAGGTGTTTGATAAAGCCACTGACGCACAGGAAGCAAGTATTCCCATGTACGCAAAGAAGGGGTAGCACCATCGTCTTCCTTGAGACGTGGGTAAGAGGTCATATAAACAGCAGTACCTGCAATAGGCCATGATCCTACTCCTCCACCCATACGGTCGCGAATTTCTCCACCAGTACCAGTAGCCGCTCCATTGAAAGGTTCTACGGTCGTAGGGAAGTTATGAGTCTCTGCTTTAAGAGAGATTACGCTCTCAATAGGTTTTACACGGAAGTAATCGGCTGTGGATTGATCCTTTGGGGCAAACTGCTCGATGATAGGACCTTCGGCAAAAGCTACATTATCTTTATACGCAGAAAGAATTTTTCCAGGATTCTCCTTCGTTGTTTTCTTAATCATAGAAAACAAACTGCTCTCCATTACCTTACCATCTATCACAAATTCTCCACCGAAAATCTTATGGCGACAGTGTTCACTATTGATCTGTGCAAAGCCAAAAATCTCCGAGTCGGTTAATGGACGACCGTTTTGCTTCTCAATACTCTCAAGGTAAGCTATTTCTTCTTTTGAAAGTGCCAATCCCTCTTCTTCATTGAATTTTTGAAGATCTTCCACACGACGGATGGGCTGTGGGGTGAGCGATGTTGAAAAAATATCTTGGTTCAGACCGTCGTACATACGCTGCAACATAGCATCGTGTTCGGCTTCTAGGCTACTCACAGGATAGTATTCCTCTATACGCAAAATGCCGCTAAGACCCATATTCTGTGTGATCTCAACGGCATTTGTACTCCATGGAGTAACCATTTCTCGGCGAGGACCTACGAAGTATCCCTTTAGGTTTTCTTCGTTTAGGTATGTAGCATCGCCATATAACCAACAAAGTTCTTTGATTTCTGCGTCAGACAGTTTGTGATTGACTTCTGTAGCAATCACATTCTTCTGCTGGGTTCTGAAGAAATGGATCATTATTTAATGTCTTAATTAGGTGTTGTTAATATCTTGCAAAGATACTATTTTCAAATGAATATATTGATAATATACAATGCTATTTTAGAAGATATTTTCGAGTTTTGGATACTTTTAAAAACTAGTTAATAGATTATCTTAAAATCAAAATGTAAACAAACCAACCTTATAAAGTGGTTAAAAATACCTAAACCCTTTTTACTTTTTATACTTTCTTACTTCATAATAATAACTTTGTATTATAAACAAATAATTAATTATCAATACTATTATGAAGAAAACTAGTTTTATAGTATGCGTTCTAGCTGCAACTTTAGGCTTCTCTAGTTGTGCTAGTAAGAAAGACTTAGAGAGCTGTCGCACTCAAAACAACCAATTGATGAGCGATTATCAGAGTGCAAAGGAGACGATTGCTGCTAACAATGCCCGTATTAAGAGTTTAGAAGATCAGCTAACACAGGCTAGAGAGAGTGCTGCTGCTTTGCAAGGTAGCCTTGATAAGAGTTTGACAAGTGCAAATTCTAACAACATAAATATCTCTAAACTTGTTGATCAAATTAACGAAAGCAATCAGTATATTCGCCATTTGGTAGAGGTAAAGAGCAAGAGCGACTCGCTTAATATGGCACTTCAGAACAATCTAACACGCTCGTTGAGCAAAGAAGAATTGAAAGAAGTGGACGTACAAGTTTTGAAGGGTGTAGTATATATATCTTTGGCTGATAATATGTTGTACAAGAGTGGTTCTTACGAAATAAACGATCGTGCAGAACAGACACTAAGCAAGATTGCAAAGATCATCTCCGATTATAACGACTATGATGTGCTTATAGAAGGTAACACTGACAATGTGCCTATCAATACGGCTAACAAGATGATGACAAACATTCGTAACAACTGGGATCTTTCTGCCCTCCGTGCTACCTCTGTGGCTAAGTACTTACAGGAGCATTTCGGTGTAAATCCTAAGCGTATCACCGCTGGTGGTCGTGGCGAATACAATCCTCTTGTAGCTAATAACACAGAGCTTGGTCGTCAACGTAACCGCCGTACACAGATTATCATCACGCCTAAGCTTGACCAATTCATGGACTTGATCGGTAAAGCTCCAAAGGATACTGAAGCTGTAAAGTAAATAGTTGAATATTATTATGGGGCACAGAACGAAGCGTATAAAATGAGTTGAAGATAAAAACGGCTTATTGCTTTATGTTTCAAAGAGTTATGCGTATTGATAGAATATGAGCCTGTAAAACGAAACGTTTGCATTGCTTTAATTTCGGTTTACATTTGAGGCTTGATGAGGCTTATTAAGTTGACGAAAGACTCACATTGCTTTACAGAAGGCTTACATAGAACAATGAGGAGAATAAAGAGGGCAGTAAATCTGCTCTTTTTATTGCGGTCTTAGGAAAAATAAAGTGCTATTTTACTCCATATAATTATTATTTAGTATATTTGCAACGTAAAATAATAGATTATGGCAAAGGTTATACACGTACATTTGATACACGGATTAAAGGATACGAAACGGAAAGACTGGTATTTCAGCAGCATTTCTGCCGTTTACACGGTATTTACGCCTGAACAGGTGGGTGCTACACGTAATTATTTGCTCCATGCAGGGCTTTCTGGAAATGGAACAATCATAACGAAACAGGCTATAATAAAGCAATCTACGCTCATTTCTGGCGGTTCTGGAGCAACGTATAAAAACTGAGGAAAAAGGGACTTAGAACGGCATTAAAACGCCGTTTAAGAGGGTGGTAAAATCGGAGTGGTTTTATCACCCTTTTTACATGTATTTGAGGGCAATTTTCAGGGCTGGTTATGCACGTGGTTATGCAAAGTGGTTATGCATTTTTGTAAAAGTGGTTATGCAAAAATAGGTTTTGATGGGGTATGATACAAGGGGTGGAAAATACTACTTTTTTAATGATATTCGCATTTATGCCACCGATAGCCCCCCCCCTAAATGCCACCTGTTTTTGAAACTATACCTTATTAAATAACGCTATATCAAGCACTTTCCTATTTTCAAGGGTGTTAAAGAGGGGGAGAATAGAGAAAAGGGGGAGAAAGGGATGGGACTGGAGGGTTATGGTGTATCTTCTCATTATTCTTTCTCGTGCCAACGTCCTCCCTTGATAACTCTAAAGACGTCTATCCGACGTTCGCAGTGCCTGAAGATTGGGCATTGGCGGCAAGCCTTTCTTTTTCAATAGTTAGTTGGCGGACTTGTTCCTTGAGTTGTCCAATTTCCTCTGCTTGCTCTCTTATCGTGGTATCTTTCTCATGGAGTAGTTTCAGAAAAGGTGCAATAGAAGCATTTGGGTCTTCGAGTTTCTTTTTTTGCCCATCTGAAGATACTTTCTTAATCCACTTCTCATCATCTACACAATAGTCAGGGAGTTCAGAGGCTCGGAAAATGTTATTTCCTCGGCTCATCAATATCCAATCTGGGGAGATATTGTAAAAGTCACACATTATTGCAACCATATCAATACCTACTTTCATTCTCCCATTCAGAATTTCTGAAAACTTCGAAGGCTTTACACCCAAAGATTCTGCCAACGCTGTTTTATTTGGCATTAAATTATTGGATAATATCGCATTAACAGCCCAATGAAACCTTGTGTTAATCTCATCCTTAGATAGTATCCTTTCCCATATTTCCATAATTTCTGAAATTTATTTTGTAATTTTCTGGATAAAAGTTTGGTATATTACAGAATTTCTGTACCTTTGCAACGTGTTCCAATGGAACGTGCGGTCAAAAATACGAAAAATAGCCGAGATTAGCAAATGGAAAAGCCACACTAATTTGACCCACGCTGGCAAAGTATTTTAGACCCAGTAAAACGATTTATTATTGACCCACTAAATGCCCTGGTCGGGTGGGT
>QWCH01002619.1_pt1 | contig 21774 bp, 15 predicted proteins | sample 1972671 | NCBI WGS metagenome assembly QWCH01 (sample SAMN09866713, study PRJNA288562) | Human gut metagenome isolate term3_stool, whole genome shotgun sequencing... | isolation source: gut | host: Homo sapiens | place: USA: California
GAACAAAGCCAAACGGCGACAAAAAAGAGACAAGTCCTACAATATCAACGTATTGTAGGACTTTTTTTATTGTTTCAGTCTTGCCTGAAAGACAAAAAAGGGAACAACGGGAAAATGGAACAACTGGAAAATCGATAGTGTATCAAAAAGTGTGTACCTGTACTCATGCTGATTTTTGGTTTAACTCTTGGTTTAACTTTCAGTTGAAATTGGCAGTAAAAACCATATAAAAACAAAAAAGCAGTTACATTTTTGATTTTGTAACTGCTTTATTTTCAAGTGGTCCCACTTGGGCTTGAACCAAGGACCCCCTGATTATGAGTCAGGTGCTCTAACCAGCTGAGCTATAGGACCTACACTTGCGTGTGCTAAAGTGGTTAGCTTTAACGGGTGCAAATATAGTGTTTTCTTGAAATTCGGGCAAATATTGGTGTGCTTTTTTTTAACGATTCGCGGAAGATATGGTATTTTTATCTACATTTGCGTGTAGATGAACATTTTAGTGTAATAGAAAAAATATTGTGGTGTGAAAGTTTGTTTGCTAGTGATAGGAAAGACGGATGCTGAGTTTGTGCGGGCGGGGATTGCCGAGTACGAGAAACGGTTGAAATATTATATCCCTTACGAGATGAAGGTGATTCCGGATGTACGGAACACGAAGAATATGAGTGAGGTGCAACAGAAAGAGAGGGAAGGGGAGTTGATACGGGGACAATTGGAGGCGTCGGATTTCGTAGTTTTGTTGGATGAGCGTGGAAATGAATACACTTCTAAGGCGTTCGCGGAGTTTTTGGCACAGAAGATGCTGACAAGTATTAAGCGAATGGTATTCGTGATCGGGGGACCATACGGGTTTGCCGAGGAAGTTTATAAACGTGCGAATATGAAGATTTCATTATCCAAGATGACATTCTCACACCAGATGGTGCGGATGATTTTCACGGAGCAATTATACAGGGCAATGACAATATTGAAAGAAGAACCTTATCATCATGAGTAAGTCGGGGATTAGAAAAAGAATGAGAAAGTTTTGGCTCGTGTTAGCTTTGGCCATGGGATGTCTCTTGGTGGCTTCGCTGTGGGAATCATCATTGAGTGATTGGTCGGTGGATTCCCAAGTCGCTCTTTTTCAAGATCAATTGCAAGCGGAAGAGAAGCATTTGGACGAACAGTTGCAGAAGTTGGACGAGAATACTCAGATTTCCAAAAGTAACTGGCGGATGCGGAATTCGATCCTGCTCGGCTTCAAGAACGGGCAATTGGTGTACTGGAGTGACGAACGGGTGGGGACTCCCAACCTGTACGAGCGTTTGAAGGAGGGGGGCGAGTTGGTGAAGTTGAATAATTTGTACTTTGATGTCCGAAAGCGGTTTATCGGGGACATGGAGTATTACGGGCTTTTATTTATTAAAGAGGATTATCCTTATTCCAGCAGTTACGTGAAGAATCATTTTAACCCGCGGTTCGGGAGTAATCTGGATGATGCCAGTAAAGTGACGATCAAGAATGTATGGGAAGAGGGAGGTTACACGATATATAGCCGGGACGGGAAAGCGCTGTTCAAGATCGAGAGTAACGTGGGGTACGGGGATACATTGCCGAATTATTTCTTGCTGGTACTCTATTTCGTGTTTCTCTATCTCTTGTTTTATGCTTACGAGATATCGCTGGATCGCTCCGTGAGTTTCAGGGAACAGGTGGGACACTCGTTTGGGTTCCTCTGCCTGTTGATTCTGCTGCGGGTAATCATGGTGAGGTATCAGGTGCCGTACTCGCTTTATCATTTGTCGATCTTCGCGAACAGTAAGGTGGCCGGAGGCGGTTCGTTTATTGTTTCGGTAGGGGATTTGTTCGTGACGATGTTTTGTTTGGCACATTATCTTTTTATCACGTTCAATAAGTTGCGGATAAGATATAATGAATACCGGTTGATGCGCTACCGGTGGCTTTTTCTCGCGGGCTTCGTGTTCGTGGCTTTTATCTACACGAATTTGCTTCATTTTTCAATCAAGACGTTGATAGAGAGTACGTCTATCAGTTTGAATATAGCTCGTCTGATTAATGTCGATTTCTCGTCCGTGGTAGCGTTTGTAACTTTGATTATCGCGGGTATGGGATTTATCGTGTTGATCAATAGTTCCGTCCGTTATTTTCGGAACCTTTTCACGATGAAACAAGCGTTGCTCGGGGTGACAATCGTGATCTTGTTTTGCGCGGCTCTTTGTTATTTCTTTAATTTTTCGTTGACTCCCTTGGAGTGCTTGTTTACTTTGTCACTTTACCTTTTGTTTATACTGGGGATTTACCTGATGAAGATGGATGCCCAGAAAAGTGTATTTATGCTTGCTCTCGTGGTGGTTTGCGTTTATATCATCTTTTTAGCCAAGAGTAACGAGATGGAACGCGAGTTGAAAATTCGTGCCGATTATATCGTTCAGATCGTGAAAGAAGTTGATCCCGTGTTCGAGGAGAAGTTGGTCGAGATCAACAATGAAATCATGAAAAGTACGAAGGTCGATTCACTGATCAGCGTTGGGGACGAGAAGGTGCTGGCCCGGTATATTTCGGAAGAATTACTGGACATGACGGGATTTTACTATGATTGCGAGGCTATTATATGCACGGGACGGGATACTATACTGGTAACTCCGAAACACGTGAAATACGGTTGCTATGATTATTATGACGGTATGATAGACAGTCTCGGGATAAGAGTGGATAGTACTTTATTTTATAATATTGATCTGTTTGACGGACAGAACGTGTACTTGGGGCGTTACATGTTGCCGGACGTGAAGAACGGCAGTTGCTTGTATATCCGTTTTACTTCTAAGAAAGGACACGAGGGAATAGGGTACGCGCAGATATTGTCGCGGGAGACAGATTTGGAGAATGAATTCGTGTATCCCTATTCGTATGCCAAGTACCGTAAGGGGGTGCTTGTAGATGCTGACGGAACTTTTAATTACCCGCGCTCTACCGAGCGTTTCGGGGCGTACGAGCATGCCCGCACGATTAATGTAGACGGGTATTCCCACATGATCGTTCCGATTAAAGAGGAAGGTATTTGCGTTGTCAGTCTGGCGGATGACGTGTTCGCGTTGTACTATATGAACCTGTTGTACGCTATTTTCGTGAGTGCTATACTGACGTCTTACGGGATGTTTTTCCGGTTTGACGGCGGGTGGGAAAATTTCCGTCAGGTGAGTTTGAAGTCAAGGATCAAAAGTAATATTATTTCGCTGGTTGCCGGTTTGTTCGTGCTTATGACGATTATGAGTATTGTCGGGAATGCCGCTAGTTTCGAACGTCGGCACAGTGAAGCGCTTGTTCAGGTGTCGAAGTATATCACGAGCGAGTTGGAGCGCTACAATTGCGTGGATGCGGATAAGTGTCCGGAGATCGAGACGGCGTTGAGGAGATTGGCGGATGTGCTTTGGGTAGATATTAATGTTTATAATTGGGGCGGTGAGTTGGTTGCTACTTCCCGACCGATGATTTTCGAGAAAGGGTTTGACGGGACATTGTTGAATCCCGAGGCTTACAAGAAAGTCGTGACGCAAGAGCAAATGAGTTTCGTGCAGGACGAACGGATAGCCGAGATGATTTATATGGCGGTTTATATGCCGTTGGTGCTGGAATCGGGAGAGAGATACGTGTTGAGTATTCCTTATTTTACCAAAGGGGAAGAGCTGAACAAAGATATTTTCCTGACCGTGATTGTCGCGGTGAATATCGCGATGATTGTTATGGTATTGGCTTTTATTTTATCCAGCGTGGTTGCCGAGCGGATCACGAAGCCGTTGCAGGTCGTGAACGATAAGTTGAGACGGATGCGGGTAGGGGGTAAGAACGAGAAGATTATTTATAACCAGAAAGATGAAATCGGGTTACTGGTGAAGGAATACAACGCGATGGTGGATAAACTGGAAGCGAATGTCAAGCAATTGGCAAAGTCCGAACGCGAGAGTGCTTGGAGGGAGATGGCAAGACAGATCGCGCACGAGATTAAGAATCTGCTAACGCCGATGAAGTTGAATTTGCAATTTATGCAACGTACTTTACAGAAAGGGGATATTGAGGAAGTACGGCAGCGGTTTAAAGATATATCTTCGGTTTTGATCGAGCAGATAGACCACATGGCGTCTATCGCTTCCGCGTTCTCTGATTTTGCTAAATTACAAGTGGCGAATAATGAGTGGTTTGACCTGAGTGAGCTTGTGGATGGGTGTGCCAAGTTGTTTCACGAGAACGTGGCGAACATGACATGTGACATAGAGCCGGGTGTTTTTGTATATGGAGATCGGGATCAGGTGAACCGGGTGGTTGTGAATCTGCTGAAAAATGCGGAACAAAGTATCCCGGAAGACCGGGAAGGACACGTTCACGTGCAGTTGAAGACGGCATTGGGCAAGATTATTTTGTTCGTGCGGGATAACGGTTGTGGTATTCCGGAAGGTATCCGGGATAAGATTTCCGAACCGAATTTCACGACCAAATCAGGTGGTACCGGACTCGGACTGGCAATGTCGTACAAGATTATAGAGAGTATGGGTGGAACGATCTCTTTCGAGAGCGAAGAGAACGAGGGTACAACTTTCTACGTGACATTAAGACATGATAAGGGGGAGTCGGAGGGGTAGTTTTTCAATCTAAAATCTAAAATTTAAAATCTAAAATAGCTTTGGCTTTTTGGGCTACTGCTTGGGGGGTGATGTCGACCATACATTTTTGCCAGACGGGTTGTTTGCATTTTCCTCTACCGTCTTTCGTGCAGGGACGACAGGGAAGGCTTACTTCCATGACTTCGGCTTCTTTTCCGGTGGGGAAACCGAACGCGGTGGGACCCATCAAAGCTATGGAGGGCGTGTGGAACAGATCGGCGGCATGCAGGAAGCCGGTATCGCCACTGATGACGAGGTGAGATTGCTTCACTAGGTAACAGGATTCCAACAGAGAGGTTTGTCCGGCGAGGTTGTTCACTCGTTCGGGGGCGATGGCTTTGATTGTTTCACAGAATGTGTCTGTCGGTCCGGCGAGAATGATAAATCGGTATTCCGGCATAAGTTGGATAACTTGCTGCCAATGGCTGACTGGCCAGCGTTTCATTTCCCAGTTGGCCGAGGGAACTAGGGTAATGGTCTTCGGGGTAAAGGTGCGGGCAAAGCGTTCTTTGTATTCTTCGGGGAAGCACCAGTCGGAATAATTCGATTCGAAATTCGTGATACCCCATTTCGCGAGAGGTTTCCGGTAAGAAATGATACCCCGGAAGGGTTTGTCGAATTTGTTGATTCCCAGTTTGAAAAGCAAGAAACGTTTCCACCGTTCTTTGCCGCGTAGCGTGTAGTGCGGTCCTCTCGGGAACAAAGAGTAAAAGGGAGGTAATAACACGGCTTTCAATATGTTCGAGCGGATATTACTGTGTGCGTCATAAATGTAATCGAATTTCTCGGCTTTCAGTTCTTTTGCCACGCGAAGTAAACCTTTCAACCCCGTTTTCTTGTCAAATCCCCAAACCCGGTCGATACGTTTGTCCATATTGAGAAAAGAGCCCATGTCTTTACGGGCAATCCAGTGTATTTCCGCATCCGGGAAGTGATTTTTGATCCCGTTTACCACGTTCATGCATTGGATGATATCTCCGATGGAACTGAATCTAATAATGAGAAATTTAGCCATGTCGATAACAATTTTGCAACAAAAGTAATAAAAATGTAGTTTACCTATTGTAAAAAGAAGTATTTTCGTGTTCGAATCATAAAAGTATAGTCCATGAAAAAACATATCCCAAACCTGATCACGTGTCTGAATGTTACTTCCGGAGCGTTGGCTATTTATATGGCGTTTAACGGTAATTTGCTAATCGCTGCATGGCTGGTGATTCTTGCCATGGTGTTTGATTTTTTTGACGGTTTTGCCGCACGTCTTCTGCACGTGAAATCGGATATGGGGAAAGAACTCGATTCTTTGGCGGATATGGTGAGTTTCGGTGTGATGCCGGCGGTGATGGCGTATTTCCTGATACGGGAAACATTTTGTTCTTTTGCTCCGGGAGAGACATATTATTGGGTGGAACGGGTGCTGTCGGTTGTTCCCTTGTTGGTGCCTGCTTTTTCAGCTTATCGTTTGGCTAAATTCAATCTCGATACCCGGCAGACACATTCGTTTATCGGGTTGCCGACTCCCTCAAATGCGTTGTTTTGGGTGATGTTGGTGTTTTGTTTCTATTACCAGCCGGAGTTTTTCAAGACGACGTGGGGTAATCCTTGGCTTTTAGCAGGATGTTCTTTTGTATTAGCATTATTGTTGATTAGTGAGGTACCCATGTTTTCTTTGAAATTGACTAATTTTTCATGGAAAGAGAATAGTCTTTTGTATTGTTTCGTGAGTACTATTATGATTGGTTTTGCCGTGTGGGGAGTGAAAGCGTTGACTTGGATGATACCTGTTTATGTGCTCATATCATGCCATGGTTATAGGAAGAATTATAATTGGATGATATTTTTTGGGATAGTCCTGCTATTACTTTGGGCTATGCGTCAAGAGGCATTGTTTATAATTATTCCGGCTTACCTGATTGTTGTCATTGTGAGATTGACTTCCCGGTCAAATCAATAACGGGATCGTAATCCACGAAATCACAGTCGGGAGAAATCTTTGCCGTTTCCTCCGTTTGAATCAATTTACTTTTCATGGATGCGGGTTGCATATTACTCAAGTTGGCGGCTGTGTCCCCTTGGAATATATCCTGTTGCGAGAGTACCACGATTCCCGCGATCATGGCTGCCGATAGTCCGAATTTGAACAGACGGGTAACTAGGTTTCCGGATTCGGTATTTATGTATTCTCCGTTTGTCTTCTTAACTTTTTTGCCGTTTGCCACGAGGGGCATTGCTTCCATTCCCATGACGTCGGGCAGGAAGTTGTGGTTAGCAGATTCGAAGAGAATATTGAAACGGCGGTCTACACTGAGCGTCCCTATTTTGCCGAAGTCTACTTTTTGCTTTTGGTTCAATCTTACTTTTACCTCTTCGCGGAATAAGGCGAGGCGGCGTTGTGCTTTCTCGTAATCGATTTGTTCCTTGCGGGCGATCCAATTGATCAAAAGTCCGTCATTCTGTTTCAAGTGTTTGTTGAACACGACCTTTTTGGCAGGGGGGATGATCATCCCTGTCTTGTCGTTGATCGTTGCTCCGGTATAGTTGCAGATAAAGCCTCCTAGCCCGGGAACTATCACGCAATCATGCAGATATAACAATTCTTCTATGTGTTCAACGTATTTATTCATACGGCAAAGGTAAGAAAAAACGCAAGGTTGTCAAACTCATTTTAGGCATTTCGGATTATTATTATTTACTTTGTTCTGTCTATTACAGACACACAGATTGTTATAAATTGAGAAAAAATTATTGGTGTATGAAAATTTTTGTGACAGGAGGTACGGGGTATATCGGGTCCCACACGGTGGTGGAACTTCAACAGAGTGGTTATGACGTGATTATAGCCGATAATCTAGTAAATTCAAGTATTGACGTGTTGGACGGGATCGAGAAGATCACGGGTATTCGTCCCGAATTCGAGGAGATTGATCTTACCGATCGGGTGGCAACGAGAGATTTTTTTATTCACCATTCGGATATCAAGGCGGTGATTCATTTTGCCGCGTTGAAAGCGGTGGGCGAATCCGTGCATAAGCCGTTGGAGTATTATTTCAATAACTTGAATTCATTGATGAACGTGCTCGATGCTATGCGTGAGTTTCAAGTGCCGAATCTGGTATTCTCTTCTTCTTGCACGGTATACGGGCAAGCGGATGTACTTCCCGTGACGGAAAAGACTCCCCGCCACGAGGCTGAATCGCCTTACGGGAACACCAAGGTGATGAGTGAAGATATTATCCGTGACTTGATGAAGGTGGAACCGAATATGAATGCGTTGGCTTTGCGCTATTTCAACCCGATAGGGGCGCACCCGACTGCCTTAATCGGGGAGTTGCCCAATGGCGTGCCGAATAATCTGATTCCTTACCTGACACAGACCGCTATCGGTATCCGGGAGCAATTGAGTGTGTTCGGTGATGATTATAATACACCCGACGGGTCACCTTTACGTGATTATATTGACGTGGTGGATTTGGCAAAAGCTCATGTGGTGGCTATTCGCCGTTTGCTCGAGGGTAAGAATAAGGCGAATTACGAGTTTTTCAATATCGGGACGGGAAAAGGGCTTTCCGTGTTGGAGATCATCCATGCTTTTGAGCGGGCAACCGGGGTAAAGGTGAATTACAAAATCGTGGGACGTCGTGCCGGTGATATCGAGAAGGTGTGGGCTGATACGACTTTAGCGAATAAAGAGTTGGGATGGAAGGCCGCGACACCGATCGAGGACACGATGAGGAATGCGTGGAAATGGCAGCAATCGTTAAAGCAATAAAAAAGGGGTTTTTAAAACCCCTTTTTTATTGCTTTATTCTACAGTTACCGATTTTGCAAGGTTGCGCGGCATATCCACATTACAGCCTCTCATCACGGCAATGTGATAGGAGATGAGTTGTAATGGAATCACGTTCAACAGCGCGGAAAGAAATTCCAGTGTTTCGGGAATTTCGATCACGTGTTCCGCTAGTTTTGTGACTTGCGTGTCGTTATCGTTTACCAGAGCGATGACGTGTCCTTTGCGGGACTGTACCTCTTTGATGTTGGAAACGATTTTATCGTAGTAATTGTCGTTCGTGGCAATGGCGAACACTGGCATATTCTCGTCAATCAAGGCGATGGGACCGTGTTTCATCTCTGCTGCCGGGTATCCTTCGGCATGGATATAGGAAATTTCTTTCAACTTCAACGCTCCTTCGAGAGCCACGGGGAATTGACAACCTCTTCCCAGATAAATGGCATTCGTGGAGTCCTTGTAGATAGCGGAAATTTCTTTGATTATGTTGTCCTTTTCCAGTATAGCTTTGATCTTATCCGGTAGGTTATAGAGTTCGTTGATATATTTTTTATATATATCGTCTGCCAATGTCCCCTTACGGTGACCTATTTGCAAAGCCATCATGGCAAGTACAGATATTTGGGCGGTGAACGCTTTCGTGGAGGCGACACCGATTTCCGGTCCCGCGTGGGTGTATACTCCGGCATCCGTTTCGCGTGCGATGCTTGAACCGACCACGTTGCAAATGCCTATAACCGTGGCTCCGTGGGCTTTGGCATACTTGATCGCTGCCAAAGTGTCGGCTGTTTCTCCACTTTGGGAGATGGCTATCACGATATCGTTTTCATCCACGATCGGGTTGCGATAACGAAATTCCGAAGCGTATTCCACTTCTACCGGGATGCGGGTAAATTCTTCCAGCATGTACTCGCCGACTAGTCCGGCATGCCATGACGTTCCGCAACCGATAATGATGATCCGGTGCGCGTTTACCATCTTCGGGATGATTTCAGAGATACCACCAAGGTAAATCTCGGAGGCATCCACGTTTACCCGTCCCCGGATAGTGTCATAGATAGAATTTACTTGTTCGAAAATCTCCTTCAACATGAAGTGCGGGAAACCGCCTTTTTCTATTTTCTCGATGTCGATATCCACGTGTTGGATGCTTAAAGAAACCGGGGTATTCTTGATCGTTTTCAAGATCATCTCGTCTCTTTTCAGGATAGCGACATCATCGTCGTTCAGGTAAATCACGTTTTTCGTGTATTCCACGATAGGCGTGGCGTCAGATGCCACGAAATACTCGCCTTGTCCCACTCCGATTACCAGAGGACTGCCTTTGCGTGCCACCACGAGTTGATCCGCCTCCGCTTTGCACAAAACAACGAGCCCGTAGGCACCGATTACTTTGGTCAGAGCCAGACGAACCGCATTTTCTGCATTTATCTGACCTTTCAAGTATATGTACTCGATGAGGTTTGCCAATACTTCCGTGTCGGTTTCGCTTTTGAACGCGTATCCTCTTGCCTGTAATTTTTCTTTCAACAGGGAATGATTCTCGATAATACCGTTGTGCACGATAGAGAAAAGACCGTTCATGGAAGTATGCGGGTGAGCGTTCGCGTCATTCGGCTCACCGTGGGTAGCCCAGCGCGTATGCCCCATCCCGATCGTGGCACTCGTGTCTTCGAGTTCCATGTGTTGTTCGAGGTCGAGCACTCTTCCTTTGCATTTGTAAACTCTGATGTCATCGTTGTGAATCAACGCGATCCCGGCAGAATCGTATCCCCGGTATTCCAGGCGTTTCAGACCATTGATTAAGATCGGACAGGCTTCTTTGGGTCCGATGTATCCCACAATACCACACATAATGTTTGTCGTGTTTTATATATTTGTTAATAATAAAACAAGCGGCTAACAACCATTGCCGCTTGTTTCTATGTTTATTCGATTATTTTGTCAAAAAAGTCGGAGTATGCATCGATATAGCATTGCTCCCCGGGGTACTCCAAGGTCGGTTTCTTCAATTCGCTGGCGAAAGTACGAAGTTCGTCATCCACGTCCTTGTGATTAAAGATGATGCCATCCGCGTATTGGAATGCCAATTTGTTGATATTCGTGTGTGTCGGATCTTTTAACAGTGCCAAGTCTTTGCGCGCAACACCTTCCGTTATAGCTTTCTCCTCGAATTTGCTATCCAATTTCCCCTCGAATTTATCGTTGTAAGTGGAGAACACCACTTTTGTTTTGGAGAATACCGGGTCATCATGGTACTCTTTTTTGAGGTAAAGCGGAATCAATGCGGTAAACCATCCCTGACAATAGATCAAGTCCGGCGCCCATCTTAGTTTGCGTACCGTTTCGAAAACACCCCGTGCGAAAAATATCGAACGTTCGTCGTTATCGGGAAAAAATGTTCCGTCTTCATCGGCGATCGTGTGTTTGCGTTGAAAATAATCTTCGTTGTCAATGAAATACACCTGCATTCTAGCAGATTGTATGGATGCAACCTTGATAATCAAAGGATGGTCAGTGTCATTGATAATCAAATTCATCCCGGATAACCGGATGACCTCGTGCAATTGATTGCGTCTTTCATTGATACAGCCGTAACGCGGCATGAATGTTCTGATTTCTTTACCTTTTTCTTGAATCCCCTGAGGTAAATATCTTCCGATATTAGCCATTTCGGAATCAGGAAGATAAGGTACAATCTCTTGAGATATAAATAAAACTCTTTTTTTAGCCATAACTACTACTTTTCCCAAAAACCTTACAAAGATAGGCAATTCCGATTAGAATTCAAAACTTCGAGGTAATAAACCTCTCTCAAAATAAACCACTTGAAATTCTAAAATGACTCCTTTCAAGGATTTTCATGCGAAATATTTTGCTTTTATCTTAGATTTATATAACATTGCGGAACTCTTTTTAGCCTGTAAATTAGGGGAAGACTTGACTATGGCTTGGCATAATGAATTTGGAAAGTTGGGAGAAGATAAGGTGTATCTTTATCTGTTAGATCTGGGATATACTGTTTTGGAACGTAATTGGCGAATCGGACGTCGGGAATTGGATTTCGTGTGTTTGGACGGAGAGATGCTTGTCGTGGTCGAGGTGAAAACCCGGACGAGCGAAGAGGTGGATATTTTCGAGTTGTTGGATTACAAGAAAAAGCAAAGTCTGCAAGCTGCCGGGGCTGCTTATCTCACGAAAAAGAATATACATCGGGAAATACGTTTCGACCTCGTGGTTGTCACGGGTTCCAATATGCGTATCGAGTACGTGCGTGAAGCTATTGATTTGTTTTAGAAAGAACCGGGTGGCTTCTGTCGTGTGTGTGGTGTGGTAGGAATATGAATGCCACCCGGCATAAGAAAAGTGTCAATAGGGATACTAGAGGTATATCAAAAATTGTGCTAGAAATCGAGAATCATTGGATAAATCTTGATAATTTAGGGAATTAATTCAAAATTTACAAAACCGAAAGGAAAAGCTGACACCTAGGGTTTGTAAGGGTGACAGCGTCCATGAGGTTGCGGAAATGTTTTTTTCACCGACCTCTTCTCTTGTAAAGCTGTCCGGAAATGATTACTTTTGGAGAGTTAAATCTAAAAAAAAGAGAGTATGGCAACAGTAAAAGCAAAATATTTAGGAGGTTTACGCGTGGAATGCACGCATTTACAGAGTGGTACGACGATCATCACGGATGCGCCGACGGATAATAACGGTAAGGGGGAGGCTTTTTCTCCGACCGATTTGTGTTCTACTTCTTTGGCGGCTTGTGCCATGACAATTATGGGAATTTATGCCCAAAATAACGGAATCGACCTGACAGGAACTGACATCGAGATTACCAAGAAGATGGCTGCAGAGCCTCGCCGTATAGCGGAGATTGATGTAATCTTTAATTTCCCGGCGAACGGGTATACCGAGAAAGAGAAAAAGATTCTGGAACGTGTGGCGCATACTTGTCCCGTGCATTTGAGTCTGCATCCCGATGTGAAACAAAACATCGTGTTTAATTGGCAGTAATGGTAACCGGGGCTACCGGGTTATTGGGTAGCCATTTGTTGTGTCATCTGGCTCGTTCGGGCGAGAAAATCATAGCATTAAAAAGAAAAGAGAGTTGTGTCGAGGAGACAATGGCTCTCTTTTCTCGTTATTTCTCATCCCCGGAAGAAGCTGTTTCTCGTGTAACATGGGTAGAGGGTGACGTGTTGGATGGGGAATCCATCTCCCCGTACGGGGAGAAAGTCCACACGGTGTACCACTGTGCGGCGATGGTTTCTTTTAACGGGAGCGACCGGGATACTCTGTTGCAGACGAATATCCGGGGAACAGAGAATATATGTTCCCTTTGCCTACAACATCGCGTGCGGCTCTGTTTCGTGAGTTCTATTGCCGCCTTGGGGGATGCTCCTGACGAGAGTGTCATTATTGACGAGGATACACCCGAAATCCCCGGCTCTGTTCATTCGCTTTATTCGGGTAGTAAGGGAGCGTCCGAGAAGATCGTGTGGGATTACGTGCGGAAAGGGATGGAGGCTGTCATTGTCAACCCGGCGATTATTCTGGGTACCGGACTTCGGGGACGTAGTAGTGCCAAGTTGTTCGAGCAAGCCCGGAAAGGAATGCCTTTTTACACCGATGGGGTGAACGGTTACGTGGATGTGAGGGATGTTTGCGAGGTAATGATTCGTTTGGTAAATATTTCTTCCATCCGGGGAGAACGGTTCGTGCTTTGCGGTGGAAATTATTCTTACAAGGAGTTGTTTACCGTGATAGCCCGTGCCGCGGGGAAACGACCGCCATATATACGGATGGCGCCTTGGATGACTTCTTTAGCTTGGCGTTTGCTCGCTTTCTTTTCCTTGTTTACAGGAAAGAAACCGGCTTTTACACGTGAAACCGCCCGTTCCTCTCGAAATAAATCCCGTTATTCCAGTGCCAAATTGTTGAAAACGTTACTTGATTTTCGTTTTCATACCTTGGAGGAAACGGCTCGATTCTTTATTCATTTGTGAATATTATTTTTCTCTTGGATACTCCTTTATAGTGAGCGATTTAACTGTTTGATGTTATATTTCCTGTTCTATTTTGTTAATGTTTAACAGAAATAATGTATTTTTGGAGTCAGAGAGTGAGGCAGATGAGAGTTGATTTAACCTTTTAAAATGACGTTCGTGGATATAGTGAATGTAAAGCAACCGAAAGTCTTTGAAAGTGTATTCCATAGGTATTACGCTTCACTTTGCTATTTTGCCAATAAATTTGTGCATGATGAGGAGGCGGCACGGGATATCGTGCAAGAGGTTTTCCTTCGTTTTTGGGAATCCCAAGGCAAGTTTGCGAACGAAACGGCTCTAAAGTCTTATCTGTATCTTTGCGTTCAGAATGCTGCTATCAATTATTTGGATAAGTTACATACCCGTGAGAAAGCCAACCGGAGTATGGAATGGAAAATTCTTGACGAAGAGGATGTTTTCTGCTTTCAAGTAGAAACCGATGTATTCGAGGAGGTTTTTGCGGCGATAGAAGAATTGCCGATTGAATGCCGCCGTATCTTTAAAATGAGTTACGTGGAAATGCTTGATATCAAGACCATTTGCGCGCAATTGGACGTGGCGGAATCGACTGTGAAGACACAACGGCAGCGTGCTAAAAAATATCTTCGGGAGCGTTTACAGCATCTTTATCCCGTGGTGATTTTCATGTTTTTCTGATCAATTAATGACTGTCGTTTTAGAGTATTCCTATGGTGAACCCAAGGTAATCCTACCGTAATCCTACCCCTCCTTCGAAGCAACGCGGAATCTTCGCCGTTGCTCGACTAGCTGGAGATGGTGATGCACTGGCGGATATACGAAACAGCTTCGAAGGAGAGGTAGGATTACCTTGGGATTACCTTGGGTTCACGGTAGGATGTTCCCGTTGTGTAATTTACGCTGCGCAAATTACGCAACGAGAAATTGGATAGATAAATTTAAAAAAATAATTCGTTTTTCTTGTCATCCTTTTTGGACTTTGGCTGTTTTAATAGTAAAGATTAAACGATCGTTTTTTTATATCCTTTTTTTATGTCCATTTTCATTTTTCCTTTTTATTAAACTGATGCATCTTTCTCTCGTCAATGTTTTAAATATTAGATGTTTAAAAGAAAACGATCTCTCCCTCTTCCATAACACAAATCCAAACATCATTAAACGATCGTTAAAAGATATAATCGAAAAGAGGTGGTTCGTTTGATTTTAGCTTATTTTCGGAAGGAGGCGAGTGCTAAAGAAGCGAAAAAGTTGGAGGAATGGGTAAACGAGAGCGAGAAGAATAGAGCCTTGTTTGAACGATTGCAAAATTCTGATTATGTGCAGAATGAAATACGCGGATACCAAAGGTTTAATTCCGTGGAGGATTGGAAAAAACTTAGTCCGCAATTGACTGAATCTCGCGAAAGTGCGTATCGTTTGATATGGAAGTATGCGGCTTCCGTGATTATTTTATTCAGTTTGGGGGTAACTGCATGGTATTTAATGAAGGAGCGGGAGGAACCGGTACAATATGTACAGGAAATAGAATACGGACGTTCGAAAGCAATTTTATTCTTGGAATCGGGGAAAGCGATAGAGTTGGAAGCGGGGCGGGATACCCTATATGAAAAGGTGGAGGGGGAGAACTTCGTGAATGACGGAAGAAAGTTGGTCTACACGGAAGTTCCGGCGGAGAAGACTATCGAATGGCACACGTTACAGGTTCCGAGAGGTGGCGAGTTCGTGTTGAATTTAGCTGACGGGACGGTTGTTACTTTGAATGCCGATTCTAAGATTCGTTATCCGGCACAGTTCTCGGGAAAAGATCGTCAGGTATTGTTGGAAGGAGAGGCCTTTTTCGACGTGGCTGAAGATAGTTTGCGACCGTTTATCGTGAAGACAAACGGGATGGATGTCCGGGTGTTGGGGACGTGTTTTAACATGAAAGCGTACCCGGACGAGAATCAGCAGACGACACTGGTGAGAGGGGCTGTGGAGGTATCATTGAATCAGCAACAAGTGGTGCTGAGTCCGGGTGAACAAGTGACTTGTGTCGAGCATGAATTGAAGGTCGAGCAAGTGGATATTCATCCTTATATAGCTTGGAAAAATGAGCGATTCGTGTTCGAGAACGAACCTTTGGAAGACGTGTTGAAGAAATTGGAACGTTGGTATAATATAGATGTCTTTATCCAGAATGCCGCCTTGCGGGAGATGCGTTTCACGGGTAATCTGCCCAAGTACGAGAAGATAGACAAGGTATTGGAATTGCTGGCATTGACGACACGGGTGAAATTTGAATTGAATAAGCGGGTTTTGATAGTTCAATTGGAATGATGCATAAAAATAGGGTTCTGCTCTAACAGAACCCCACTCTTGAGATAACTGCCATTGGGGAATGGCAAATTATTAACTATTAATCAGTACAAATCTATGGAAAAAATTCGAGATTTTGACATAGGATGGGAGTCTAATGTCATTTGTAAAATGTTAAGAATTATGAGAGTCTTTATTTGCATTTTTGTTCTGGGTTTATCCACGGTTTCGGCGAATACTTTTTCGCAAGTGCGATTGAGTATAGACGTAAAGGATGCTACTCTTAAAGAAATTTTTAAAGAGATCACGAAGATCACAGGTTACGAGTTCGTGTATAGCAACAATGAGGTGGAGCAGGTGGGGAAGGTGACAATGAATGCGAAGGATAAAGATTTACAGGAAGCCTTGGCGGAGTGTTTGAAAGGAACGCAACTCTGGTATATGATCGAGGATCAGATTGTGGTGATTTCGCCGAAATTGGTAGATCTGTCTCAAGCGAAGAAGGAGAACAAATCCACGGTGGTGAGTGGTAAAGTGATAGATCGAGAGGAAAAACCTATTCCGGGAGCGACTGTCTTGATAAAAGGGACAACAACAGGAGTGGTTACTAATGTTGATGGTGTGTTTTTTATTTTGATTCCTGATACTACGGCGCACGTGGAATTTGTTTTTTCATTTGTTGGGATGAAATCCAAGACAATCGCTTATAAGGACCGACCGAAAAAAGGCGATTGGGTAATTATCATGGAGGAAGATTTGTTGGAAATGGACGAGGTTGTGATTACCGGTTATCAAAATATGAAAAAGTCGCAGATTGCAGGTGCTGTGAGTGTTATCGATGCTGCAAAAGTGAGGATAGGGGGCGTCCCAAGTATCGAGAGTATGTTACAAGGACAGATTACAGGTATGAATGTGATTATTAACTCGGGAGATCCGGGGGCTTCTGCCAAGATACGAATTCGCGGCACGTCGTCCATTTTGGGGAACCGGGCCCCGTTATGGGTATTGGATGGAGTTATTTTGACCGAGGAGGATATGGGTGAAGTTAACATGACTGATTTGAATGGTGATGATGCTGCTTATCTTGTAGGTAATGCGATATCAGGTATTAATCCGAACGATATTGATAAAATTACGGTATTGAAAGATGCTTCAGCAACAGCTATTTATGGAGTACAAGCTGCTAACGGGGTTATAGTTGTCACAACCAAACAAGGACAGGCAGGACCTCCAAAAATTTCTTATTCGGGGAGTTATGCTATTAATCAACGTATGTCTTATGCTGATTTGGAGAGAATGAATGCAAGTGAAAGGTTACAACTTTCAAAGGAGATTATTGAAGATAATTCAGCTTATTCTTCTATGCCCGTGGAATATGGCTATGAGGGACTTTATATGAAATGGATAAGTCGTGAGATTACGTATGAGGAGTTCACGAATGGTGTACAAAAATTGGCCGACATGAATACCGACTGGTATGATATTCTATTCCGTAATTCGTTTACACATGCTCATTCACTTAGTTTGAGCGGGGGAAGTGATGGAACACGTTATTATACTTCTTTCGGATATGACGACACGCAAAGTACTGCAATAAAGAATTACAGTCGACGTTTTACCGCAACGGCAAAGGTTAATTCATGGTTATTGAAGGAAAAACTTTATTTGAGTTTTCAGGCAAATGTTTCAACTAAGAATACTCTTGGATTCCATTCTTCTGTAAACCCGAATACTTATGCTTATAATACCTCTCGGGCAATCCCGTGTTACAATGAAGACGGGTCTTTATATTATTATGATACGTATAATCGGTATTACCGGGATTGGGGAAATTATATTTATTATAATATTCTCAACGAGATGGATGAAACGGGACAATCCGGACGTGTGAATCAGCTTTCTTCGCAACTTAATTTGGAGTGGAATATATGGAGAGGTCTGAAATATAAGTTGCAACTGTCCTATCAGAATAGTCATTCGATGAAAAAGAGTTGGGCAACAGAAAACTCATATTATGTATCTGATTTGCGCGGGTATAATTTAGATTTTTATAATACTTACGTGGCAGCAGAAGGGGATAAAACAAAGGCTGAAATTAAAGATGGTTCTTCGATTCCTACAGGAGGTATTTATACTAAAAATACGTCACAATCAGATACCTATACGGTACAGAATACGTTGGAATTTAATTACGTGCTAAAGGAGGAGCACGTGGTGAATTTAATGGCGGTATCAGAAATTCGTCAGGTAAAAACGGATGGATTGTCCGGAACGTATTATGGGTGGCAACCGGATCGGGGAGAAACATTTAATCCTGCAATAACAACAGCCTATACAACGTTGCTTGCAGGAGGTTCTCTTAATCCGTCATTGACAAAATCGACTCAGAATTATGTATCATGGATCTTTACCGGATCTTATTCATATAAGGATAAGTTTGTGGTGAATGGGAATATGCGTATGGATGGCTCCAATCAGTTTGGTTCTAACCCGAAATATCGATTTTTACCTATTTGGTCAGTGTCGGGTAAATATACTTTGAGCAATGAAAATTTCCTGAGGGATAATAATATTATTTCCTATTTAGCAGTGCGGGCATCCTACGGAATACAAGGGAATGTTGATAGCGGTACATCTCCGGATTTGGTGATAAAGTTAGGGTCACAGAATGCTACAACAGAGCATAATGAATCAACAATTGCTTATTTGCCCAATCCGGATTTGCGTTGGGAAAAAACGACATCGTATAACATCGGATTGGATTTGTCTTTGTTGGATAATCGGGTTTCTGTTGTTGCTGACGTCTATAAGAAACAGGGAACGGATATGATTATGACTAAGAATGTGTCTCAATCTAATGGAATTCAAACTGTTAAAATTAATGCAGGGAAGGTCGATAATAGAGGTGTTGAAATAGGGACAACTATTATTCCATTGAGAACCAAAGATTGGGATATTGCGATAGGGATTAATTATTCTTATAATCGGAATAAACTTATTGATGCGAATGAAAGTTTGGTCACAAATGAAGATAAATTAGCCGGTAATGCTTTAGTGGTTGGAGAGGCGTTGGGAACGCTTTATTCGTATGATTTTGCAGGGTTGAATCACGAGACTGGTTATCCGGTATTCCGTGATATGTATGGAAATACAACTTTTACGAATATAGATGGGGAAGAAAATCAAAATTATTCTCTTTGGTCAGATGAAGTAAATCTTGTGAAATCCGGAGTTATGACAGCCCCTAATCAAGGAGGTATTAACCTGAGTGTCGGGTGGAAAGGATTACGTTTAAGCGGTAGTTTTACTTATCAATTTGGTGGAGTGAACAGACTCTCTGATATTTATGGAAGTAATAGAAATTATGTGTTTAATCCGATGTCAAATGTGTCAAAAGAATATGCTAAGCGTTGGCGAGAATCTGGTGATGAAGCTAAAACCGATGTTCCTGTTCTTTATAATAGCAGAGTGTATAACAAGCTGAAGAATAGATACATATTGACAGGAAAGACAGAGGTGAACGGAACAACGATGTATGATAAATCAACTGTTCGTGTGGCAAAGACTGATTTCTTGAAAATGAGAAGTTTGTCATTGAATTATTTGGTTCCTCGGAAGTTTGTTTCCAAGTGGCGTATCACGGATTGCACGATAGGATTGCAAGCAACAAATTTATTTACTTGGGCAGATAAACGATGGGAAGGTTCCGATCCCGAGGCAGCTTTTGCCACAACACCGTTGACAAGAGCCTATACTTTAAATTTGAACATAACATTCTAAAATTCTGTCATATGAAAACAATATATAAATTATTAAGTGTTGTGATTCTGGCTGGAGTAGTATTCGGTTGTGATGATTTTCTGGAACGTTCAGCTCAAAATTTGATTGTTCCGGAAACCGTGGAGCATTATACGGAACTGTTACAGGGAGATGGCTATTTTAAAGATTTGTACAGTAAAACCTGTTGGGTTCAATTGATGACGGATGATGCTGAATTTCAAGAATGTTATTCACGTTTTGTAGATTACTCGTATACTTCCGATAATGTAACTCATTACGGGGATCTCTATACTTGGCAGTCAGAGGTTGAAAATGATTATTTTTCAGATGAAGCCTATCTTTATCTTTTCAAACAAGTGAAAGTGGCTAATCTTTGTCTTGAAGGAGGCGTTGATGCAGAAGGAGATAAGGATAAGCGTGAAATATTGTTAGGGCAATCTTATTTTACACGTGCCATGGCATATTTCTATTTAGCTAATTTGTATGCACAAGCATATAATGAAGCTAGCACGGATGATTTGTGTGTGCCTTTGGTGTTAAAGTCTGAGATTATTGTCAATTCACCCGCTCGTGCAACCGTGTCTCAGGTTTGGGAAAGTATGGCTTCGGATATAGAGAACGCTATCGTAAATCTGAAGGATAAAGCAACAGGGGATTATTACACGATAGGGTACGATGCGGCTCTTGCTCTTGCTACCCGTATTTATTTGTTCATGGAAGATTGGGACAATGTTATAAAGTATGGAGAGGAGTTGCTGGAACGTAAGTCCGGTTTGATGGATATTACGAGTGAAACGAAATCTACGAATTCAAGAACTGGTGCTGATAAAAACGTGATTAATTTTATTCAGAAAAGTAATCCGGAGATTATCTGGAGTTATAATACAACTCCATCCTATTCCAGTAGTGGCAGGACGTTTTATAGCCTTTTTAGCAAATATGGAGTGTATTATTCCGGGTATTGGATAGCTGTATCTTCTCAAACCAATTATGACGGACAAAAAACATTGGTAGAAATGTATGATACCGATGAAGCGGCGAAGACAGGGGATAGACGTTTACTTTATTGGTTTATATTACCTTCGAAAATGTCTTCATCCAGCTATGCAGACAGTTATAATACTTATAGAACATTGAAATATGATTGTGATGACGAGAAGGCTTTACAGCAATGCTTGCGGACCGGAGAGGTTTATGTTTCGTTGGCTGAAGCTTATGCACGTCGGAATGAAGCGGGAGATAACGCGAAAGCTGTCGGGTATCTGAATTCTTTGCGGGAAAAACGAATTAATCCTTATACGACTTTAACTTTGGCCGATTTTACCTCTAATGATGCTCTTGTTCAATTCTGTTGGGATGAACGTCGTCGGGAGTTGTGTTTTGAAGAATGTCATCGCTGGTGGGATATGCGAAGACAAGGACAGAAGCAGGTTACTCATCGTTATAATTATGCGGGGACAAGTGGTAATACATTTGTAACGTTTACTTTGCAAGAGAAAGATCCCGCTTTTATTTTGAACTTCCCGATAGCGGAACGTAATCAATCTCCTAATTTGGTACCTAATTCTCGTCCTGCGCGAAATGAAAATTAATGGAAATTTAAATAGGAAAGAGATGAAAACATTTAAATATATATTGGTTTTGTGTATAATGGTGACGGCAATGGCTTGTGACCGCGGTGATGATGCAGATTTTGATGTACAGCTTCCTGATGGACCGTCGTTTGATGAGTCGACGGTTCATGGAAAGCGGATGAAAGAGTTTTTTGACAAATTTGGAGTGTGGTGTCAATACAATGTTCCTGCAAATGACCTGTTTTATGCATGGACTACAAGTGAAAATTATTCTTCAAGTTCTTTAGATTACGAATATGAAGAGGCGAATCCGGATTATATTGTAAAAGCTCTGGATTTCTTGGAAAATGAAGTAATGGCGAATATGCCTAATAGCATTCTTGGCGAATATATGGGATTGTATATTGCTTTTGAGGGACGTGTATTTCATTCTTGTGAATTGGAGGATTATTTGAACTATACTTCAAAAGAAGAGTATCCTGATTTGGAAGAAACATTTGAAGAGGTTGCTTATGGATGGAATGGTAGTCGCTATTTGCTGCTGGCTCCGGTAGGTCCCGAGTTTGATAAAATTGATAAGGAGTCCATAAAACGTGGATGGACTGCATTGATTTTTTATGAGGCATTAAAAAATCTGCCGA
>QWCH01003338.1_pt1 | contig 21728 bp, 30 predicted proteins | sample 1972671 | NCBI WGS metagenome assembly QWCH01 (sample SAMN09866713, study PRJNA288562) | Human gut metagenome isolate term3_stool, whole genome shotgun sequencing... | isolation source: gut | host: Homo sapiens | place: USA: California
GACGACACCGCCAGCACCATCGTGCTGGGCAAGAACTGCTATCTGCAGATGGCCGAGCGCCACCCGGCCTACGATGGTTTTGAAGCTGGCGTGATCGTCCTGACCGCAGATGGCCAGCTGCTGAACCGTGAGGGATCTATCGTCTATGATGGAGACAGCGGCGAGACCCTTCTCGGCGGCTGGGCAAAGGTCTACCGCAAGGACCGCACCCGTGCCAGCTACGAGGAAGTCAAGCTCAGCGAATACGACACCGGCAAATCTCTTTGGAACGGCAAAAAGGCCACCATGATCCGCAAGGTGGCGCTGGTGCACGCCCTTCGTGAAGCGTTCCCGTCTACCTTTGGCGCTTTGTACGATGAGAGCGAGGTGCGCGTGGACGCTGAAAGCACCGCCCGTGAGGTGCCTCCTGAAGAACTGCCGGTGCTGGATCCTTACGCAGGTTCCCACCGTCACCGCAAGACGGCGGGCACCCTGATCCCTGCCCCGGATGCACCCTCTGCAGAGGAAAACGCCGATGATCCGTTTGGCGGTGATGATGCATGATCGTCCAGACCAAGAACGGCATCATGCTGCACGGCGAGATTGCCAAAGACCCGGTGCTCCGGGATGCCGGGCAGAAGCGGGTGCTGAAGTTTGACCTGAAAGCCAGCCGCACACAGGATGAATCCGGCAAATGGCAGAGCTTCTTTGTGGGCGTGAACCTCTGGCACGGCATCGACCAGTGGGACGGCATGCTGCAGAAAGGCGATCAGGTCACAGTTTTTGCTCAAAAGCTGAAAGAGCGGGAGTATAACGGCAAGATCTATTACGACGTGGACGCGGATGATGTTCAGCCCGGTGGGCTGGTGACATTCCGTTGGCTGCAGCAGATGATCGACCTGATGGCGCAGCCCGGCCTGCCGCTGGAGCCTGCAAAGCCGGCAGCAGAACCGGAAGGCCTGCAGGGTGCGCAGATATACCCCGGCGAAAGCCTTGCAGACTACGCGCCGCACAGCACCAGCGCTCCGGAAGCGGTCCCTTCTGCTGAGTATGACCCCATCAACGAAGACGCAGAAGATCTTCCCTTCTGATCTTGCAAGCTGTGCTATCCGGCTATACGGGCGTGCAAAGAAGGAGGTGAAAGCGGTTGAAAGAGGAAGAACAGAAAAGCATAGTCATTTACAAATCATGGAAAAAGCCATTGCGTAAATTGTCTCTGGAGCAAAAAGGCAGGATTTTTGATGCGCTGCTTGATTTCCCCGATCCACCGAATTTTGAGGACGACCAGAAGCTCGAAATGGCGTGGGATTTTATGTCCGAGGCGGTGGAATCAAATTCTAAAAAATGGAACGAAAGACGAGAAAAGAGAGCTGCTGCAGGGCGTAAAGGCGCAGAAGTTACAAACGGCAAGCGTCAGCAAAACGCGGCAAATCCGGCAAATGCCGACTTTGACGAGCAAAAACAGCAAAACGCGGCAAATCCGGCTGTAAATGTAAATGGTAATGGTAATGTAAATGGTAATGGTAATGTAAATGGTAATGGTATATCACCTAACGGTGGTGTATATAATAGCGCCGCACCCGCCGCCGTTGACGTAGAACTTTCCAAGATCGTCCAGCATTATCAGCAGGCCGTTGGGGACTTCCCGCGCTCTGCGCTGGACAAGCTGCAGAAGTGGAGGCAGGAGTACAGCACAGAGATGATCCTGCTGGCGATTGACAAGGCCACAGAAGCCGGGAAGCGCTCATGGAACTACATCAACGGCATATTGTCCGGCTGGAAACGAGACGGGATACGCACCCCGGGGGACGTGGAAGCCAACGAACAAAGCCGACAAGCCAGACCGCGAGGAAAGCAGCCAACCGAGACCGTAGACGACCAGCTTGCCCGGGTGCTGGCAAAGATGGACAGAGAAAGAGGGTTTGAGACATGACACGGGAAGACGTGGCAAAACTGATTCGCATGAATTTTGTGCTGTACAAGCTGGGATCTAAGCCACTGACCGATGAGGAGATGCAGACCACCATCGATGTGTGGACGTACCAGTTTGGCGACTATGACGGCGATACTGTCAAGCGGGCTTTTCTGGCGGCAAACCGGGTATGCGTTTATCCGGTCACGGTGGCCGACATCTTCAAGCAGCTTTCCCAGTGTCTTGACCCGTCCGCTGAATGGGAAGCTCTGGCTGTAGCGGCACGCAAGGCACAGACATTTTTGAGCTGGCGAAAGTTCCCGATGGTGATCGGCATTGACGAAAAGGGCGGGCTGCTGCGTAGTGACGGGCAGAAAGAGTTGCAAGCCCTGTATGACCAACTCCCCCCGGCGGCAAAATCCTATGCCGGAAGCGTTGGAGGGCTTTCAGAGCTGGCTGAAATGCCGGACCTTACATACCGCCGTGCTGAATTTTTGAAGCAGGCGCAGGCAGATATCACCACAGCCCCCCGTGAAGCGGCAAGGCTGCGGGCGAGTGAACCGCCAAGGAAGGAGATTGAAGGATGAAGGTTGTTGATCCCTGCTTTCACTGCCCCGACCGGCACCCGATCTGTCACGACAGCTGCCCGAAGTACGCCGAGTACAAGCGTCAGCTCAAAGCGGAGCGCATCTACACCAACGGGAACCACGCGGCGGAGCGGATCAGCCGCAACGATTTCAACAAAGAAGGATGGATGGGAGGAAGAAAACGGTGAAGCGAATTTGTTGCCTTACTGTTGCAGCGCTGCTGCTGATCTTAACACTGTGCGTAACCGCTTGTGGTTCAACATCAGCTGAAGCTGAAGCTACCAGCCAGCCATGCTACCACGTCACTGTCTATTCCCCAGAAATTGAAAAGACCGGATATGCTGGAACACGATCTCCGAAGTATACCATCACCGTGGACAGATTTGGTGAGCTGGTTCCAGACCCGAAACTTTCTTCCGAGCGAGAGTACCAGCTCCTGCAAATCCCTCTTGGAGACGGCCGTTTCGAACTTGTATCCACCTCTTTGGTGGAAATTGAATACTACTAAGTTTGGAGGTAAAAGCGATGACTGAAATGCAAAAGCTAGATGCTGCTCTCACTGAAATGGGTGTAGAGCATATTTACGACCACGAATATAGAGGCGGAGAGCAAATCGTGGTGACGGAAAAAGGCAAGTACCGCTGGGCTGCAATCTGCACACCCGATTCCTACGGATGGAACGAAGGGCTACTGGAAGTCATGGGAAAGCCTTTGATTGGTCATAATGGCATTATGGGCTACCGCACTGCAGAAGACGTGCTGAAGATGATGAAAGAAGGAGACCAATGCACCTGACCCTCTACGGCGACCCTCGCACCAAAAAGAACTCTGCCCGCATCCTCAAAAGCCGCTCAGGTGGGCGCTTTGTGGCCCCTAGCAAGGCCTACGTGGATTATGAGACGGACTGCCTGCGGCAAATCAAAAGGCCGAACAGCCCTATCTCTGCCCGTGTGAACGTGCGGTGCGTATACTACATGAAGACCGCCCGCCGGGTCGATCTGGCAAACCTCATCGAGGCTACCACGGACATTCTGGTGAAAGCCCGCGTGCTGGAGGACGACAACAGCACGATCGTTGCCGCCCACGATGGCAGCAGGGTGGAGCTTGACCGAAAGAATCCGAGGGTAGAAATCGAGATTGAAGAAATGGAGGAGTAAAATGCTTGATATGCTATTTGAAGTTGCAAGCACGCTGTTCATGGCAACACTTGCAGGATTTTTCATCTGGTTTGTTCTTAGCGATGGCAACCCAATTGAATATTTCAAGCGGCGGCTCAACCGCAACAAACCTTGCCTTTGCGACCGGTGCGTTTTCTTAAATCAAAAATTTGGGGCGTCAGAACCCGGATATCACTATATCTGCCGGAGAAGTGACAAAGACGAAGGATACATAAATCCGCCCGAATATTGCCACGATTTTGAAGAAAGGAGCAACAATGACCCACACATGGACGCCTGACACCGACACGACGAAGCCAAACAGCGGCGTGGACTACCACACCGTCAAGGCGTGGTTTAAGCAGCTTCGGACTATGGATGACCGAATTGACCGCATCCAGCTGGACATCCGGCAGGCGCATGACAAGGCCACGAAGTGCACCGCCAGCATGACTGGAATGCCCGGCGGATCCGGGCACGGAGACAAAATCGGGCTTTGTGCCGAGGAAACAGACGAAAAGGAGCGCAAGATGCAAGAGCTGCAGGCCGAGCTTAAAGTCTTACGGATGGAAGCAGAACGCCGGATCAAGTACATTGCAGGTACAAAATGCAGCGACATGATGCAGGCTTGCCTGTATGGTTACTATGTCCAAAATCAAAAACAGGTCGTTGTGGCCAGAAGCCTTGGGCTACCGAACGAAAACCGTGTTTCCATGTATGTGCGTGACGGATGCAAGCAACTGGCACGGATTTGGAGCAGTTTTATGTAATTTTCTTACATGTTGTCGTTATTGTTACTACATGTGAGATGTGGTAAAATTAGTATAAGCGGAACCGCCGAAAGCGGTGAGACGCTTGCCACGCAGCCTCCGAAACGTGTCCCTTCTTAGCATTTTCCTCCTTTTCTGCTTGCAGGTACCGGGCTTTGCTCTCTTCACATTTCGCGGGCTGCTTCTATGCGATACACTGACACAAAGGCAGCCTGCCGCTCATGAGAGACAGGAGGCGGTTCGATTCCGCCGTATCGCACCGTATGGCGCATGGACTAGACAACCCGCAAGGCCGCACGTGCAACCTCCCGTGCCGAGAAAAGGCCTTAGAATCCTTGCCAAGGTGTAGCTTTCCTGACAGGGGAGTGCTTGCGTGCCCTATGAGGGGGCTGCGCAATAGCGGGGCATCCGGCCGCGAAAGTTCCGGATGCAGCAGTGCCCACCGTTTGACGCATGTCCAACGAACTGAATGCACGGGTGCTGCTTATATGCCGTCATAGCTCAATTGGCAGAGCGCCGCCCATTTAAGGCGGGACAACGTTGGTGACACCACGGGAACATCACTGCACAGCCAACCACTGCGCACATCCGTTCCGTGGGTGCTGGTTCAAATCCAGCTGGCGGCACATTCGATATTTTGACCGTTCGGATTTCCGGGCGGTTTTTCTTTTGCACGAGTTTAGAGAGGTGGTGGCGGTGGCCTACAGCAAAAACAAAAGGATAGGCAGACCGCCCGTCTTTGAGAGCAAAGAAGAACTTGAGAAAAAAATCGAAGAGTTCTTCAAGAGCTGCGAGGGGAGCGTCCTAGAAGACGAAACCGGAAAGCCCGTTTTGGACAAATACGGAAACGTGATAAAAATCGACGAACGTCCAGAAACGGTCACCGGTCTAGCTTTGGCGTTGGGGTTTAAGTCTCGGCAATCTTTGATTGACTATCAAGGAAAGGCTGAGTTTTCTGACACGATAACGCGCGCGAAACTACGGTGCGAGAGATACGCCGAAGAACGGCTCTATGATCGCGATGGAAACGGCGGCGCAAGATTCAGCCTGCAAGTTAATTTTGGTTGGAACGATAAGCCGAAAGAAGCGGAGCAGGAAGAACGTCACGATGATGGTTTGATAAAGGCATTGAATGCTGCCGCAGACATCAGCCCGCCGGATGACGTGGAGATGCTGCCGGAAGAAGAGGACGACCATGCGGAAAAGTAACGGTTTTCGTTGGAAAGCCCTCAGCCAGCGGCAAAAGCAGGTCTTGAGCTGGTGGACACCGCAGAGCACATACAGCGGCTACAACGGCATCATTGCCGATGGAGCTATCCGCTCGGGCAAGACCTTTGCCATGAGCTTTTCTTTTGTCCAGTGGGCTATGACCTGCTACAGCGGCCAACAGTTTGCCATGTGCGGCAAGACCATTGCCAGCTTCCGGCGCAACGTGCTGGGCACACTCAAGCAGCAGCTTGCAGCCCGTGGTTACAACGTCAAGGAGCATCGGGCAGAAAACTGCATGACCGTCAGCAAGGGCGGCAGAACCAACGAATTTTACTTTTTTGGCGGCAAGGACGAGAGCAGCCAGGACCTGATCCAGGGCATCACCCTTGCCGGGGCATTCTTCGACGAGGTGGCCCTGATGCCGCAGAGCTTCGTCAATCAGGCCACGGCCCGCTGCTCTGTCACCGGGTCAAAGTTTTGGTTCAACTGCAACCCGGGCAGCCCACAGCACTGGTTTTATCTGGAGTGGGTGCGGAAATGCCGTTCCCGCAAGATGATGTATCTCCATTTCACGATGGACGACAACCTGTCGCTTTCCGAGGACATCAAGGCCAGATACCGCAGCCAGTACAGCGGCGTTTTCTATCAGCGCTACATTCTTGGCCTGTGGACGGTGGCCGAGGGCCTTGTATATGACATGTTCGACCGCAAGAAGCACGTTGTTGATGTGCTTCCGGCGCTGTCTCCAAAGAGCAGCTATGTGGCTTGCGACTTCGGCACCCAGAACGCAACGACCTTTCTGCTGTTCCAGAAGCAGGCAGATGCAGACTGCTGGATCGTCACCCGGGAGTACTACTACAGCGGCCGCGAACAGAAGCGGCAAAAGACCGTGGGCGAGTATGTTGCAGACCTCAAGGCGTGGCTGGATGGTCTCAAGCCGGAGAGGATCATTGTGGACCCATCTGCCCTGCCCCTGATTACGGAGCTGCGCAAGAACGGCTTTACCCAGACCCCAGCAAACAACGACGTTCTGAGCGGCATTCTGGACGTGCAGACCATGCTGCAGACCGGGAGGCTGAAGATCTACAAAGACTGCAAGCACACGCTGGAAGAGTTCGGCGTGTACGCTTGGGATCCAGATAAAGACGACACCGTGCTGAAGGTCAACGACCACTGCATGGACGCTATCCGCTATTTCGTGCGCACAAAGCGCCTTGTAAAACTGAGGGATTGATTTTGAGCACTGTATATACTTTCCAGACCTTCCAGCAGGCGCAAGGCGCCGGGGAACAGTCTGATTTCATCCGGCGTTTCGTGCAGCAGCACTGCACTTCCGGACCGTACAAGATGGCGCTGGATGCCGACCTGTACGACGCACAGAAAAACCCGGGGGCAGAACGCTTCGCGCAGGCTTACGCTTTGATGCTGAAACGCCTGTCCAAAAACACCAAGCAGGACATCCTACACCCCGATATGGTCAAGAGCAATCTTTTCCGTCGGCTCAACAAGCAGCGGGCGACCTACTCCCTCGGCAACGGTGTGGTCTTTGCGGACGAGGGCGTGGACAAGGACAGACTGGGGCAGAACTTCGACGAGCAGATCCAGAAAGCCGGATATTTCGCCCTGATCCATGGCGAGAGCTTTGGATTCTGGAACAACGACCATCTGGTTGTTTTCAAGCTGACCGAGTTTGCTCCCCTGTACGATGAAAAGACAGGCCTTTTGCAGGCGGGCGTGCGCTTCTGGCGGCTGAATCCTGACACGGATATGCACTATATCCTGTACGAGCTGGACGGCTTTACCGAGTACACGGAAAGCAAAATCGGCAATGTGATGAAGGAGACAACGTCAAAGCGGGCGTACAAGAGTGTGACCGTCACCACACCCGGCGGCGGGCTGGAAAGCGTGGAGGGCGAAAACTACAGCGCTCTTCCCATTGTGCCGCTGTGGGGCTCCGACCTGCACCAGAGCACCCTTGTGGGGCTGAAAGCCTACATTGACAACACCGATCTGGTGATGTCTGGCTTCTGCAATGACCTGCAAGACTTTTCGCAGATCTACTGGCTGTGCGAGAACTTCAACGGAATGACCGATGACGAGCTGCAGGAGTTCCTTGTCAAACTGAATCTGTACCACATTGCAGGCGCAGACACCAGCGAGGGCGGAAAGATCACCCCATACACCACCGAGATTCCTGTGACGGCTCGGCAGGCTCTGTTGGAGCTGCTCCACACCCGGGTGTATGAGGACTTCGGCGGTCTGGATGTGCATTGCGTCAGCGCGGACAGCACCAACGACCATCTGGATGCGGCCTATGAACCGCTGAACCAGAACGCAGACGACTTTGAGGCGCAGGTCAAGCCGTTCATCCGGCAGATCTGCGCACTGGCTGGCTTTGACAACGCGATGCCGGCATTCAACCGCAGCAAGATCACCAACACGGCTGAGCAGGTCAGCATGGTGATTTCCGAGGCCGCCATTATCGGGCAGGACATGGCAATCGACCTGCTGCCAAACCTGACCCCGGAACAAAAGGAGCAGGCCAAGGCCGCGCTGATGGCTGAGAGCGCAGCACGGGAGACCGTGGACGATGAGGGAGACACCGATGAAAAAAAACAGAAAAATTTATGATCCTCTGGGAAGATTGATCGATGTGATGCTTTTCGTCGCTGATTTTGCCATTGTGGCTGGGTGCTTTCTGGCCGTTGCGCAGGCGATTGGCTTATGACCGACCGTGACCGCATTTCCACCCGCCAGCTGAACCGCCTGCGCCGCCGCATCCTCCGGGTATACGGCACCGCCCGCCGGGAGATGACCGAGCAGCTCACCGAGTTCCTGGGGAAGTACCGAGCGCTGGACGAGCGCAAGCGGGCGCAGCTGGATGCAGGAGAAATCACCGAAGAGGATTACCGCATCTGGCTGCAAAATCAGGTCTTTCAATCTGATTTGATGCGGGACAAGCTGGACGGCATCACCCAGACCTGCACCACAGCCCAGCAGACGGCCTATAAGCTGGCCCGGGACGAGCAATACAACATCTTTTCCTTTGGCGCAAACTGGGCGTTCTACGAGCTGGAACAGGCTGCAGGCGTGACGTTCGGGCTGACCCTGTACAACACCGAGGCAGTCAAGCTGCTGCTGAAGGAGAACCCCAAGCTGGTGCCAAACAAGCGCATCAAGAGCGAGAGCAACCGCACCTATGATGCCCGGGTGTTCAACCGCTACGTCATGCAGGGCATCGTGCAGGGCAAGAGCGTCCACGACATTGCGGTGCAGGCTGTGAAGGGCATGGCAGACACGGAAGTGCACTGGGCTATGAACAACGCCATCACAGCTCTTACCAGCGCCCAGAACGCCGGGGCTTTGCAGCAGATGCACAACGCTCAGGCGCTTGGCATCGAGGTCAAAAAGCGGTGGAATTCCACCCACGACTACCGTACCCGTGAAATGCACCGCCTGCTTGACCAGCAGACGGCAGAGCTTGACGAGCCGTTCAAGGTCATGGGTTACGAGATTCAGCGCCCTGGAGACCCAAACGCAGCGCCGGAGATGGTCTACCACTGCCGCTGTGTGCTGTCCTCTGCGCTGGGCAAGTACCCCCGGCAGAACGCCATGCAGCGGGACAACGTAACAAAAGAGGTCACGCCTGTCATGAATTACACCGAGTGGTACAAAGCCAAAGGCGGCACGGAAGCCGAACAAATGTGGTGGGCGGAAGAACGCAAGAGAAAAAAGGAGGCTGCAAAGCATGGATGAGAAGAAGCCTTGCAAATTTTGCGAGAGGCTTGCGTGGTGGAAGGAAAATTCCCCCAAAGGGGAGAACGGCCTTTACACCACGTTTCAAGTCAGTCTTATCACAAAAACGCACAGGAAAGGTGCGGGCGTGTGCGGTACGGTAACGCATCGTGCCGGACAGCTGAATTTTTGCCCTGAGTGCGGTCGTATCTTAAAGAAAAAGCGAGAACCGAGGGATGAACCGTGATTCTGCCGATGGAAAACACCGAGAAAATGATATTTCCGGGCGTTGGCAAGTATGGCATCCCTGAAATCAAGCCGGAAACGGACATCCGCATTGACAAGCTGGAATGGATCCCGGTCAATTATGCGCTGACGGCCAAAGACAAGGCCACAAAAGGCGTGCATTTTTACAAGGACGATTACCAGTTTGAACGGTTCTGGAACAACCCTGACAAGTATATCCCGCTTTTGCAGCAGTTCGGCGCGGTATGTTCGCCGGATTTTTCGCTTTACAGCGATATGCCGCTTGCAGTGCAGCTTTTCATGCACTACAAAAAGCACTGGCTGGCTGCATACTGGCAGGCGCACGGCATCCACGTCATTCCAACGCTCTGCTGGTGCGGCGAGCAAAGTTATGACTGGTGCTTTGATGGTGAGCCCAGAAACGCCATCGTGAGCATTTCGAGCCACGGCACACAGTCTGACCCGTACGAAGCAGAATGCTTTGCCAAACACTGCCGCAAGGCGCTGGAAGTGCTGCAACCAAGCGGTATTTTGTGGTACGGCAAGTGCCCGGCAGAATTTGACTGGAACGTGACCAAAATCAAGCCGTTTCAATACGAGAGGAGGCACTACCGTGAGTAAACGAGGTTCGGGCAGCTCCGCGAGAGCGGGCGGCAACTATTCAAAAACGGACTATAACGAAGCGAAAGGGGCTGGATTTTCATCTGTCGAAAGTAAGCAGATCGCGCAAGCAGTAAAGCTTGTAAGAGAAACAGAAACATACAAAACCTATGCGGAGCAAGCAGAACGGGTTCTAAACAACCCAAACTTCGCTGGTGCAAAGAATTACACGTTTGAAGGGCTAAAAAAGTCTTGGGTTGCTACAGATGCGATAGAACGTGAAATCAGTCGTGCAGTCACGTTCCACAACATTGACACTTACCCAAAACCGGAGTTCACATCAAAACAAACAACTTTTGCAAGGAATATTATTCTTAAAGAACTTGGGATAGATAATCCGAAGCGGAACCCTGAAAATGCAGAACGAGAAAGAGCAAAAAAGTATTTTCGGGAGCATTACGACCCAAATAGAGGCCAAAGAGAAATTACAAGTTCTACATACAAGCGCGCACAAAAGCGACTGCAAAAGAAAGTAGATAGCTGGTTTAAACGATGAAATTTGAATACGACATCAAATTCACCGACAACACCCCGCAGCTGCATGAAGCGCTAGACTCATGGGCAAAGCGGGTGCTGACCCTCTGGGGCATGACGGTGCAGGACTACGCCCAACTGCTTGTGCCTACCGGCGCAGAGAACAGCACCCATATTGAGGGCTACGTGGGCGGCGCGCTCAAGCAGAGCCTGACCTATGCCGTAGACCTTGCAAAAAAGACCGTGACCATCGGGTCGAATCTCTTTTACAGCGTCTACGTTGAGCTTGGCACAGGCATCTTTGCTGAGAAAGGCAACGGACGAAAAACTCCGTGGGTCTGGAAGGACTTCAACGGTAAGTGGCACTTTACCCGGGGCATGGCACCCCGTCCGTTCCTCCGCCCGGCGGTGGAAGAACACATTGACGAGCTGCGAGAGATCGCAGTGGAAGAAGGAAACAAGGAGGTATAAGCATGAGCAAAATTGAAGAACTGACAGAAGAGCGAGAAAAGCTGCGTCTTGAACAGTTCGAGCATCAAAAAGGCATCGAGGAATGCGAGCGGCGGCAGCTTGAGATTGCTAATCAAATTCGAGAGCTGAAGGTCGAAAACGACTGGGACGCAAACAAACGGCTTTGCTTTGAAATTGACGATACAAGAACCAAACTTCAGAAACTTTGTGATAAAGTTCTTGGTAAGGGAAGCACATTGGTCAGTGTGTCCCTTATTATGAAAAACGGCACCGATGTCAGATTTCGGAGATACGACTTCAACTAAATACTCAGCGGTTGGCGCACAGCGTCAGCCGCTTTTTTATGCCGTTTTAGCTCAGTCTGGCAGAGCACCGGACTTTTAATCCGGGGGCCGTGGGTTCAAGCCCCACAAGCGGCACCACACCGGCAGCACGTCCGGCAAATAAACCCCTTATTGCCAAGCATGGCAGCCCGAGCAAGGGCAGAAAGGACTATCATATGGCACTCAAAAGAGCTGACATCCGCACGATTCTGGAGAACCCCGAAACCTCCAACGATGACAAGGTCGAAGCCATTCTGGACGCCCTGCACAAGGAGACGGACGGACTCAGAAACCAGCTGGATGAAGAAAAAGCAGCCCGCACACAGGCCGAAAAGGACCGGGACGCAGCCAACGGCGGCAAGCAGGCCGCTGAACAGGCACTGACCGACTACAAGGCCCAGCAGACCAAGAAGGACACCCACGCAGCCAAGGAAGCCAAGTTCCGGGAGCTGCTGAAGTCCGCCGGGGTGCTGGACAAGTATGCAGATCGGGTCGTGCGGCTGTCTGGCGAGGATATCGACAAGCTGGAGCTGGACGATAAAGGCGAGGTCAAGGACGCCAAGAAGCACACCGACAGCCTGAAAGCTGATTGGAGCGACTTCGTAGGCACTACGACCACCACCGGCGCGAAGGTGGACACCCCGCCCACCAACACCGGCTCCAAAATGACCAAAGACCAAATTTTTGCAATCAAGGACGCTGGCGAACGCCAGGCTGCGATTGCTGCAAATGCCGACCTGTTTACAGGCGGCGGAAAGGACTAATACATGGCAGCAAAAGAAAATATCACCATGACCACCGATATCACCGTAGCCGCGCGTGAAATCGACTTTGTGACCCGTTTCCAGCGCAACTGGGACCATCTGCGCACCATTCTGGGCATCATGCGCCCTATCCGGATGCAGCCTGGCACCGTGCTCAAAAGCAAGTATGCACAGGGCACCCTGCAGAGCGGCACCGTGGGCGAGGGCGAAGAGATCCCGTTCAGCAAGTACACCGTCAAGGAGGAGGAGTACGGCAAGATCACCATCGACAAGTACGGCAAGTCTGTCACCCTTGAGGCGATCCAGAATTACGGCTACGATGTCGCCGTGCAGAAGACCGATGATGAGTTCCTGTACGACCTGACCGCTCTGGTAACGGATAAGTTCTACAAGTTCCTGAACACCGGCACCCTGAAGGGCACTCCCAAGACCTTCCAGATGGCGCTGGCACATGCCAAGGGCGCGGTCGAGAACAAGTTCAAGACCATGCATCGCACCGTGACCGGCGTTGTTGGCTTTGTCAACGTGATGGACGTGTACGACTATCTGGGCAATGCCAATATCACCGTGCAGAACCAGTTCGGCTTCCAGTACATCAAGGACTTCATGGGCTACAACACCATCTTCCTGCTGTCCGACAGTGAGATCGCGAAGGGAAAGGTTATTGCCACCCCGGTAGACAACATCGTCATGTACTATGTGGATCCTGCGGATAGCGAGTTTGCCCGCGCAGGTCTGGTCTACCGGACCGCAGGCGAGGCAAGCAACCTCATCGGCTTCCACACTCAGGCAAACTACAGCACCGCAACCTCCGAGAGCTACGCCATTATGGGCGTGACCCTGTTTGCTGAGTATCTGGACGGTATCGCTGTCGAGACCATTACCCCGGGCGAGTGATCGCCCCTTTGTAAGGAGGACGCCCCATGACCGTCCCAGAGCTGTGCGTTTACACGCACAATTTTTTTGACCGGGCGGACGACCCCGTTGCCGGGGAGTTTGCTTTTGAGCCGGATACCGTGCCCGCCGGGGTAGTGCCGGGGCAGTATTTCCTTGTGTGCGGATCCATCTTCAACGACGGCGTGCACAAGGCCGGGGACGGCGATTTGACCGCCGAGACCTTCACCGGGACGGTACAGCCCATGCGCGTGCCGCCTGACTTCGTGGCGCTGGCTGAAAAGATTGACGCATACGACAAGGCGCTCCCGTCCGGCGGCGTGTATGTGTCCCAGTCTTTTGCCGGGTGGTCCGGCACGATGGCTACAGGCGCGGACGGCCTGCCTGCAGACGGCAAGACCCGCTATAAATCCGAGATCAATCATTGGAGGAAGATGTGACATGGTCAATCCGTTCACTGCATCCACCGTGATGCAGAGCTTTACCCAAAAATACCGTTTTCAGACCCGCAGCTATGAGCCGGACGGCGTGGGCGGCTTTGTCTCCGGCTGGAAGGACGGCCCCGAGTTTGAGGCCGTGGAGCGCCACGACACCACCGTGGAAGCACAGGTGGCAGAGCAGGCTGACACAGCATCCACCTATACCCTGCTGGTCAGCACCGGTGTTCCGCTGGCTTTCCCGGACTACATCAAGCGGGTAAGCGACGGGCAGACCTTCCAGATCACCAGCGCAGCAGACGAAACCAAGGCCCCGCCGGAATCCGGCATGGGGCTGCGGGCTGTCAAGTGCAAAAAGGCGGTGCTGCCGTAATGGGACCGTCTGAGAGCATCAACCGGGCACTGAACACGTTTTTCAACGGCTTTGGAATCCCGGGCTATCTGGAAGATAACATCCCTCCTGCCGCTTCACTGCCCTATCTGACCTACAAGCCCACCATCCCCGGCGGGTGGAACGAGTCGGCATCCTTCCACGCCCGGCTGTGGTACCCCAGCAAGGGCGGCAGAGCCCCCATCCTGCAAACCGAGGATACGATCAGCGCAGCCCTCGAGGACAGCACAACGCTTTCCTGCGAGGGCGGCGCTATTCTTTTGCAAAAAGGCACCCCGTGGGCACAGCCCCTCGACAACCCGCCTGAAGGGTATCTGTGCGAATATCTCAATTTTGAAATCACGCAATTTTGCGAGTAAGGAGCAATATGGCAAGAAAGTTTACCAAGATCAGCGCAGAAGCATTCAAGTCCATGCAGATCAATGCCGGTGTCGTGCTGAACAAGTTTGACCCGACCGGCACGACCGAGATTCAGGACGCAGACATCATCTGCGCCACCTCCGGCGGCGTGACGGCAGAGTGCAAACCCAACATCACCGACCTTGGCGATGATGTGGACAACTGCCAGAAAAACACCGCAGAACTGATGCAGATCGAGGACTACGACTGCACGCTGGCCTTTACAGCCCTGAACGTCACAACGGACGTTATCAAGCTGGCGCTGGGTGCTGCGGATGTAAGTGAAAAGAAGGTCACCCCCCGCATGACGCTGGATCCGACAGCCAGCACCGGCGATTTCAAGGACATCTGGTGGGTCGGCGACACCATCGACGGCGGCTTTGTGGCCGTCAAGCTGATGAATGCACTCTCCACAGGCGGTCTGTCCCTCAAGACCACCGACAAAGGCAAGGGCAATCTGTCTGTCACCCTGACCGGCTGCCCCCGGATGGGTGACGACGCCGTGCCTATGGAGTGGTACTACAGCCCCAAGGCCGCAGCATAAGGAGGACACCGCATGAAATTTTTGACAGAGCTGTCCGATGAAGATTTTCTGCGCCACTGCTGGCAGATTGCCGATGTGGCAGAGGAGGTCTTGGAAAAATCCAAGATCATGGAGCTGCGCAAGGTTCTGCCGGTCCTGACCGGCGAGGAAACGCCGGAGGAGCTGGAACAGAAGAAGAAGGAGCAGGCAAAAAAGAACATTCAGGCTATGGCAAAAAGCTTGCTGTTCGACAATGCCGCTGCCACCGCAAAGCTGCTTCCGCTGCTCTATGAGCCGGACGTGGATGAAAACGGGGTGGTTGAAAACATCGGCCCGTTCAAGAAGATGCGCGCGGTGAAAGAGCTGTTGAACAACGATGATGTGCTGGATTTTTTGCTCTGGTGTCTGCCGTTGGTGCTGGCGGGTACAGACGCCTGATTTCTTCCATCAGCCCGGACGCGCTGCGGCTGTTTGGCAGGCCGTACATTTTGCAGCACTGCCTGAACACTTTGCGGCAAGAGCGCATCACGCTCAGCTATCAGGCGTACATGACGGACGCTCTGGCGCACCTTATAGGCGCGGAAGAGCGGTGGTACGACATGGTGGCCGGGCTTGTGGAAAACCGCCCACAGCCGCCGCAGCCGTCCGCTGATGAAGTGATAGCACGCATTAAAAATGGCTTGAACGGGGGTGATGGAACCTGAAACTTTTTGAATTGAGCGCCACCCTCGGGCTGGACGACAGCGCCTACCGGCAGGGCATCCAAAATGTGCAATCCGAGACAAAAAAGACCGTTTCTTCGCTGTCAGGAGAGTACAGCAAGGCCGCAAAGGCCGTAGTGGAGCTGACCAGACGTTACAACGAGTCGGTGGGCAGGACCGGCAAAGCGTCCTCTGAGACCAAAAACCTCAAGACCATGTTGGCGCAGGCAGAAGCACAGCTCAGGGCAACCACGACCGCGCTGAAAGCCGCAAACAACGGCATGGAAGGCTTTGCCAACTCCACGGATAAGGCATCCGGTAAGTCTCTGGCCGGTGCTATTGCACAAGGCACGGTCATGGCGGGCGTTTTCTCGAAGCTCGGCTCCGCTGCGCTCAGTGCCGCAGAGGGGTTCATCTCTTCCGGCATCGAGTACAACGCCCAGATCGAGAAATACACCACCGGCTTTACCAATATGTTGGGCAGCGCGGAAGCCGCCCAGCAGGTCATGAGCCAGATCCAGGAAGACGCGGCAAAAACCCCGTTTGATGTCGAGTCCCTGACAAAGGCCAACCAATACTTGATCTCTGCAGGCGAGAACGCTTCCTATGCACGCAATACCATCATGGCACTGGGCGACGCGGTCTCTGCGACCGGCGGCGGCAACGACGAGTTGAACCGCATGTCCCAGAACCTGCAGCAGATCGCTAACACCGGCAAGGCTACAGCGGCCGATATCAAGCAGTTTGCTTATGCCGGCATCGACGTGTACGGCATTCTGGCCGACTACACAGGCAAGTCCACCGCCGAAGTGCAGAAAATGACCATCAGTTATGATCTGCTGACGCAGGCTTTGCAGGCCGCATCCGAAGAGGGCGGGCGTTACTACAACAGCATGGACACCCAGAGCCAGACCATGAATGGCCGCGTTTCCACCCTGAAGGACAACGTGAGCCAGCTGACCGGATTGCTGACCGGCGATTTATCCGGCGGCATCGGCGTTGTAATCGGCAATCTGAATGATCTGATCGTAAAGGCGCAGGAAGCCTACAAAACGGACGGCTGGATTGGTCTCGCAGGCGCGATCACCGGCCTGACGGAGCCTATCAACACGGCAAAAAACGCTCTCAAGGACTTCGCGAGCAAAGCCACCACATGGCTGGATCAGCTGAGCTATAAACTCAACCGTTTTCTCGGAAAAGCCGCCACAGCAGACTTCGATACCTACGAAGAGTACGCGGATGCAAATAACCGGAAGAGTAACCGTAACAGGATGCGGGAAAATGCATTAAATGGCATTGGCATCAGCAACAAGAGCTGGTCGGAGCGTCAGGCGGAAGCGGCAGCAGCCAGTGGCAACAGAGGCAGCTCCATTACAACCAGCCCGTCTGGTTCTTCCACTGGCAAAAGATCCAGATCCTCCGGCTCCAAGTCCACCACCGAAACGGTCATTTCGTCCATCTCCAGCACGGCTACCACCACCGCACAGAATGCGCTGGGCACTGTGACCACCAGCATCCAGACTCTTACCGAGAAGGTCAAGGACAGCGCGGGCAAGATCAAAGACCGCATCACCGAGACCACCACCACGACCGGCAAGGAGATGGTGAACGGTGTTGCCACGACCTTTAAGCAGGTCGAGACCAAAGTCAACGGCACGGTCACAAAGGTCACAAAGACCTATGATGACATGTCAAAAACGCTGCTGGGCACCTTTACCAACATTTCTGAAACCACCGTTGACGGCATCACCACAAAGGTGCAGCAGGCGGTGGAAAAGTACGCGGACGGCAGCGAGCATATCAAGAAGACCGTCACAGAGACCGGCCAGCGCATCGGCGAGAACGGCGCGGAGACCTACGAGAAGATCATCACTTACATCGACGGCATTCAAGATAAGGTGACGGAGACCTCCAACGAGATCGACAAGAGCGTAAAGGGTACCCAGAGCCGCATTGATCAACAGCTGAGCGAGGCTTCCGGCCAGCTGGATAAGGGCATTTTCGGGCTGGTAAAGAACACCTTCAAAGACGCCAAAAACGGCGACTGGGCAAGTCTTGGGTTGGATTTTGTCAATCTGATCTGGGGCGAAGTGTCGCAGGGACAGCGTAATGTGATCTCTGATTGGCTCAATAAGGCACTGACCGCGGTCAATGAGGGCTACTTCAGCGGCGGCATCGGCAAGGCATTTGATATTTTCCAGAAGCTTTTTTCTGACGGCGGGGTAAAATCCGATATCGACGGTGTGACCAATTCGGTCAAGGCTTTTGGCGAGATCATCGACGGTCTTGCAAAGTCCGGCGGCGTGGGCGGAGCACTAGGCAGCATCGTGCAGAGCTTTTCCGGCATGGCAGGCGGCATCACGTCTGCGCTTGGCACTATTGTGTCTTTCGTTGCAGCAAATCCTATTCTTGCCCTGATCCTGGGCGTGGGCGCTGTCGCTGGCGGCATTGGCCTTGCCATGTGGATGGACAAGAAGAATAATCAGAAGCCTGTCAGCCACTACCAGAGTCCCTTTGACAAGACCGGCGTGTATGACAGTCTTGGCACCTTCTCCACCCGTGCGGCCCTGCAGTACCGCGTTACCGGCCAGCAGTCCATTGTTGACCGGCAGACCAGCATTCTGGAACGCATTGAAGGGATGCTGGACGAGCATCTGCCGGACATCGGCAAGGGCCAGGTGGTCATGGACTCCGGTGAACTGGTGGGCGTGCTGTCGACCCGCATGGCGACCAACGTCGATGCACGCATCGGCGTGACAGTGGAACGGAAAGCGAGGGGTGTGTAATGGCAAAGCTTCTGGGGGCAAAAATCGGCAATTTTCACACCCTGACAGATTGGGGGCTGTACCTCAAGGTAGGCAGCCCTAAAATCGGCGCGGCAGAACCGGAAGAATACCTTGTGCAGGTCACCGGATCCGATTCACTGCTGAACCTGACCACATGGGACGATGGCAAGGTGCACTATAAAAAGCGCACCATCACCATGGAACTGCTGTGCAACGCGCCAAAAAGCAAGTGGCCCAGCATCGAAAGCACCATTGCCAATGCCATTCATGGCAAGTGGTTGCAGTGCCGTTTTGATGAAGACCCGGCGTGGTACTGGGAAGGGCTTTGGAAAGTCACACCATCCCGCGACCGGCTTTCCAGCGCCTTTACCATCACCGGCACCTGCAACCCCTTCAAGCGCAGCGTCTACGACGGCACCAACGACTGGCTGTGGGATGACTTCAACTTTGAAACGGACATCGTGCGCAACTACACGAATATCCCGCTCAAGGCGGGCGAGGACAAAGAGGTGTCCATCACCGGTGCACCGCGTGCGGCCGGCATCTACTTCCAGCGCAGCGAGACCGCCGCAAACATCGCGGTGTCTCTCAATGGCTTTGAGGTGGGCATTCTGGCCAAGTCCACCGACTGGCAGTATATCGAGGGGCTTACTATGCCGGATGGCGTAGTGGGCACCCTCGTTTTTGCTGCATCGGCAGACTGCAGCATCAGTATCAAGTATTTGGGGGCAAGCCTATGAGCTACAAAGTTTATGCTGGTGTGCAGACGGATGTAGACACATGGAAAACTAAGGTCTGTATCCACGATATCAGCGACATTACCGACACGAAAAAGCTCATCAGCCCCACGCTGACCCGCGAAGTGGGTAAAGCTGGCTCTTTTGAGTTTACCATGCCGCTGGGCAATGTGGCACACTCTGCGCTGCAAAAGCTGCGCACTACGGTAGAGGTGGAACAGGACGGCGTTTCCATCTGGCAGGGCCGTCCCATGAGCCATGAACAGGATTTTTTGATGCGTCAGAAAATCTACTGCGAAGGGGAGCTTGCGTATCTGAATGACAGCGGAATTGCGCCGTACGCTGCAAAAAATGTGAGCTTTTCGCAGTTTCTGGAATGGATCTGCGATAACCACAACGGAATGGTAGATGCATACAAAGCTTTTACTCCCGGCAATGTGCAAATGGACATTCCCATGATCGTGCCCTATATCGACGGCATCAAAGTCGTGCAGGTGGGTTACAGTTACGATTCTAATGATGGAGATTACATTTACCACTGGGGAATTGTAGATCCCGTGGATGGAAAGACGAATATTTTCTATGAGGAAACAGAGATCAACAAAGCTTCCTGCCTGAGCTGGGAAATCGATGAAGAGCACATTGCGGAAGGCCGCATTATTTCACGGATTGGAAGCAACAATTTCCGCGTGCGTCTGTTTGCAGCCTATGTAAAGGGCAAAACGTACGCTGCAAAGGTCGAAGTGAAAAAAGCCGAAATCGTCTGCGGTACTTGCAACAAGAATTTTGGCACGTACTCCATTTATAACGTTGAGCAGGCATCTGAATCCAAGACTTTTAAAATCACCGAGCAAAACGGGAAATACATCCTTGCTATCAACGGCAAGACGGATCCCCGCTTTTTGTTTGATGTCAAGGAACCTACATACAGCTTTGGCGATGGAAAAAACTACGGCATTACATGGGACATCTTGCAGAGTGAGCTGGTTGAAAAGTACGGCGGATATCTGGTGCTGCGCCATGCAGAAGATCATGACGGAAAACCGCGCCGGTATCTGGACTATCTGCAGGCGATCACCGATAAAAACAGCCAGACGGTGGCTTTTGGAACAAACTTGCTGGATTTGACCAACAACGTCAAAGCAGAGGATATCTACACGCGGGTGATCGCGGTAGGTGCCAAAAAGATAACATGGCTTGTTTTTTCGTGGGGCGAGACCATCACAGAAACCGCAAACGATCTGGCTGCGCAAAAGCTTTTTGGCATCATCACAAAAGTGATCTTTATTGAAGGCATCGAAAGCACGCCGCAGTCTTTGCTGGATGCGGCAGAGGAAGAACTTGCCAAAAATCTGCGCTATCTGAACGGCATGACGGTCAAAGCGGTCGATTTGAAAGACGCTGATATTGATGTCAGCCGTATTGCAATTGGAAAGCAAACGCACATTTTCTCTGCACCGCATGGTGTAGATACCTGGCTGCTGTGTTCCAAGCTTGTTGAGCCGTTGGATTCGCCAGATAAAAAGGAGTTTACATTTGGCACTGAGTTTTCCAGCATCAGCGACCTGCAGGCTTTGAGTGCACGCAAAGCGTCAGATGCTTACGATTTGAGTCGATCGCTCAAAGGGTACATGTCAGGCTAATGAGATAGGAGGTGTTTTATGGATAAAACTTTTGATGAAGCCATTGCGGGAATCCGTAAGGCTGAGCGCGGCGTGGAAGTCCGTGAGGACATCGCACAGGGCATGGAGTACGTCAAGCAGTACGCCGAGGAAGTGACAGACCAGCAGCAGGCCGCCCTGCAGGCCGCTCAGACCGCCACCGGAGCAGCCAGCACCGCGACGAAAAAAGCCGCAGCAGCTGTAGAGAGCGAAAGCGCCGCCCGGACCTCCGCCGCCAGCGCAGCCCAAAGCGAACGGTCAGCGTCCGCAGACGCAAAGAGCGCGGGAAGTTCTGCCGCTTCTGCCAAAGCTGAAGCGGACAGGGCTGCGGCTATTGTACGCACCGATAAGACGCTATCTGTTGAGGGCGCCCCGGCTGATGCAAAGGCTGTTGGTGATGCGCTGAAAAACATAAAGCTTCCCGTTGCCACCGCAACCGTGCTGGGCGGTGTCAAGCTGAGTGACGACTTCACGGCAGATGCGGACGGCACACTGCATCTGGCAGGCGGTACTGCCCCGGACCCTTACCCTGTGGGCAGTATTTTTCAAACAGTCAGTACGACCAGCCCCGCCGCCCTGTTTGGCGGTACATGGCAGGAGATTGCGCAGAACCGGGTGCTGATGGGTGCGTCCTACGCCCACGCAGCGGGCACCACCGTGGAGGCCGGTCTGCCCAACATCACAGGCTCTTTTGTCGCGGATGTAAAAAAGGGTGAACATAAGGTATCCGGCGCATTCACTGCCGGCAACGTGATCGCATCTACGGGCGAATACAATTCCTTTTCTGATGTATATAAGTTCAGTCTGGATGCATCCAAGTCTAATGCCATCTACGGCCGCAGCGCCACCGTGCAGCCTGCCGCCTACTATGTGCACATCTGGCGGCGCGTGGCCTGAGAAAGGAGGTTTTGA
>QWCH01002625.1_pt1 | contig 21727 bp, 20 predicted proteins | sample 1972671 | NCBI WGS metagenome assembly QWCH01 (sample SAMN09866713, study PRJNA288562) | Human gut metagenome isolate term3_stool, whole genome shotgun sequencing... | isolation source: gut | host: Homo sapiens | place: USA: California
TGCAAGCCGCTAATCTCGACGAGCGCGCCCGCCCTGAGCAGCTGACACTGGAAGATTATTGTGCATTGCAGACAGCAATGATGCAGGAATAACGATTAAGCCATTGACAAACAGGGCTTATTTGTGTTAAACTAAATGAGTTCCCGCTAGTATAGCACAATTGGCAGTGCAGCTGATTTGTAATCAGCAGGTTGCAGGTTCGATTCCTGTTACTAGCTCCAAACGATTGTGAAAAATAAAGATGCAATGTACAGTGCAATATAGAACAAATCTTATTGTGACGCTGTTCATGAATAAGGCTCTGTGCTGCACACATTCCATAAGAGTTTTTCACGCAATCCAGAGCGCTCCTTGTATAAATATGCAAGGAGCGCTTTTGTTTATAATAGCCTCTATGGTTGAACCATAGGGGCTATTTTCTACAGCCGAATCAATTTGTTCTCTCGCAGCTTTTGGTTATCGCCCAAGACACATGCGTACTCATAATTAAGCTTCCGGCTGACAGGGCTTACCGGTGGGGCAGCTCCAAACTGGGCTATTGGCGTATCGCCGGGAGTCCTGTATTAAAATGTTCCATTACAAACAAAAAACTCGCAGCAGCGGGATACTTCAGCATCCTCAACTACTACGAGTCCTTGTACTTATGCGGTTGAACCGCCGTGTACCGGTCGGTACGCACGGTGGTGTGAGAGGTCGGCTCTTCGGTTAAGAGAGCCTCCTGCTCGATTCATACTTTATTCAATCTTTACAGCAGTTCTACGCCTGCATCTTTACAGGCCTGCGTGGTCGCGTCATCCCACAGGCTGACCTGGACTTCACCTACATGGGCTTTGCCCAACAACAGCATGCACAGGCGGCTCTGGCCAATGCCGCCGCCCATCGTCAGGGGCAGAGTGCCATCCAGCAGCATCTTGTGGAAGGGCAGTTCCGCACGCTGCGGGCAGCCTGCTTCGGCCAGCTGGCGGCGCAGGGCGTCGGCGTCAACGCGGATGCCCATGCTGGACAATTCCAGCGCACAGCCCAAAGGCTTGTGCCAGAAGAGGATATCGCAGTTCAGCGCCCAATCGTCATAGTCGGGGGCACGGCCGTCGTGGGGCTTGCCGCTCTTGAGCTTGCCGCCGATCTGCATAATGCAGATGGTGCCGTGCTCCTTGGCATAGGCGTTCTCGCGCTGTTTCGGGGTGAAGTCTGGGTATATATCTTCCAACTCCTGGGTCGTGACAAACGTCACTTCGCGGCCAAGGTGGATGTTATTTTTCAGTTCAGGGAACTTCCAGCGCAGCTCGTCAGAGGTCGCGCAGACCGCATCCACAATATCCCGTACAGTCTCCTGCAAAAATTCCAGCGTGCGCTGGTCGGCGGTGATAACGCGCTCCCAGTCCCACTGATCCACGTAGATGCTGTGCAGGTTGTCCAGTTCCTCATCACGGCGGACGGCGTTCATGTCGGTCACAATGCCCTGGCCGGGGCGGAAGCCGTACTTGTACAGGGCATAGCGCTTCCACTTTGCCAGGCTGTGGACGATCTCGGCGTGCTTGTTCAGGCTGGGCACATCGAACTCGACCGGGCGCTCCACACCGTTCAGATCGTCGTTCAGGCCGCTGCCCTGCATGACGAACAGGGGAGCCGTGACGCGCTTAAGGTGGAGCGCCATGCAGATCTTCTCCTGGAAAATCGTCTTGATCAGGCCGATGGCTTTCTGGGTGTCGTACAGGCCCAGCAGGCTTTGGTAGCCTTCCGGAATGGTAATGCTGCTCATATTACATTCTCCTTTTCTTTTCCAAATAGACCCTATTTCTTACGCTTTGGCAAACTGGCTTTCGTACAGGTTCTTATAGAAACCGCCCTGCGCCAGCAGTTCGTCATGCGTACCGCGCTCAATGATGTTGCCGGCCTTCATCACCAAAATCTGGTCGGCATTCTTGATGGTGGACAGACGGTGGGCTACGATAAAGCTCGTGCGGCCCTTCATCAGTTCCTCAAAGGCATCCTGCACCAGTACTTCGGTGCGGGTATCAATACTGGAAGTTGCCTCATCCAGAATCAAAATCGGCGGGCGGCGCAGCATAACACGCGCAATGCAAAGCAACTGGCGCTGGCCCTGGCTAATGTTGCCGCCGTCCTCAGCCACCTGGGTATCATACCCGTTGGGCAGGCGGCAGATAAAACTGTGGGCGCGGGCCTTTTTCGCCGCCGCGATGATTTCCTCGCGGGTGGCGTCCGGCTTTCCGTAGGCGATGTTCTCGGCAATCGTACCTGCTTTCAGCCACGTTTCCTGCAAGACCATACCCAGGTTGCCGCGCAGGCTGTCCCGGGTCACGGTATCAATGGGGTGTCCATCGACCCGCAACGTGCCGCCGTTGATCTCATAGAACCGCATCAGCAGGTTGACCAGGGTCGTCTTGCCGCAGCCGGTGGGGCCGACAAGGGCAATGCGCTGGCCGGGCGCGACCTTCAAATTCATGTCCTCAATCAGAGGAACATCGTCCACGTAGCGGAACTTGACGTGGTCGAACTCGACGCTGCCCGCACCGTGGGGCAGTGCCACCGCGTCAGGGGAATCTGGCGTGATGGGTGTCTCATCGATGAGGTCAAACACGCGCTGTGCGCAGGCAAGGGCGTTCTGCAATTCGGTCATAACGTCGGAGATATCGTTGAAGGGCTTCGTGTACTGGTTCGCGTAGTTCAAAAACACCGACAGCTGACCGACCGTGATGCCGCGCGCAATGGCGACGAATGCGCCCAGCACGCCGACGGCGGCGTAGACCAGCGCATTGACAAATCGGGTGCAGGGGTTCGTGGTGGAGGAGAAGAACGTCGCCTTGACGCCGCACTTCTGCAAATCGAGGTTGATCTTGTCAAAGCGTTCCTCGGCGCGGCTTTCGTAGCCGAAGGCACGAACCATATGCTCATTGCCAACCAGCTCTTCCACCAGGCTGGTCATCTCGGCGCGGGTCTCGCTCTGCACCTTGAACATAGAATAGGTATGGGTGGCAATGAACCGCGCCACAAAGATGGACAGTGGCGTCAGCGCCACGACCACCAGTGCAATGCGCCAGTCAATGAAAATCATCACGCCCAGCGTGCCAAAAATCGTCAGCACGCCGGTAAACAGCTGGGTAAAACCCATCAACAAACCGTCGCTGAACTGCTCTACATCGGTGGTGATGCGGCTGATAGCGTCGCCGGGGCGGTGGGCGTCCATATATTTCAGCGGTAAAATTTCCAGCTGCTCAAACGCCTTGACGCGCATGTCCCGCACGACCTGGAAGGTGATGCGGTTGTTCACAACATTCATCAGCCATTGGGACAGCGCCGTGCAGGCGATTGTGCCCGCCATGACCAGTGCGATTTTGCCAAGGCCCACGAAGTCGACCTCACCGGGGCCGAGAATCATATCCACGGCCTTGCCGGACAGCACCGGGGCCAGCAGGGTAGTGACCACTGTGATCAACGCAAATGTCAGCGTCAGGATGACCATGCCGGTGTAGGGGCGGATCAGCTTCAAAACGCGATGGATGGTGTTCTGGTTCAGTTTTTGTTTTGGCTTGCTCATAGCGTTTTGGCCACCTCCTCCTTGCTCAGCTGACTCAGGCAGATTTCCTTATAAACTTCGCAGCTTTGCAGCAACTCGGCGTGGGGAGCATCGCCCACAAGCTTGCCGTCGTCCAGCACCAAGATATGGTCGGCACGCTGCACGCTGGCCGCACGCTGGGAGACGATGAACACCGTCATACCGCTCGTTTCCTCTTTAATAGCCTTGCGCAGCGCCGCGTCAGTAGCAAAATCCAGCGCCGAGGCACTGTCATCGAGAATCAGAATCTTCGGCTTTGGCACCAGTGCGCGGGCAATCGTCAGGCGCTGGCGCTGCCCGCCTGAGAAGTTGCGGCCTGCAGTCTCGACCGGGGCGTCCAGCATGCCGGGTTTGCCGCGCACGAACTCCGCCGCCTGGGCAATCTCCAGCGCCTGCCAAATCTCCTCGTCGGTCGCACCGGGGGCGGCCCACTGCATATTGTCGCGGATGGTTCCGGTGAACAGCACGGCCTGCTGGGGCACGATGCCCACCATGCCGCGCAACTGTGCAAAGCTGTACTGCTTTACATCGTGGTCAAACAGCGTCACGCCGCCGTTATCGGCATCATAGAAACGGCAGACAAGATCAATCAAGGTCGATTTGCCGCTGCCGGTGCCGCCGATTACACCGATGGTCTCACCGACTTTGGCCGTAAACGAGATATCGGTCAGGCTGGGTGCGCCTGCCCCCTTGTAGGTGAAGTTGACATGGTCGAACTTCGCCGCGTCGGCCGCATTCGCAATGTCCAGCGTCGCCGTGCCAGGGTCCTCCATCGTGGTATGGGTGTTTAAAATTTCATTTACGCGCATACCGCTGGCCAGGGCGCGCGTGACCGAGACGACCAAGTCCGCCAGGCGCAGCAGACTCAACAAGATTTGGCTCATATAGTTAATAAGGGCAATGACTTCGCCCTGGGTCAGCGCACCGGCATCGACCTCGACACCGCCGCGCAGCAGCAGGGCCACCACAGCCAGGTTGACGACGAGATAGGTCAGCGGGTTCATCAATGCGGAGATGCGCCCAGCTGCGAACTGCAATTTTTTCAGGTGGTCGTTCGTCTCCACAAAGGCGGCCAGTTCGTCCGCCTGGCGGGCAAAGGCACGCACGACGCGGGCGCCTACGTAGTTTTCGCGGGTCAGCAGCGTCACGCGATCCAGGCCATTCTGTGCCTCGTGGTAGATAGGCACCGTCACGCGCATGATGGCCCATATGATGAGCGACACCATAATCGTCACGCCGATAAACAGCAGCGTCAGCTTCGGGCTGATGGAGAACGCCATAATCAGCGCACCGATAACGATGAACGGCGAACGCAGCAGCAAGCGCAGCGTCAGGTTGACGCCGTTCTGCACCTGATTGATGTCGCTGGTCATACGAGTGACCAGTGTCGGGGTGCCGATGCCATCCAGTTCGCTGTAACTCAGTGTGTCGATATGGCGGAACAAGTCCTTGCGCAGCGCCGTACCAAAGCCCAGCGCCGCTGTAGCGGAGAACCACTGGGCCGTCAAACTGCTGGCAAGGCCGATGGCCGCCAGCAAAACCAGCAGACCGCAGCGCGTCCAGATGAAAGCTGCATCCTGATTTTTGATGCCTGTGTCAATAATGCTGGCAATGACCAGCGGCACGAACAACTCAAAGCAGGCTTCCAGCATCTTGAACAGCGGCGCTAACAGGGCTTGCCTCTCGTAGCCCTTGATGTAGCGCATCAATTTGTGCATTGAAACCACCTCAAACTAAAAATTAACAATATCGGTTTATTATATCACATATTTTCCCGCTTGTCATTGCATGAAGCTACATATTTCGATGACTATTTATTTGCCCGGCGTCTATACTTTCAATGGACACATTGTTGAGGGAGGATATGCAGATGTTCTGGCTTTACCGATATAAAGGTTTTTCCCGCACGGCGGCACGCACCGTGCATACGGCGGTGGTGCTGGCCGGGCAGCAGGGGTGTTCCCAGGCCGACACCGGCCACCTGCTGCTGGCGCTGGTGCAAACTGCTCGAGGCAGGGCGGCGGATTTTCTGCGCCGCAAGCGTGTGACAGCCACGGCGCTGGCTGGGTGCAGCGCCGCCCGAAGCCTGGGCAGCCCCCGGCAGCTGCATTCCCGTGACCTGGCCCCCGAGTTGACCAAGGCCATGGAATTTGCCGTGCTGGGGGCCCACGCCGCCAGCGCCGCTAAGGCTGAGAATGAGCACCTACTCTGCGCGATGCTCGAGGATTCGTCCTGCACGGCCAGCCGGTGGATGGCGTCCTTAGGGATCGAGCTGCCCCAGGCCGCGCGGGAGTGCCGCCAGCTTTCCGGGCAATTCGTGCTGCCCGCGCAGCCGCGTATGTCGTCCAGCCGCACCGGGCGCCCCAGCGAAAAATACGGCCGCGACCTAACCCGCCTGGCGCAGGAGGGGCGGCTGGACCCGGTGCTCTGCCGGGAGGCCGAGCTGGACCGGATGATTGAAATTCTCTGCCGCCGCCAGAAAAATAATCCCTGCCTGCTGGGGGAGCCTGGCGTCGGCAAAAGTGCCCTGGCTGAGGCGCTGGCCCAGCGCATTGCCAGCGGGCAAATCACCACGGCGCTGCGGGGCAAGCGGTTGTTGGCGTTGGACATGGCATCCATGGTTGCGGGTACAAAGTACCGCGGCGATTTCGAGGAACGGTTCAAAAATCTATTGGAAGAACTGTACCGTGACCGCTCCACCGTGCTGTTCATCGACGAGATACACATTATTGCCGGGGCCGGTGCGGCGGAAGGAGCCATCGACGCCGCGAGCATCCTAAAACCGATGCTGGCCCGCGGGGAGATACAACTCATCGGCGCAACGACGCCGGAGGAATACCGCAAGACAATTCAAAAAGATTCAGCGCTGGAACGCCGTTTTGGCAAGGTCATGGTGGAGGAACCCGCCCCCGCCGACGCCGAAAAAATCTTAAACGGCCTGATGCCCCGGTACGAGCGCTACCACGGCGTTGCTATCCCACCGCAGGCCATCCATGCGGCGGTGGAGTTGAGCGTGCGCTATTTACCGGGGCGTTTTCTGCCCGACAAGGCCATTGACCTGCTGGATGAAGCAGCCGCCGCCCGCCGCATTGCCGACACTGGCGGCGAGAAAAAAGCGTTAAGCCCCGCCGACATCGCCCATGTGGTCAGCAAGGCCAGCGGCGTGCCCGCCGAACGGGTAGGCGAGGCCGAGCGTGAGCGGCTGGAACACCTGGAAGAGCGCCTTTCTGCCGAGGTCATCGGCCAGTCACGGGCCGTCGCCGCCGTGGCGTCGGCCATCCGCCGCAGCCGTACCGGCTTGCGGGAGAGCGGGCGACCCATCGGTGCCATGCTGTTTTTGGGGCCGACGGGTGTGGGTAAAACGCAGCTGGCCCGCACGCTGGCAAAATGCTGGTTCGGCAGTGAGAAAGCCCTGCTGCGCTTTGATATGTCGGAGTATATGGAGCGCCACACCGTGGCGCGGCTCATTGGTGCGCCGCCGGGCTATGTGGGCCACGACGAAGGCGGTCAGCTGACCGAGGCCGTGCGCCGCCGACCATACAGCGTCGTATTGTTTGACGAAATCGAAAAGGCACACAGCGATATCCAAAATCTATTGCTGCAAATTTTCGAGGACGGCAGCCTGACCGACGCGCAGGGGAGAAAAGCGGATTTTTCCAACACAATTATTTTGCTTACGTCCAATTTAGGGGCGCGGTGCCTTTCGGGACAGACGGCCCCGCTGGGCTTCGGTGCGGTAACTTCCGAGACGAGCCGCCGCAGCCAGCAGGCCGTGCAGGAGGCAAAAGAATTTTTCCGCCCCGAACTGATGGGCCGTCTGGACGAGACAGTTTTGTTTGACCCGCTCGGCCCGGCACAGCTGGAAGGCATTGCCGACAGGCTGCTGTGCGAACTGGAACAGCGCGCCGCCGCACAGGGCTACACGCTGCGCCATACCGCTGCCGCTGCCAAAACGCTGGCAGGAGACAAGGTACCACCCTACGGTGCGCGGGAGCTGCGCCGCACCGTCAGCCGCGCAGTGGAGCAAGCCCTCGCTGACCGTATTGCCGCCGGGACCGCCCACCCCGGCGGCATTTACACCGCTGACGTCGATGCGGAAGGGAATATTATTTTGACTGAGGGTACGTTGGCGGCGTGTGTATAAAAAAATGAGGTACCTGCCATCTCGGCAGATACCTCGTTTCTCTGTCAATCTTTCACGTACAGCCCACAGTGGCACGGCCCATGGTAGTTTGGGTCGGCCAGTTGTTCTTTGAACTCTTTGCAGATGCAGATATTCTCCGGGATGTGCTGCAAACGGCAGGGGCAATACCCACCGGTGCGCTTGAGCCCCTCGCGGATGTTCTTCACGATCTCGGCATCAGGATTCAGGTGAAATTTTGACTTGTCCATAATGTTACCTCGTTTACGGCTTGACGCGGAACTCCTGTTCGCAGTAGATGCAGCGGTAACGGCCGCTAGGCGTCAAAGCAAAGATGTGGTCACAGCCTTCCTCAATGGAGGTGATGCAACGCGGGTTCGTGCACTTGATGACATTGACCAGGCGCTTTGGCTGCTCGGGGTGCTTCTTCTCCGTCACGTGGCCATCCTTGATAAAGGTGATGGAGATTTTCGGATCGACATAGGCGAGGATGTCAAAGTTCAGCCCGGACACGTCGCCCTCAATCTTTATTATATCCTTTTTGCCGTCCTTTTGGCTGCGGACATTCTGCAAAAGTGCTACACTGGCATTGGTTAATTTTTCCAGTTCCATCATGTGGTACAAGGCCAGGCCGGTGCCTGCGGTGATGTGGTCAATAACCACACCGTTCTGAATCTCATCAACCTTCAACATTGAACGCTACCTCCCCGGTCTTGGGGTCTTTCAGACCCAGCAAAGTCATGATCAGCGCCATGCGCATATAGACACCGTTCTGCACCTGGTCAAAGTACGCTGCGCGCGGGTCGTCATCCACGTCCAGCGTGATCTCATTCACACGGGGCAGGGGATGCAGCACCGCCATGTCAGCGGGGGCCAGGGCCAGCTTCTCCTTTGTCAGCACATAGCTGTTCTTCAGGCGGATGTAATCTTCCTCGTTGAAGAACCTTTCGCGCTGGACGCGGGTCATGTAGAGGATATCCAGGTCGGGCAGCGCTTGCTCCATGCTGCGAGTCTCGACGTAGGGAATGTTGTTGGGTTCGAGGATTTCTTTGATAATGTAGTCCGGCACACGCAGTTCTTCGGGGGAGATGAGCACGAACTTCATGCCCGGCAGGCGGGACAGGCTCTTGATCAAGCTATGCACTGTGCGACCAAACTTCAAATCGCCGCAGAAGCCGATGGTCAGATGGTCAAGATGGCCCTTGCGCTGGCGAATCGTCATCATATCCAGCAGCGTCTGGGTGGGGTGGCTGTGGCCGCCGTCACCGGCGTTGATGACCGGGATGCGGCTGTACCGGGACGCACGCAGCGGTGCGCCCTCCTTGGGGTGGCGCATGGCGGCAATATCGGCCACGCAGCTGATAACGCGGATGGTATCGGCGACTGTCTCGCCTTTGGATGCGCTGGATACACCGGCATCGGGGAAACCCAATACCTGGCCGCCCAGGTTCAGCATAGCAGCCTCAAACGAAAGGCGGGTGCGGGTGCTCGGCTCATAAAACAGCGTTGCCAGCCGCTTGCGGGCGGCAACGTCTTTGTATGCGGCCGGGTCGTCGTGGATACGGTCGGCAAGGTCCATTAAGCTGAGCGTTTCTTCCAGCGTAAAGTCTGCCGGATCGATCAAATGTCTCATACACAATCCCCTTTGTTTAACTCTAATCTATTCTAAGCGGCGGTATACCGTTTAAAATCAAACCAGCTTGCGCACCATCGCAAAGTCAAAGAAATCCGTGTAGCAGGTCTGGCAGCACAGGACCGGCTTGCAGGTGCGGGAGTAGAAAATTTCATCCAGCTGCAAAAGTGCCTGTTCCGGTTTTAGCCCCAGCTGGCGGCGGATGCTCGGCGTACCCTGCACAGCGTGCAGGGTCGTCAGCGTTTCGGTCACTTCCGTATGGCAGTGCTGCGCCACGATTTCAAAAATCGGGCGGCTGAAATCAATGGTATCCAGCCGCTTGCCGCCAAACAACGCCAACGGTAAAATATCGGTGGAGTAAAGCACCGGCGTTTCATCTGCCAGTACCCGGCGGCGCACAAATACCAGTGTTTGCTCCTTTTCCGGGTCAAGTGCCAGCTTTTTGATAAGTTCCGGCGTGGCGGTCTCCTTCGTGACCATCAGGGTGTCACTATGCGGCACACGGCCAATAGCGCGGATCATCCGGTTAAATTCCAACTTTTGGTCCATGCGGTTTTCCACCTGCACCACGTCGCGATTGACCAGCGTACCGATGCCGCGCACACGCTCCACATAGCCGTCACGCTCCAAATCGCTCAGGGCGTCGCGCACCACGGTACGGCTCACGCCCAGAACATCGGCCAATTCCAATTCACTGGGCAGCTGGGTGGCTTTGGCATAGCGGCCACCGCGCAGCTCATCCAACAAACGCTGGGAGGCCTGCTGGCTGCGCAGTTCGCCGCCAAGGCGGCTTTCCGTCGTCTTATTCATTCGCAAATTCCTTTCGTGCCCGGCATACGTCAGCCAGGCAGCATTTGTCGCAGTAGGGCTTGGTGCGGGCCGTGCAGACCGCACGGCCATGGTCCACCAGCCGGTGGCAGAAGCCGTTGCCTTCCTCGGGCGGGATGATTTTCCACAGCTCTTTTTCGACCTTGGCGGGTTCTTTGACATTATCCACCAGCCCGATGCGATTGCACAGGCGGATGCAGTGGGTGTCCGTCACAATGGCGGGCTTGCCGAATACATCGCCCATAATCAGGTTTGCGCTCTTTCGGCCTACGCCGGGCAGCGCCAGCAGCGCATTAAAATCATCGGGCACATGGCAGTCATATTGGTCGCGCAGCACCCGCATACAGGCCGAAATATCCCGCGCCTTGCTGTGCCCCAGTCCACAAGGCTTGACAATGGCCTCGATTTCCTCCGGGCTGGCCGCAGCCAGTTCTTTCACCCCGGGATACTTGGCAAACAGATCCTGCACCACCACATTCACGCGGGCATCGGTACACTGGGCCGCCAGCCGCACCGATACCAAAAGCTGCCACGCATGGTCATAATCCAGCGTGCAGTCAGAGTCGGGATATTCCGCTTTCAGCCGTGCAATGCAGATTGCCGCCAATTCTTGCTTCGTCACTGCTTTTTCTCCGTTTCTGTTCTTTTCATTTGATTTTACCACGTGTGTTTGATATAATCAAGAGCAGAAGTATGACGTTTTGGTACACTATCTCAAACTTATCTTAAAAAAGGAACACGAAATGGAGCCATTGGCACAACGCCTGCGCCCCCGCAGCCTGGATGAAGTCTGCGGGCAGCAGCATCTACTCGGCAAAAATCAGGTATTCCGCCGCACGGTCGAGAGCGGCAAGATCCCCAACATGATCTTCTACGGCCCTTCCGGTGTTGGCAAAACGACGGTTGCCAGCATCATTGCGGCGGGCAGCGGTATGCAGCTGCACAAGCTCAACGGTACGACGGCCTCCACCAGCGATATCAAATCAGTGCTGGCGGATATCGGCACCTTGGGCGCGGCCGGGGGCATCTTGCTGTATCTTGACGAGATCCAGTATTTCAACAAGCGCCAGCAGCAAAGCCTGCTGGAATGCGTGGAGCAGGGCACCGTCACCCTGATTGCCTCCACGACCGAGAACCCCTATTTTTATGTATACAACGCCCTTTTATCCCGCTGCACGGTGTTTGAGTTCAAATCGCTGACGGCGGACGATATCCGCGTCGGCTTGCAGAACGCCGCCGCTCGGCTGGGGGCCGAGGATAAAACGCCTATCTTGATTCCCGACGATGCGCTGGACTACCTGGCCCAGAGCGCGGGCGGCGATATGCGCAAAGCGCTGGGCAACCTGGAATTTGCCGTGACCGCCGCGCCGATTGAAAATGGCAGCCGCACCATCACGCTGGACATGGTACAGCAGGTGGCCGTGCGTACCGCCATGCGGTATGATAAACTGGGCGATGACCATTACGATATTGTCTCTGCCTACCAGAAATCTATGCGCGGCTCTGACCCCGACGCAGCGCTGCATTATTTAGGCCGCCTGCTGGAAGCGGGCGACCTGCCCAGCGCCTGCCGCCGCCTGATGGTCTGCGCGTGTGAGGATGTGGGTCTGGCCTGGCCGCAAATTATCCCCATTGTCAAAGCGGCGGTGGATATCGCCAACGCCGTCGGCCTGCCGGAAGCCCAGCTGCCGCTGGCGGATGCTGTGGTGCTGGTGGCCACCGCACCCAAGTCCAGCTCTGCCCACGACGGCATCCATGCCGCCATTGCGGACATCCAGGCCGGGCGCACCGGGCCCATCCCGCGCCAGCTGCAAAACAAACACTACGACGGCGCGGATGCCAAGGTCAAGGGGCAGCATTATCTCTACCCGCACGATTACCCCAACCACTGGGTCGCCCAGCAATACCTGCCCGATGCCATCAAGGACCGCCAGTATTACGTCCCCGGCGAGAACAAGAACGAGCAGGCCTTTGCCCAATATTGGAAGAAAATCAAGGGAGAATAATTCATGCTCCGCTACCGTAACATTACAAAGTATCGTTCTGTCTGGATGGCACTGGCTGCGCTGTGGATACTCTACTACCATTCGAGCCTACCGCCAAAATATTACAGTTCCTTCCTTGGGTATGTGCGTTTCTTCGGCTTTTCGGGCGTTGACATTTTTGTGTTTGCCTCGGGCCTGGGCTGTTATCATTCCCTTACTCGCCACTATGACCCGATTGCTTTTCTCAAAAAACGTATCATCCGCATTCTGCCCAGCTACTATGTTGTGCTGACAGCCTGGTTGATCTACCAGCATCTTCGTTCCGGTGTTTCGGTTTCTTCGGTGTTTGCGAACTATCTGTGTGTTGACTTCTTGGCAGGTGCGGACTTTCAGACACTTTGGTACATGAATGGTGTGTGGGTTTATTATCTCTTTGCCCTCTTTCTTGTACCGCTTTGTCAGAATGCGTCCCTGCGCAGAAAAATTCTGCTGCTTTTCCTCTGTGCGGCGTTTTCTGTACCATTTTTCTCGGATATCCGGCTCATGCTGTTTTCGCGGCTGCCGCTTCTTTTCCTCGGCATCTGTTTTGCCGATTACGGTGCCAGGCACGAAGAGATCCCGGCCCGACTGGCCGCCGCGCTTATTGCGCTTTCCTGCCTTGGCTGGGGGCTTTTGGTGTACATAGTCAAGTGCGTCCCGGATGACCGTATTTGGGCCTATGGTCTGTATTGGTTTCCGTTTATCCTGATTGCACCTGGGCTGTGTATTGTACTGTCCCTGCTGGCCGCCTGCCTGGATAAAGTTTCCCCGCAAATCATCCGCGGCTGTACGTTCCTGGGCGGATGCACGCTGGAAATTTACGCTGTTCACGCTTTTGCTTTCCAGGTCTTTCGCGATGCACTCTCGGACGACATCTTGTATGGCACGGACAAGCGCTGGCTTCTGCTTTCCGTCCTGTCTGTGCTCTTTGCCGTTTTGCTTGCCCGCGTAATGGTGCGATTGACCGCCAAAACACAAAAGCAGCCCGCCCAACAAACCTGACTGAAATAGGAGAAATTTATGTCTGACCTTCACTGCGAGACCATTACGTTTCCGTCGTCGGACGGACGCCATACTTCCTCCGCTGTGCTGTACACGATGCCGGATAAACCTGTGCGGGCAGTCATTCAGCTGAGCCACGGTATGTGCGAGTATGTGCGCCGCTACGCGCCCATGGCCGAGTTCTACGCCGCCCACGGCATTGCACTGGCGGGCAATGACCACCTCGGCCACGGCGACACCGCCAAGGCAGGGGAGCACGGCCACTACGGCGAGCCGGATGGCCGCCTGCATCTGCTGAACGACCTGCACACAATGAACGGCTTGCTCCATGAGCGTTTCCCGGATACGCCCATTATCTTGTACGGCCACAGCATGGGCAGCTTTTACGCACGCTGGTACGCCGAAAAGTGGCCGGAGAGCCTCACTGCACTGGTTATTTCCGGCACGGCAGGTCCCAGCTTTATGAACGTCATCGGCCAAAAACTAGCCGGGCTGATTGCCCGCGTCAAGGGGCCGCGCTATGTTTCGCCGCTGATGGTCAAGCTGAATTTTGGCAGCTATTGCAAGAAAATCGCAAACGCCCAATCGCCCAATGCCTGGCTTTCCCGCGACGAAAACGTTGTGAACGCCTACGATGCCGACTGCCTGTGTACCTTCCAGTTCACCGCCGCCACCTACCGCGAAATGCTGACAACGCTGAACCATGTCAGCACCAAGGCGTGGGCGCAGGCCATCGACAAAGACCTGCCCATTCTGCTGATTGCCGGTGACGGCGACCCGGTGGGCGACTACGGCAGCGGCGTGCGCAAGGTCTGGGCCATGCTGGGCGACGCCGGTGTCAACGACCTGACCTGCCAGATTTTTGAGGGCGGCCGCCACGAACTGCACAACGAGACCAACCGCGACGAGGTCTTTGACTACGTGCTGACCTGGATTGAAGATCACATTTAAACCACGCTGTATCGCATCCTCCGCCACATTGGCGGAGGATTTTTATTTTTCCTCTTGACAAATCCATATTGCAGTTGTATCATTGTATTAAGTTCTTAACACAATGATACAACAAAGGAGCAACTGTTATGAACTGGAGTATCACAGCAGGCCGTCCGGTCTACGTGCAGCTTGTGGAACAGCTTGAGCTTGCGCTGGTGGCAGGGGAGTTCCCGCCTGGCAGCCGCATCCCGCCTGTGCGGGAGCTGGCCGCCGACGCGGGCGTCAACCCCAACACGATGCAGCGTGCCTTGCAGGAATTGGAAAGCCGCGGCCTGCTGCAGGCCCAACGCACGGCGGGCCGCACCGTGACCGCCGATGACGCCGCGTTGCACGCCCTGCGCCGCCGCCGTGCCCAAACGCTGGCAGGGGCGTTTCTGCACCAGATGCACGCCCTGGGACTGACCGAAACCGAAATTGAAACGTTGCTGCGCGAAACCGCACAGCAGCAGACAGAGGAGTAAACCATGGATGCTATTTATGAGGTACACGGCCTGACCAAACGGTATGGCCGCACCACCGCCCTAGACGGCGCAGAGTTTGCTGTCACACCCGGCAAGCTGGTTGGGCTGCTGGGGCCCAACGGCAGCGGCAAAACCACACTGCTGAAAATCTCTGCCGGGCTGCTTACACCCACAGCTGGCAGTGTGCTGGTCGATAAGACCCCCGTCGGTGTCTACACCAAGGCTGTCACCAGCTATCTGCCGGATCGGATGGCCCTGCCTACTGAGTTCACAGCCGCTGACGCCGTGAGCCTGTACAATGACTTTTTCCCCGATTTTGACAAGGCCAAGGCCGACGCCATGCTGGCTGACCTGCGCATCCAAGCTCACGACAAAATCGGTGCCATGAGCAAGGGGACACAGGAGAAAATGCAGCTCTGCTTGACCATGAGCCGCGCCGCCAAGCTCTACCTACTGGATGAACCCTTAGGCGGCGTTGACCCCGCTGCCCGCGACTACATTTTGCAGACGATCCTTCACAATTACAGCGAGGACGCCGCGCTGGTCCTGTCCACCCACCTGATTGGCGACATTGAAAAGGTGCTGGATGAGGTAATTTTCCTGCAAAACGGCAAGGTCCTTCACCAGGCCGCCGTTGACGAGCTGCGCGAGGAAACAGGCATGAGCGTTGATGCATACTTCCGGGAGGTCTACAAATGCTGACAAATTTATTGAAATACGAGTTCAAGGCCACGGGCCGCGTTGTCCTGCCGATTGCAAGCGGTGTGCTGGTGCTGAACATTTTCACCGGTATCCTGAGCCATTTTATCCAGAACACCTCTGACAGATTTCCGCTGGCCGGGCTGGCCCTGGTGTTGCTGAACCTGGCAGCGCTCGTCAGCCTTCTGGTAGTACTGGCGGTCTGCTTCTTTATTGAAGTGCAGCAATTTTACCGCCTGCTGGGCGACCGCGGCTACCTGATGCTGGCCCTGCCCGTGCAGCCCTGGAAGCATATTGCCGCCAAGGTTATTTGCGGCACGGCGTGGACCGTGTTCGGTATGTTATTTTCTTCCGTCTGCGGTGCGCTGCTTACAGGCGATTTTTCATTCAGCGCCCCTCATGCTGAGGATTTTGCCATCTGGGCTGTGATGGTGCTTATCGTTCTGGCCCTGATTGCGGGGGCCCTGCTGCACACTTACCTGGCCTGTGCTTTCGCCGGGCAGTTCACCCAGCAGCGCATGCTTATCAGCATCGCCGCTTACTTCGTCATCGGTTTTGCCGGGCAGATGGCGGCACTGGTAACTGCGTTTTTCGTTGCCCTCTATGGATACAAATATTTCAGCAGCATCAATTTCAGCACCGCATCGTCCATTTTTAGCTATGACAACAGTCTGCCTTTCCTGCTGCTTTCCATGCTGGTCGTCTTTGCGCTCATCGCCCTCGTCGATGCCCTTATGTGGGCACTGACCCAGTGGTTCATGACCAAGCGGCTGAATCTGGCGTAATTACAAAAAGTCCCGGATGCGCTCTGCGTCTTTCATGCCTTTTCTGTACAGTTTTTTCAGCGCCTCCTGGTCGCGGGTCAGCGTCTTGACGCCGCAGGTGTCGTCTGGCGCAATAATAAGCACCTTGCCCTCGGCGGCCAGCTTTTGGGCCAACGCAATACCTTCGTTATAATGCTGCGCCCGCAGGGCCAGCTGTTCGGCGGCGCGGGGGTATTTTCGGTGGATGACCCGCGCCAACTTGCGGTCCGTGCCATCCGTGCGGATGGTGCCCACCGGCTTTGTCAGAATCAGCACAACCTTGTCGCAGCCGTCCGCAAAAGCCTTTTGCAAAGGGATCGTATCACCCAGCGCACCGTCATAATAAGGCACACCGCCAATCTCAATCGGCTTGCACGCCACCGGGATGCAGCAGGACGCCATCAGCACGCGGTAGTCGTCCTGGCACATATCACCGCGTGTAAAGTACTTTGGCTTGCCAGTGACGGCATCCGTGGCGATCATGTACCACTCCATTGGATTGGCTGTCATCTTTTCAAAATCCAGTGGGTTTTCACATTCGCGGTTACTCAATGTGCCGTAGATATATTGCAGGTTCAAAAACGACCCGCCGTGCAGCATATTTCCTGCGCTCATATATTCTTTGCGCATGGAGTATTCCTCATAGAACAGATAGTTCCGCCCGCGCTGGCTGCTTAAATAGGAGGCAAGGTTAGCGCTGCCTGCCGAAATGCCGATGCCGTAATCAAATTGTACGCCGTTGTCCATGCACCAGTCAAACACGCCCGCCGCATAGATGCCGCGCAAACCGCCTCCTACATCAATGACTCCGACTTTTTCCATACATTGCCCCCCTCTTTCTACTCTCAAAAGTATACCACCCTCGTCGCCGCAAATCACCGGACAATCCCGGGCAAATGTATTGACTTTTGGTGTGAAAGCTCGTATATTCAATTTACAGACCATTAGTCTGTAAAAAGGAGTGTATCCTATGTCGCGCAACAAATATCCGGAGCAAACCGTAGAAAAAATCCTTGACGCTGCCGCGTGCCTGTTTGCCCAAAAGGGCTATGCCCACACCACCTTGCAGGATGTCATTGACGAAACAGGACTTTCCAAGGGAGCCGTGTACCACCACTTTAAATCCAAAGAGGAAATTGCCGCCAAGGTGGGCGACCGCATGGGGGCGGAGTTTACGGCCACACTGGCCCATATCCGCGACGACGACGCCATGACCGGGCTGCAAAAATTGCAGACCGTCTTTGCCGCGTCGCTATTGCCGCAGCGCCAGCAAGCGCTGGGCCGCGCACTGCCGCGCCTTTGGGATGACCCTCAGTTTCTTTCCATTGAGCTGCACGATTTATTGGAAAAGACTGTTCCCATTTACATAACGCCGATGATTCAGCAGGGAACAACCGACGGCAGCATCCACACCGCGGACGCCGCCGCATTGGGGGAAGCCCTGTTTTTACTGGCGGACCTCTGGCTGCACCCGCTGACGCGCCCTACCACGCCAGACCAGCAACGGGCACGGTGCGCGGTGTTCCGCCAGGTAACGCAGGGGATTGGGCTGGATCTGCTGACCGAGGAACAGAGTGCGCAGATGGTGAAGATGTGCGAAAAATAAGGTAAAAACCTGCATTTGGCGGCTTGCACCGCCAATTTTATTTCACATTTACAAACCGCCGGTCGGTTTGTATAAAAACAGCTTTCACAAAACAGGAGACACACCCATGAACACTACCTTTTATAGATTACTTATCTGCCAAATCGTTACGCTGTTCGCCAATGCAGCACTGCGGTTTGCGCTGCCGCTGTACCTGCTGCGCAAGACCGGTTCCGCTGCGCTGTACGGCGGCATCACGGCGACGGCCCTGGTGCCGATGCTGGCGGGCACACTGTATGGGGGCATTCTGGCAGACAGCTGCCGCAAGCAAACGCTGCTGGCCGTTTTAAATTTCATCACTGCGCTGGGCCTGCTGGCCGCCGCAATCTGTTTCCGTCAAATCCCATCAACCGCCGTCGTATTGGGCACACTCTGCCTTTTGTACGCCGCCGAAGGTCTGTTCCAGCCTGCTGTACAGGCCAGCCTGCCGTTGTTGCTGCTTGGCCCGGCACTTACGCAGGGGAACGCCGCTGTGCAACTCGCCGACACCATTGATGAACTGCTCGGTTCCTTGCTGGGCAGTCTGCTGCTGCAGTCAGTAGGGCTGCGTACATTGCTGATTTTCTGTGCGGTATGCCTGGCTGCAACGGCGCTATTTTTCCAAACGCTGCCCATCCCACAGCCAACACGCCAACCGCCTGCAGTTCCCGGGCAGCGGGCTGCCGTCGGCCCACTGCTGCGCCACGATCCACAGCTGTTCGGCATGGTCGGTGTACTGGCGCTGCTCAACCTGGCCGTTGTTCCGGCAATCACGGTCGGCGTACCCATCCTCGTTGTTCAATATCTGGCGCTGACTGACCGAGCACTGGCGTTCACCCAATCTGCCATGAGTGCGGGCGGTCTTTTGGGCGGTGTTCTGGCGGGGGCCTTGGCCGGGCGGCAGCACGGCAGGCAGAAAATGCTGACGCTCTGGTGCATCAGCGCCGTGTGCGCTCTGCTGGGGGCCGCAGCGCTGCCCAGCGTGCCGTCCACCGTCAGCTATGGGGCGGTAACGTTTCTGGCATTTTGACAGATGGCCTCCGCCGTGCCGTTTCAAATCGACCTTGTCAGCAGCTTGCAAGCCCAGGTGCCAGCGGCGCAGGTGGGCCGCTGCATGAGCTTTGTCACCTTCGCCATCTGCCTGACCCAACCCGCCGGGCAGGCACTGTACGGTCTTGCTTATGACCGCTTTGCCGCGCAGCCTTTTCTGGTGCCGCTGCTGGCCGCCGCGGCATCCATTGCAATAAACATTGCCGCAGCGCGTTTTTTCTGCAACAAAGGTAATTTTACGAAGTCATGAACACTTTTTTACAAAATTATGAGAAAGTTTTTATTGACAAACATTCTCCATGCCGTATAATGTATCTTGTGTGTGCATCTAAGGGTAAATTTTTTCTGCCCTGACACATTGGCGTTGTATGTGCTGCTTGCAGCGGACTTTGCAAAACAAAGACCGTGTAACAAACCTTTGCGGGGCGGCATAATTGGCGCTGACTCGTCAAGGACTTTGTGCCGACCTAAGGAAGAAACGGCGCGCGAAGAAGCCCTGTAACGGGAAATTCCGCAAAGGGGGATGCAATGAAAATGAATGAAAATCTGATCGTATCTCTGAAAGACATTGTTGTCGATTTCGATGGGCAAAAGGTTCTGGACGGCCTTTCGCTGGACATTCACGACAAAGAGTTTGTCACTTTCCTCGGCCCTTCGGGCTGCGGCAAGACGACGACCCTGCGTGTGATTGCCGGTTTTATCACCCCGAAATCGGGCAATGTCTTTTTTGATGGCAAGGACATCGCCAATATGCCGCCGTACAAACGGCCGGTGAACACGGTGTTCCAGAAGTATGCGCTGTTCCCGCACCTGAACGTGTTCGAGAACGTCGCCTTCGGCCTGCGCCTGAAAAAAATGACAGAGGATGAAATCCGCCCGAAAGTACTTGAAATGCTTGAGACCGTCGGCCTGAAAGGCTTTGAGCGCCGCAGCATCCATCAGCTTTCCGGCGGCCAGCAGCAGCGCGTGGCCATTGCCCGCAGCCTGGTCAACCAGCCCCGCGTCCTGCTGCTCGACGAGCCTCTCGGTGCCCTTGACCTCAAGCTGCGCAAAGAGATGCAGCTGGAACTGAAACGCCTGCAGCGCGAAATGAACATCACCTTCGTCTACGTCACCCATGACCAGGAGGAAGCACTGACCATGTCGGACACCGTCGTGGTCATGTCCGGCGGCAAGATCCAGCAGATCGGCTCCCCCCAGGATATCTATAACGAACCCAAGAACGCTTTTGTGGCCCGCTTTATCGGTGACTCCAACATCGTGGACGGCGTCATGCTGCGCGACTTCTATGTCAACTTCGGTGGGCATGACTTTACCTGCGTGGACCGCGGCTTCAAGCCCAACGAGCCTGTGCAGGTCGTCATCCGCCCCGAGGACGTGCAGATCGTGCCGCCTTCCGTCGGTATGCTGACCGGCCTTGTGCGTGAGGTCATCTTCAAGGGCGTTCACTTTGAAATGCATGTCGATGTGGAAGGGTATGAGTGGATCATCCATTCTACACAGGCCAGCCAGCCCGGCGAGCTTATCGGCATGAACATCGGCCCGGACGAAATTCATATCATGAAGCGTTCGGAGGTGTGATAGATGCTCAAATCCAAAACCTCCCGCTGGCTGGCAGGGCCGTATCTGCTCTGGATGGCCATTTTCACTGTCGTGCCGCTGGTCATCGTCGTCTGGTACGCCATGACGAACGCCGACGGGCAGTTCACCCTTGACAACCTGACCCAGATTGGCCGGTATTCCAGCGTATTTGCCCGCAGCCTGATTCTGGCCGCCATTTCCACGGTAGTCTGCCTGGTCATGGCGTTCCCGGTCGGGTATTTTCTCTCCCGCCTGCGCGCCAACAAGCAGCATATCATGCTTATGCTTATTATGCTGCCCATGTGGATGAACTTCCTGCTGCGCACCTACGCATGGATGACCCTGCTTGAGAAAAACGGCCTTATCAACAAATTCTTCGGTCTGTTCGGCCTTGGCCCCTTCAACATGATCAATACCTCCGGCGCGGTCGTGCTTGGCATGGTCTACAACTATCTGCCCTTCATGATTCTGCCCATCTACACGGCCATGACGAAGATCGATGATTCCATCGTCGAGGCCGCGCAGGATTTGGGCTGCAACGTCTGGCAGATTTTGTTCCGCGTGCTCGTACCGCTGACCGGCCCCGGCATTGCCACCGGCATTACCCAGGTGTTCGTGCCCGCCGTCTCCACCTTTATTATCAGCCGTATGCTGGGCGGCGGCTCCAACCTGCTGATCGGCGACTTGATCGAGCTGCAGTTCCTCGGCAACTCCTACAACCTGAACCTCGGCTCTGCTATGAGCCTGGTGCTGATGGTCATTGTCCTGCTCTGCATGAGCTTCACTTCGAGCTTCGACGAGTCCGAGATGGAAGGAGTGATGTGAGATGAACAAAAGACACTCTGCGCTCCTCATGCGCACCTACGTCATTCTGGTGTTCTGCTTCATGTACCTGCCCATCGCGGTCATGATTGCATTCAGCTTTAACGAGAGCAAATCCCGTTCCAACTTTACAGGCTTTACCCTCGGCTGGTACAAGAGCCTGTTCCACAATGAGATGATTCTGTCTGCGCTGGGGCTCAGCCTGGTGCTGGCACTGGTTTCCAGTGTCATTGCCACGGTGCTGGGCACGCTGGCGACCATCGGTATCAACTCGATGTCCCGCCGCAGCCAGCTCATCATCAACAACATCAGCTATGTGCCGGTCGTCAACCCGGAGATCATCACCGGCGTTTCGCTGATGCTGCTCTTCGTCATGGCGCAGAGCTTCGGTATCGGCGGCGAGAGCGGCATCTTCGGCTGGCCCACGCTGCTGATTGCTCACATTACCTTTAACATCCCTTACGTTATCTTTAATGTAGGCCCCAAGCTGCG
>QWCH01004679.1_pt1 | contig 21670 bp, 16 predicted proteins | sample 1972671 | NCBI WGS metagenome assembly QWCH01 (sample SAMN09866713, study PRJNA288562) | Human gut metagenome isolate term3_stool, whole genome shotgun sequencing... | isolation source: gut | host: Homo sapiens | place: USA: California
GTTGAAATCTTTTATCGCTTGGGTAGAAAGAGGTTTGAACGAAGAAACCTCTTTTGATTACTTGAATAAGCAGTACGACAAGGGTGCGATCACGAAAGATCAGTTATTGACTTACTATTGGGTACTTATTTGTGCCGGGGAACAGGCAAAAGCGAACAAGATTCTGGAAGAATTGAAAAAGCAAGTTGTCGATAGCGACAAGTTGAAAGCCGACTATTGGTTTTTGATAGAAGGGACGTCCTATGGCTCTGCCGATTTTAATTTTATTTTGAACAACTTCTCCAAATTGAAAGAGAGTGTGGGATTGGAAAAATTGGACAAATATTTGGCAGAAAATTACAATAAGACTATAAATGAGGCCATTCAAAAGAAAACGGTAAAGGATGAGAATGGCATGAAGAAATTATTCAGTCAAATTTCTAAAGAATGGGCTTCTTGCAGTTGGACTCCGGACAAGAGATTGCAGAATAAATTGAAATTATTGGAGGCTTGTGCCGCTCAAGATTCAAAGCGCATTATTTCTTGTATGGACTCCGGCTTGAATAAGCAGGAAAACACGAAATGGAACTTCGATTTGTGGGTGATTTTGTCTGCCTTGGATTTCGTTAACGTGAGTGGGGAGAAAGTGGATAACGCGAAGGTATTGGCTTTGGAAACGAGGATTAACGGGTATTTCGCTTCTTCCGAGAGCATGAAAAAAAGACTTGAACCATACTTTGAAAAATTCAGATAATCTCAGAAAGGCTTCTTCTGATCAATTTGTTATGTGAACGGAGGGTGTGTCGAGGCACACCCTCTAGTTCATAAGGTTTATAAAGTTCATAAAGTTCGTAAAGTTTATTTGATAAATGCATAAATGTTGATATACTGTTAATTAACTTTATAAACTTTAGGAGCCGAAGGCTCAACTTTATGAACTTTATAAACTAGAGGTGTGTCTCGACACTCCTCTATTCATGATATCCGTTTGTCGGTCGATAGAAGCTTGGTGAATGGCTTTGAACACCCGTTCCACGAGTTCCACGGGGAGATTATTTTCACGTGCTTCTTCCGTGACGCGGGAGAGAATGCTTTCCCAGCGGTCGGGTTGGAGAATGGTGATGTTGTTTTCCTTTTTGTAAAGACCGATTTCCTCGATAATTTTCATGCGATTCGTGAGGGCTTCCATGATGGAAGAGTCAAGGGTATCTATTTTTTCCCGGAGTTCCTCGATGATTAAATGATTGGCAGAGTTGTTCGGGTGTGCTTCCCGGATAACCAGATGCTCTAGAATTTCCTTTAATTGCACCGGGGTAATTTGTTGTGCAGCATCACTTAGCGCACAATCCGGATGAACGTGCGATTCCACGATCAGACCATCGAAACCGAGATCCATGGCTTTTTGAGATATCTCTTGAATGTATTCCCCGTGCCCGCCGATGTGACTGGGATCACAAAAGAGGGGCAATTGTTTAACGCGTCGCTTTAACTCGATAGGGATTTGCCACTGTGGTGTATTGCGATAGCGAGCGCTATTGTAGGAAGAAAAGCCGCGGTGTATGGCTCCCATTTTTTTGATTCCGCTCAAGTGAAGGCGTTCAAAAGCTCCAATCCAAAGTTCTATATCCGGGTTGACGGGATTTTTGACGAAAACGGGAATATCCACACCTCGAAGAGCTTCGGCAATCTCTTGAACGGCAAATGGATTAGCGGTTGAGCGTGCCCCGATCCAAAGCATATCTATGTCGTGTTTCAAAGCGGCCTCGACATGGTGGGCGTTGGCAACTTCGGTGGATATCTTCAACCCTAAAGTTTTTTGGATATGCTGTAACCAAGGTAATCCTTTCATTCCGATTCCCTCGAAACAATTCGGGCGGGTACGCGGTTTCCATATGCCGGCACGCAGGACTTCTATCCCGTTGTTTTTCAATAGGGTTGCTGTTTCAAAAAGTTGTTCTTCACTTTCCGCGCTACAAGGTCCGGCAATGACTAGCGGACGCTGTAATCGCGTGAACAAATTCCATTCCGGACAAGGTTGTATATCCAATTGATAGGTCATTTAATCTTTTCTTTCTTTGTTTGCGAGTTCAAAGATATTCTTTTCTTTTAAAAGAGGAACGTGATTTCGGATTTTAGACATGGCAACCACATCAAAATAGAATTGAAGGAAAAATTACCTCCTTTTTTCTCTTGAATTTAGGATAAGATAAGTTAAATAATATATAAATATAAGGTATCTACTTTATACTTGATTTATATCAACTCCTATTCATCTCCCATTCATCTCCTATTCAACTCCTATTTCAAAGGTGAAATAATAGTATTTTAATTGAAATTGAATAAAATTTGATAATATAAAAGTACATGGTATATTCATTATTTGTTATAGTAAAATAACTGAATATACCGAAACCTCATCTCGAGAAAGGGAGGATAACAGCAAAAAATATTTTGACACGATTGTCATGGATTTTGGATGAAAGACTCCACGACAGTCGGAACTATCATGGAGTGTGCGTTTGTAGGGAGGGCTGTAGACTTTGATATTACGCGTTTTGCGTTACGCGAAATGCGTAATTTTGATGTCTTTTTTTCAAAGTAGCTATCCGTGTAAAAGAAAAAGGCTAACTTTGTAAGAAATAATTTGAAAAGGAAAGATGATGACTAACGAGGAGAAAAAATTATACTTGCTGGATGCTTTTGCACTGATTTACCGTTCGTATTACGCGTTTATAAACAATCCCCGGATTACTACCACGGGAATAAATACATCGGCTACTTTCGGTTTTTTTAATTTTTTGCTGGAAATTCTGGAGTTGGAGAAGCCGACACATCTGGCTGTTGTTTTTGATCCGGAGGGACCGACATTCCGTCACGAGATGTTCCCGCAGTATAAGGCACAGCGTCCGCCCATGCCGGAGGACCTGAAAAAGTCTATTCCTTATATCAAAAAGATTATCGAGGGGTTGGGGATAGCTTGTGTCACCGTGGACGGATTCGAGGCGGATGACGTGGTGGGAACTTTGGCAAAACGAGGGGAAAAGGAAGGTTTTCAGGTGTATATGATCACGCCGGATAAGGATTACGCGCAGTTGGTGAGCGAGAAAGTTTTCATGTATAAACCGGGAAGATCGGGGAATAAATCGGAAGTGTGGGGTATCCCGGAGGTGCTTGACCATTTCGGGATAGAGCGGGTGGAACAGGTGATAGATATCCTTGGTTTGATGGGAGATACTGCCGATAACGTGCCGGGATGTGCCGGTATAGGACCGAAGAGCGCGGCGACCTTGATTTATAAATACGGGAGTATCGAGGGGGTGTACCGGCATATCGAGGAGTTGAAAGGAAAACAGAAAGAGAGTCTGTTGTGTTGTCAAAATACCGTGTTTCTGTCGAAAGAACTGGTAACGATCAACACGGAAGTGCCGACAGACGTGAATGTTGCAGATTTATTCTTGGGCGAGATAAAAGACGATGTTTTAAAACCGATTTTCAATGAATTGGAATTATTCTCTCTGGCGAAGCGAGTTTTCGCGATAGAGCACGAGGAGAAATTAGTCGATACGATACATCCCGAAGAGGTGGAATACCGGGAATTGACGACGAAAGAGGAACGGGAAGAGTTATTGCAGACATTGAAAGAAGCCCCGGAATTCGTGTTGAATGCGATCTTCGGGGACGGGACAATTTATAATTCTTACCCGGATTACCTGTGTTTTTCCACGGCATCGAATAGTGCCTGTTATTTACGGCTTCCGTCCGGGAAAGCGGAGGCGGAACGGGTGATACGGTCGCTCTCCCCGGTTTTTGAGGATGAAGGGAAGATTTTGATTTCCAATGACGTGAAAGACGATATTATTTGGTTGAGAAGGGTAGGGATCGAGATAAAGAACCGGATTTTCGATATCAAGATAGCGCATTACGTGTTGCAGCCGGACAGTTCGCACGAGTTGGAGCGGGTGGCTTTGGAGTTATTGAATTATCGTTTGATTAAAGGTGATAATACCGAGAACCCGCAATTGTCTTTATTCCCGGAGGAAGGAAGCAAAAAAGACAAGGATTATGCGGAGAGGACGGATATTCTTTTCCGCTTGAAGAGTAAGTTGGAGGAGGCTTTGAAGGATGTCGGGCTCTACAAATTGTTTGAAGAGTTGGAGATGCCGCTTGTCGGGGTGTTGGCGGATATGGAGTACGAGGGTGTGTCTATCGACAAGGGTGCATTAAAAGAATTGTCGGAAGAATTGAAAGAGAAAATCGCAGAGTCTGAAAAGATTATATATGAGATAGCGGGGGAGGAATTTAATATCAGTTCACCCAAACAACTCGGGGAGGTATTGTTTGACCGGATGAATATAGACCCCGGGAATAAAAAGACAAAAACGGGGCAGTACAGTACTTCCGAGCAAGTGCTCTCGAAATTGGAAGAGGCTCATCCTATCGTGGGGCATATTTTGAATTACAGGGGATTGAAAAAGTTACTGACGACTTATGCCGAGGCTCTGCCTACTTACATAGATCCGGGAACCGGAAAAATCCACACGCATTTTAATCAGGCAGAGGCTGCCACGGGACGATTGAGCAGCTTGAACCCGAATTTGCAGAATATCCCGATCCGGACGGAAGAGGGACGGAATATCCGGAAAGCGTTCATCACGGGTGATCCCGATTATGGCTTTTTCTCTGCCGATTATTCGCAGGTTGAATTAAGGTTAATGGCTCACTTGAGCGGGGCTCCCGGGCTGATTGATGCTTTCCTGAACGGGGAGGATATTCACGCGGAAACGGCGTCTAAAATATATCATGTACCCTTGAACGAGGTGACTCCCGAGATGAGACGGAGGGCTAAAACGGCGAACTTCGGGATTATTTACGGTATCTCGGCATGGGGATTGGCAGAACGGTTGAAAATCTCCCGAAAAGAGGGAAAAGAATTGATTGACGGGTATTTCAATTTGTACCCGGGGGTGAAACGTTACATGGAGGAATCCGTGGAAAAAGCCCGCAAGCAAGGGTACGTGGAAACGATCATGGGGCGTCGCCGTTACTTGAGGGATATTAATTCCAGAAATGCCGTGGTACGCGGAGTCGCGGAGAGGAATGCCGTGAATGCCCCGATACAGGGGTCCGCGGCTGATATTATCAAGAAAGCTATGATTTGTATTCATCAGAAAATCAAAGAGCGGGGGTTGCGTTCCAAGATGATATTGCAGGTACATGACGAGTTGAATTTTAAATGCCACCGCGAGGAGATCGAGGAGTTGAAGCAATTGGTTATAGATTGCATGGAGCACGTGGTGAGTCTGGCGGTTCCCTTGACCGTGGGTACCGGGTACGGGAAAAGTTGGTACGAGGCACACTAAATGATGGTTGAATATGTTAGAACAAGTCGCGGATAGTGTGGTGCGGGATTCGAGCGTGTTTCCGGCTTCTTTATTGGAAGAATCGGTTTCCCGGATGCCGGCACCACCGATGGATACCTTGACGAATTACATCGGGTTGGTGGATGCAACCCCGCTGGAAGGATGGGATTTTCATCTTACCACCGGGATTTTAACATACATGGTAGTTTTTCTTGTTCTTGTCGCTTTACTTCGTTTGCAGGGACGAGGATTTTTGTCGGCGGTATATTTCTATTTCTTCAGCAGGAAAAGGGATGTGGCGTTGATATCAGAGGGTACCCGTCAGAATTATTCCTTTGTACTTTTATCTATTTGCCTGTCTTTCTCGTCTTTGGCAATGTTGATTGCTTTTATGACGAGTGATCCTTTCGTTTTTTCGGATGCGTTGTTTTATTTTCTGATCATATTCGGGTATTATATCGTGTTGCTGGGAACGGTGCGTCTTCTGGGCTGGACGTTTAACAGTCGGCATTGTGCTTCGGATATTATACTGAATTTGCGAGTTAGCGGCATCGTGTTGGGATTGTCTGTTTCACCTTTGGTCTTGGCTTTGTTTTTCGTGAAATCTTCTGCTGTAACAACCCTGTTTCACGTGATATTCGCCTTGTTTGTCATCCTCTTGATTTTTAGATTTATAAGATTGATTAAAATATTATATGGTTACAAAGTTTCAATTTTGTATATGATTTTGTACCTTTGTGGGCTCGAAATTGTGCCGATGCTTGTGTTATACAAGCTGTTGGTGTAATCGAGAAAGTTTGGTTAAATTTAAAAACAGAAAGTCTTGAAAATTAAGAAGATATTAGTTTCGCAGCCCAAGCCGACAACTGACAAGTCTCCGTATTTTGATCTGGCTGAAGAACTCGGTTTGAAATTAGAATTCAAGTCATTTATTAAGGTTGAAGGTGTAACGGCAAAGGAATTCCGACAAGAAAGAATTAATATATTGGATTTTACCGGAATCGTTTTCACGAGTCGTACTGCTATTGACCACTTCTTCAGAATTTGTACGGAAATGCGGGTGACTGTTCCCGATACAATGAAATATTTCTGTATTTCAGAGGCGATAGCGTTTTATTTGCAGAAGTATATCGTGTACCGTAAACGGAAGATTTTCTACGGGGATAAGAAAGTGGAGGATATGACGAAAATCTTGTTAAAGCATAAAACCGAGAATTTCCTTGTTCCGGTTTCTGATGTTCACAAGGAGAATATTCCCGCTTTAATGGACGAGTTAAAGCTGAAATACACGAAAGTCGTGTTTTACAGGACGGTAGCTAATGAAGTGGCAAATGATATCCCGGACTTGAAGGAGTTTGATATTATCGCTTTCTACACGCCTGCCGGAATCAAGTCTTTGTTTCAGAATTATCCTGATTTTGAACAGGGGCAAACGATTATCGCTGCCTTTGGAGAGGCGACAGCAGAAGCTGCTATTGAAGCCGGGTTAAGGTTGGATATAAAAGCCCCGACGGAGAAAGCTCCCTCGATGACGATGGCTTTGGAACAGTTTATTAAGGCTTACAACAAAGAAAATAAATCAAAATGAAAATTGTTCAAAAAGTACTCATCTGCCGCGTTCCTGCTTCCCCAAGATTCGGTCACGTACTTTAGTACGCTCCCTCTTCTTTGTGAATCAGAGCCTTGCATCTGAGCACTTTTTGAACAATTTTCTGGAAAATTTTGGTCAACCATTCTCTATAAGGTCCATAAAGTCCGTAAGGTCATTACTTTATAAACTTTATGAACCTTATAAACTTTATAAACCGGGGTGTTTTACACCCCTTATCACATGGAAGAAACGATCAAATACACATTTAGCAAAGAGGAACGCTTGTGTCACAAGGCAGGTTTCGAGGCATTGTTAGCCTCGGGACAAAGTTTCGTGAGTTATCCTTTGCGCGTTGTATACCGTTTCTACGCGAGGGATGAGAAAGATGCCCCGGCACGCGTGGCAATCAGTGTTTCGAAGAAACGTTTCAAACGGGCGGTAAAACGTAATCGGGTGAAACGTTTAGTGCGCGAGGGGTACAGATTGAACAAACAAACATTGTATTCCGCTATCCCGGAAGGTAAAACAATCGACATCTTGTTTATATATTTGCAGGATGATATCTTTGAATTTCATAAAATAGAAAAAGCAATCACCGGTGCTATTAAAAAAATTCTGGTCTATATTGAAAAAGATAATGGTAGGAATATTGCTGATTCCGATTAAGTTCTATCAGCTTTGTATCTCACCATGGACGCCCCCGAGCTGTCGTTATACCCCGACTTGTTCGCAATATGCAGTGGAGGCGTTACGCAAGCACGGACCAATAAAAGGATTGTATCTGGCAATAAAACGGATATGTTCCTGTCACCCTTGGGGTGGCTCCGGTTACGATCCGGTGCCTTAAAATTTGCTATTTTGTCGGATATATACTAATTTCGCTAGATTTTGATATTAAAATAAGGTTATGAGAAAAAATACACGCATTATTATTATCATCTCGGGAGTGTTGTTATTGGCTTTCGGGATGTTGGGATTGAAGGAGGATAACAAAAGATTCCAGATTAGCAAGGGATTGGATATTTTTGCCACGCTTTTCAGGGATGTGAATCTTTTTTACGTGGATGACGTTCAGCCGGAGAAAATGGTGAAGGACGGTATCGACGCGATGTTGAAGAAATTAGACCCTTATACCGAGTTTTACCCGGAGTCCAGAATAGATGAATTTAAGATGATGACTACCGGAGAATATGCCGGAATCGGTTCTATTATCGGGATAAAAGGAGATTACGTGGTTATCCGTGAACCTTATCGGAATTCACCTTCCCATAAGGCAGGCTTGCTACCGGGTGATTTGATTTTATCCATCGACGGGGAAAACATGAAAGGAAAAACCGTTGAATACGTGAGTTCCCGCTTGAAAGGGCAACCGGGTAAAGAGGTCGTTTTGAAAGTTCAGCGGGTGGGTGAAGACAAACCCATGGAAAAGCGGGTATTGCGCGAAATCGTGCAAATGCCGAGTGTGCCTTACTACGGGATGTTGAATGATCAGACCGGGTATATCTATTTCACCAGTTTCACGGATAAGGCTGCCGATGATGTACGGAAAGCGATCATGGAGTTGAAAAATAAAGGGGCACAGTCTTTGGTACTTGATCTCCGGGGTAACGGGGGCGGATTGCTTGATCAAGCGGTAGAGATCGCCAATTTCTTTTTGCCGAGAGGTTCTCTGATCGTGAGCACCAAGGGCAAGATGAAGCAGTGGGATAAAGAATATACCACGAGCAAGAACCCGTTATTGCCCGACATGAAGCTTGCCGTGTTGATAGACCGGGCTTCAGCTTCGGCTGCCGAGATATTATCCGGCTCTTTGCAGGATTATGACCGGGCTGTCGTTCTGGGAGAGCGTTCTTTCGGGAAAGGCTTGGTTCAGACCACTCGTGACCTCGTGTACAACACGAAATTGAAAGTCACCACGGCAAAATATTACATCCCTAGCGGACGTTGTATTCAAGCGGTGGATTATGCGCATCGTAACCCGGACGGAAGCGTGGGCGTGATTCCCGATTCATTGATAAAACCGTTTAAGACAAAAGCCGGACGCACCGTGTATGACGGTGGGGGTATCACGCCGGATATCAAGATCGAGCCGGAGAAATACGCCCGGGTTTCACAGGAATTGGTGATGCAGGATATGGTGTTTGATTTCGTGAACGAATACGCGGCAAAACATCCTACATTGCCTGCTCCCTCGGAATTTGAATTGACCGATGAATTGTTCAACGAGTTCAAGGAATACTTGAAAACGAAAAAATTCGAGTATGAAACAGCCACTCAAGCCATGTTGGATAAACTGGTAAAGACCGCGCGGGATGAGAAATATTACGATCAGATATCGGGTCAGATTGAAGCGTTGAAAAATGACCTCGGGCATTCTATAGATCGGGATCTGGATTCGTTTAAGAATGAGATTTCTGATATATTGGCCGATCAACTTATGGAGCGTTATTATATGCAGGAAGGTGTGCTGGAATATCATATCCGTAAAGACAAATATATCGCCAAGGCGTTGGAAGTGTTGGCTAATGACGACGAGTATCAAAAAATATTGAAGTGAAATGAAAAAATAGATAGTAGTTTTTTGAAATCCCAAAAAACTACTATCTTTGCACCGCAATAAAACAATTGCCCTATTGTGTAATGGTAGCACTACAGATTCTACAGATTCTGGTTCTGTCTGTCTGGGTTCGAATCCTAGTGGGGCAACAAAATGGAATAAAGCCTTGTGACGATAAAGTCATGAGGCTTTTTATTTTAACCAACAATAGGCTAGTGTAATGATTATCAGTGATTTTAACTTGGTTCGCCTAGTTGGAGTAAATAATTGTAATACTTTGATTGCTGCATAATCTTAAATGTAGGAGGTGTCATTTTAGGTATCATTTATTGATTTTGGCAATAATTTCTATTATCATATTAACATTCTTGTTGCCAATGTTTTTACAAATCATTGTTATGATAAAAAGAATAAATACATCATTTTTTAGGTGGAAATCCAGAGAGAATTCTAGAGGTCAAGCACCTATTTATTGTAGGTTAAAATCTGATGTCGTCGTAGAGTAATATGCAACAGGATATTATGTGTTATCAAAGGAGTGAGATAGTGTAAAATGAAGAGTAAAGTTGAAGTAAAGAAGGGCAAGTTTGATTAATTCAGATTTGTTCCATTCCATACTCAAGATTGAAGCAAATATTATATTTTTGTAATACAACATCCCATGAGAGCATTTGTTTATGATGTGTAATATTTTTACTTTTGTGATGTTGAAGGGAGTAATCTGTTTCAACATACATTGTGAAATTTATAGAAAGCATTAGCTTGTCCTAACTTTAGAGAATCTGGTAAATTTTAAAAGGTGCAGGGATAGTGACAAATGCTCAACTTGCCATATATATTATCAAAATATATAAGGTTAAGCATGGGATGTTATTATCTGTACCTTGGGTTTACCAGAGCCTTCTAAAGTGGATGATCTTAATTCCCATGCTTTCTTTTGTATAATTGCCTCCTTGGGGATTGGAGGATAATTCTAATTCAAAATGAAACTTAAGACTATTATTTTAATGTTGTCATACATCTTGTTTTTTAGTTTGACAGGCTGTGATGACAAGGATTATTCAGATGACATTAATGCTTTGAAAAAAGAACTGGAAGAAACAAAAGCATCTATTAAAACCATCCAAGATTTAACCAGTGCTTTACAAAATCAACTCTTTATCGATTCTTATGAAAAAACAGACAATGGTTACATCCTAAAAATGAGTGATGGAAGTAGTATTACTGTTACCCAAGGTCAGAAAGGTGAAAATGGAGCAGATGCTCCTACTGTAACTAGTATCAATGAAATCAAAGATGCCTTGGAATTTGTATTCAGTGATGGGAGTACTATCACCCTTCCTAAAGGTGAAAAACATGATGTGATTACACTAAATGTTGAAGTTACAAACATTGGAAAGAAAGAATTAGATTTCATTATATTTTCTAGCTCTTATCTTGGGAAAGGACCATTATACTCATTTCCTGAAAATTTAGAAATCAATTGGGGTGATGGAAGGATAACAAGTAGTTGTTACCATGAATATAAAACAACAGGTATATACACTGTAACTATTAAAGCAAAAAAGATTCATGGATTAGAAATGATTGATATCGATAAAGTTACTAATATTGATATTTCAAGATGTTCAAATATACAATATCTTGATATATGCCATTGTAAAGGTGACATTAAAATTTGTAACTCCCCTAGCCTTATTGAAATTGATGGAAGTACTAGCAGCCAGATAACAAAATTGGATTTAGAAAATTTACCTAATTTGAGATATGTAGAAATTGATGCCATGTATGGAGCAGAATCCTCGTTACTTGAAGCAATAAACATTATTAATTGTCCTAAAATTGAAATTTTGAATCTTTCCGGTACAAAACTTATAAGTCTAGACATTAGTAAATTAACAAATTTGTATGAATTAAGATGTAGTAATTACATTTCTACAATATGGGTATGGGAAGGGTTTAATCCTGAAAATTTTGATAATTGGTCTGTACCTGATGGAGTACAATATAAAGTAAAGTAATAAATGTATGAAGTGTGGGTATATCGTATAAATACTCCCACTTTTTTTATAAAATCTTATTGTTGATGGTTTTATTTTTTTTGACGTCTTATTACTATTTTTGCTTTTATGAAGGAGCCGTAACGTTAGTTTTTTTTGAGCCATGCTTTAGTCGGAGAATAAAATCTCATATATCTTCTGTGATATTTTAATTAAGGCAAGCGTGTTATCTTTGCCTTTTGGCAGAATCCGGTGAAAGAAACAGGAAAATAGGGAAAAGTAAGGGATTAAGTTCGATATGCTATCTATATACAGACTTGATACAGCAATCGGTGGACGGTTATAGTACAGGAATAATTTGAAGGCAAAACAGGCGTGTTCGCTTATCATTCTCTTGTTTCAGCCTTATTTTAAGGGGACATCACCGGGTGGAAATTTATCTATCAGGGGAGAATAATGAATATAAATTCTGTTATCTTTGTGAAAACGTGTGTAGGTAAGATGTTAAATGAATGATAGATATATGATGAACGACAGCGTGCTCCGGGTATCCGGTTTAAAGAAAAGTTTTCGGAAGGGGAAAGAGGAACTGCAGGTCTTGAAGGGAATAGACATGGAGATTTGTGCGGGAGAGGTGATTGGCTACCTTGGGAGTAACGGGGCGGGTAAATCCACCACGGTGAAGATCATGTGTGGGCTGATGGAGGAATATGCCGGAGAGGTTAATGTATTGGGATACGATCTGAGGAAGAACGATATAGAAATCAAGAAGCGGATTGGTTATATTCCGGAGAACGCGATCATGTACGAGCATTTGACTCCGATGGAATATCTCGAATTTATAGGTACGTTGTACGGGTTGGAGCGGGCGGATGTGGTTAAGAAGGTGGAAGAATTACTTTTATTGTTCGAGATGCGGGATAATGCAAACGAACGGATGTTGAGTTTTTCCAAGGGGATGAAACAAAAGATACATATTATTTCCGGCTTGTTGCATAACCCGGAGGTTATTTTTATGGATGAGCCGTTGAATGGTCTGGATGCCAATGCCGTTATTATCGTGAAGGAGATGATTGCCCGACTGGCGAAAGAGGGGAAGACGATTTTTTACTGTTCTCATCTGATGGATGTCGTGGAGAAGATCGCGACACGGGTGATTTTGCTCAACGAGGGGAAAATTATAGCTAATGGAACTGTTCATGAATTGATGGAACAAGCGGGTGTCGGTTCTTTGGAGAGCCTTTTCACGAGTCTGATCGGGGCATCAGGGCAGGTGGTTCAAGCGGAACGGATGGTTGATGTGTTTGAAAATAAAGAACAATGATTAAGGCTGTAATTTGGATTTTGCGACTTTTCCGTGGAGTGTTCACGCGTATGGGTGTTGACTTTGACAGGATGGTGGCTATCGTGACGGTGAAACTCACGGAATATGATCGTATCGACAGGTCTAAACGGAAAAAGGAAAGCTCGAATACGTTATTGCGGCAAGGTATCGCGTTCGGGATATACGGTACCGTGTTTTTCCTGTTCGGGGTCATGTCCGGGACGTTTGAAGTGTCGCTTTTGTTGTTCCATTCCTACTTGATGATCATGTTTATGATGAGTTTTATGATGGAATACTCGCGGTTGCTTTTCGACCGGAATGATAATCAGATTCTACAACGTTTGCCCGTAAATTCCAAGACAATCCTGACTGCCCGTCTGGTGACGATGTTATCATATATGTTTTTTCTATCGGGTTGTATGTCTTTGATTCCTGCTATTGTTGTCTTTTTTTGGCAGGGAGTGTTGACGGGTGGACTCTTTATTATATCTGTTTTCTTGAATACGCTTTTTACTTTATTACTGGCGAACGTGATTTATCTCGGGGTGATGCGTTTTATCGCGGTAGATAAATTTGCACGGGTGATGAGTTATGCTCAGGTTATTCTGGTCGTCTCCGTCGCGTTGAGCTATCAATTGGTGGGAACGGTGATTCGGGAGATACAACTGGATATGTTTCATCCGTCAACGTGGATGTATTTTACCCCTTCCTGTTATTTTATGGCGTTCACGTTGATTATACAGCACTTTACTATTCCTGTTTTGGTGATGGCGTTATCCGGGGTAACAGGGGTGTTGTTGTTCGGTTGGCTCGCAGTGGTTTATCTGGCACCCTATTTTTCGAGAAAAATGGGAATAATTGATGAATATGCCGCGACCGCGGGTAAGGGACGGAAAAAAGGCAAGGACGGTTGGCTTTACTCGCTGGCCCGGCTATTCGCGTGGAGTCCCGTGCAGGTTTCCGGTTTCGTGCTGGGATGGCGGTTGACGCAGGGGAATCTGAAATTCCGTCAGGCAGTGCTCCCGATGATTATCTACACGGTGTTTCTGGCGGTATTCTTTATTTACAAAGGACGCGACACTGGGGGGATTGGGTTTTATATCCCGTTTTACATGACATCGATGGTGAGTATCGGGATATTGATGGCTATGTCGATCATGGAGAAAGGGGATTTGCTGTGGTTGTATCGTTCAAGACCGCTTGCCCGCCCGGGGGCGTTGATCCTCGGCAGTTACAAGGCGTTGTACGTGAAGTATTATCTTCCCGTGTATGTCGCATTGTCTGCTGTTTTCGTCGTGAGGTTGCATTGGGTGATTATTCCGGATTTGCTGATGATTCTTGCCGTGAATACGCTTGTGAGTTACGTGTATCTTTGGTTTTCCGGGTTGCTTTTTCCTTTTTCCAAGGAGAAGGGAACGACCGATTCGGGACGAAATATATTGCGGATGCTGGCATTGATCTTCGTGTGGCTCGTGATAGGGGGAGTACATACCCTGTCCCAGCGCTTGTCGTGGTATGGCATTTGGATAGCTATTGCGAGCATGTGGGTATTGGCGGTGTTGATGGAATATGTTATTTGTCGTGTGGCTTGGAAAAAGGTGTTGGCTAATTACTAATTGATTTATTTACAATAAATAAAGGATGCCTTTTGTTAGACATCCTTTATTTATGTGTAAGGGACTTTTTATTTATAGTCCGAGGACTTTTGTTCCTTGCTTGAAGAAAATGTCTTTCGGGATACCTGCTCCGGCGATGCGGTCAAGGTCTTTTTGCAGTGTCGGGGGTACAACGCCTTTCTCTGCAACGAGTTTCGTGGCAGTTGCGATATCTCCGTTACCCTCGATCGTGATGTATTCCCCGGCGATGACTTCGATGTCTTTTTTCATCTTTTCGAAGTCGATCGTGTAGTATCCGGTCGTTTCGTCTTTCGTGATGGCTCCGCTTTCCATGAAATGGTTGAATTGCATCATGTTCGCTTTGCCATGTGCGCTGGCAGCACCGAAACGTACGGAACGGAAGATACCGGCGATAAAGGTCACGTAATTATCCATGAGGTCTTTGTTTTCAAGAATACCCCATTCCGCTAATTTCGTCACGCAGAATAACCCGAGGATATCCGCTTTCCCTTCCTCGATGGAAGTGTAGTAGTTTTGTAAGGCGGAACGCACGTCTTTTTTGTCTTTGATCGTGTAGTTCACTCCAAGACCGTGGGCAACTTCGTGGAACATCACGTTCTCGAAGAAGGCGTCGAAATTCACGTATTTCTGTTGCTCGGGTGCGATAACCAATTTAGAGATAGGAACAACCATTTTCTCGAACTTTGCCTGCATGGAGTTTTTCAATTGCAATTTGCGGCTTCCCTTGGCAGCGTGTACTCTCGGGTCGTTCGGCAGGTTGATGGCGATATTCTTGCTTCCGGCATTGCAATCTCCGCCATAGTAAATCACGTCGTACGCGTTCATGTCCGGGTTGGCGTTCGCTTTCTCTTTCTTGTAAGCGGCGGGCACGGGAAGGTTGTTTTGCAGCTTGGGCAAGTATTGAGCGTATTCTGACAGGCGTTTACTCCATTCTTTATCTTTCACGAGGATTTGTCCGGAATGGGATGCCTTGTACCCGTAAAGTTGGTCTTCGTAAGTTTCGATAGGACCAACCACGAAATCCAGCGTGTTGTCTTGCATATCCATCCAAGCGAGGTCACTGGCAAGATAATCGTCATCAAGAAGGGCTTGTGCTCTTAATGACAAGTATTTCTTCAAGCCGGGATCTTCTGCCAACTCGGAGGCTTGTTTCAATAACTCGGAGGCTTTGGCAACTTCTCGCGGGTATGCTTCATGGAAAGGGATCACGACGAGATTCCCTTTGTCATCCCGGCGGATGATACTGTACCAATCCGTCTTGCGAGGGTCTTTCAAAGCGTCGAATTCTTCTCTTGTCATATCCGTCGGGTAGAAGTTCGCTCCCAGCGGTTTCGCTCCCACGCCGTCAATGAAAGGCTTGTTGGCATTCAAACGATCCCACGGTCCGTAATTAATAGAAAGATATTTCAAGGCTGCCGAGTCTTGCGCGAATGGTTTCATCAACGCAGCCTTGTCGCCATAAGCGTTTTGCCAGAAAATATTCTCCATGATGTCCGCCACTTCGATAAGGATGGGAATCATCTTTTTCTCGTTTTCCGTTAGTTTGCTAACATCAGTTGTCAAGGTGAACTCCGCGTATTGGTCAGCAAGTGGCTGATAGGGACTGGGTTGTTTGGTTTCTTTCTTTGCCTCTTTGCAAGAGAACAAGAAAATACCTAAGGATAAGAATAGGAATAGTTTTCTCATTTTTATAAAATTTGTGTTGAGTATTTGAGGGACGAATTTATAAAAACAAGCGGACTATTGAAAATATTTGGAATTAAAGATTATGATTCTGTGATTTCGATGGGAGCGATTGAAGGTAAATTGAAAATTCATGAGGTCAATAGATGCATCTATTGACCTCATGAATTTTCAAAACAGAATGGCAGCACCGAAACTTACTTGATGTAATTCCGGACCTTTATTTTTCTCGAATAGAGGGGTTATTCCGTAGCGGGCCCATACGGCAAAGTGATTACCACCCATTTGTGCCATGAGGTCAAAATTGAAACGGGGCATATTCAGGTTTCCCCGGTTACTGATCGTTTTGCTTTTGTGAGGGAATTTATTCTCTGTAATTTTTACCTTAGTTTGTGTGATGAAATTGTATGAACCCACGACTCCCATGTTGAAATGGAAACGGCTTGTTTTATTGGACGGGGATTGAAATTCGAGCATTAACGGGATGTTTGCAGAGAGTACTCTCAATCTGCTGGAAGAGATGGAGCCCTCGTCATAGGTGAAAGGTTCTATGATGCCTTTTTTGTTTTTATGGATAGCGATTTTGTTGTCGAACTCCATGTTTTGGAATTCGGCCCCGATGCCTGCCACGATACCAACAGTGTTTTTTTGTTTTTGTAGCCCGATGTTGATTTCAATGATGTTGAGAGCCACGGTGTAGGAGGTTTGTAGCTTTAGTTGCATGAAATCTTTGTTCTTGTAAGCGGAATAATCGCTTTTACCAAAGGTGATGAATCCACCGTAAATCCCTGCCACGTGTCCGTTGAAACGGACTTTCTCTTCTTTCTCATTTTTGAAGACACTGTCTTGACGGACGTTGGATGCCGATGTGGACGAGTTGGCATCCTGAGCCTTCAAGCCGTTTATGCCGAAAAGGCATATAAACAGCGCTAATAGTGTTGTTTTCATCTCTTTATGTATATTTATATAACGTATAAGTTCCGATCTTTAGAACGGGCGAACCGTTGGTCGAATGGAGGGTACTTTTTGGAGTATCCCGGAAGTAATAGTTTTTACGTCACAACGTATGAAATGTTGTGACACAGTGATTTAAAAAGGTGAAAAACAACTCAATAAAGATTATTAATTCTGTGATTTAATGATAACTCTAAATTTTAACTTTAAACGCTCTTAGAAGTTTACCCCGAACCCGATAACATACGGGTGTAAATCAGGAGCTTTGCCTGATTTCATCATACGGTTGAGGGTATAGCTGCCCCACAGTGCCAGTTTGTCGTATCCTACACGGGCAACAACGTCTGCTTTTACCGGGTTCATGCTGTAATTTCCCGCTTTTTTGTAGCGACGTTTGTCCCCGTTCTCGTTTTTGTACACGACTTTGGTTTTCGTGTGTAATCTTAACCCGCCCATGATTCCGGCTCCCACGTATGCCCGGCGGTGATTTTTCGCGGGGAATTGCCATTCACAGATCAAGGGAACGGTGAGATAAAGGTTTTTCAATGAACTCTTCTTTACATGATCTATTTCCAACGGATATATTTTCCCGTTTTCTCCCCGTTGAATACTGTTTTTGTGCTCGAAACGGAAGCGTTGGTATTCTAATCCCAGTCCGGTAACAAGCCCGAAATTATTCAATTTATTCAGACGCATACTGTATTGGAACATGTTGAATTGCATTACCAGTGAATTCTTGCGTTGCAAGTCCATGAATGGAGAGCCGCCCGGAACAATATCATAATCCCCGAAATTGGCAAATCCAAGATTAAATCCGCTCCAGTGTCCCCGGAACCGTGGATTTTGGCTCCGTTGGTATATATGTCGGTGGATGGGATCGCTTAATATTTCCGATTTCTTGACTTGTCCGCTTGTTTTTCTATCCTGCAAGTGTATTTCTTTGACGTCACGTCTTAGAGTGTCGCTCGTGCCTGTCCCGTTGTCCCGCGCCATAACGGGAATCGACAGCAATAATGCCAAGGGAATGATAATACTTTTCATGGTGATTTATTTTTTGTTGGTTGTGATTCTTATTTATTGGAGTTGTCCAAAAAAGTAATAGAATTGAAGAATTTATTTTTCTGCGGGATGAGTTCTTCCAAGTCTTTCGTATTCGCACCTATAGATACTTGATACATACAATTATCTCTGAAAATAAATCTTTTACAGTACGTCATCTCTTCAAGCTCTTTCATTATCGTGTAGGTAATCTCCCATATCTCGACATTTTTTGACGGTATACGCTTTTCGCTGGTGAGTTTAGCGGTCGGCATTGAAACTGATTCTTTCTTCATGGCGAGATATAGCTGGTTGACCGTGTAAGCATCGAGGATGCCTTTTTCTTTCGTCAATTGCGTGCATACAACCCCGAAAACACAGGTTACGTTTTTCGTTTGGTATATCCATGAACGGATGTCATTCACGTCTTTTTTCAGACGTTCGCCCCAGCTAGGGAAAAGGAACGTGATTTGGTAGTCGCCTCTTATTTTTACCCATTCCTCTTTCTGTGGGGCGAAAGTTGCAAGTAATCCGATAAGAATAAATTTTATTATAGCCATATCCGTGCTGTTTATTTCGTGTGTTAAAGATAGAAATTATTATTTTTGTGGCAAAACTTATTTGATTGAAGATGATAGTCGGAGGAAAAGACGTAGGTGAGCGGCCGTTGATTTTGGCGCCGATGGAAGAGGTTACAAATCCCCCTTTCCGGAAATTCTGTAAGCGATACGGGGCGGATTGGCTCTACTCGGAATTTGTATCGGCGGATGCGTTGGTGCGTTCCATAAACAAGACCGTGAAGAAGTTGACGATAGAGGAGTCCGAACGTCCGGTAACCATTCAGATATACGGTCGCTTTATTGATTCGATGGTCGAGGCGGCAAAGATTGTTGAAGAAGTGCAGCCTGATTTTATAGATATAAATTTTGGGTGTCCCGTGAAAAGGGTTGCCGCGAAAGGGGCGGGAGCAGGAATGCTTCGGGATGTACCTTTAATGGTGGAAATGGCAAAGCAGATCGTGCAGGCCGTGAAGATCCCCGTTACGGCAAAGACTCGTTTGGGTTGGGATTGCGAGAATATTATCATTGACGATGTGGCAGAACGATTGCAGGATGTCGGGATTAGTGCTTTGGCTATTCACGGGCGCACCCGTTCCCAGATGTACAAGGGTGAGGCAGATTGGGAGCCTATCGCCGGAGTGAAGCGAAATCCCCGGATAAAGATCCCGATCATCGGAAACGGTGATATCGACACCCCGGAAAAGGTAAAAGAAGCTTTCGAGCGTTACGGTGTGGACGGGGTAATGATCGGGCGTGCCACGATCGGTAAGCCGTGGATATTTCAACAGATCAAACATTATATGAAAACGGGGGAGATTCTACCCGAATTGCCCCTGCACGAACAAATAGAGATTATCAAGGAACAAATACTGTTATCCCAAGAATGGTTGGATGAAGTGCGGGGATTATTCCACATGCGTCGGCACATGGCTTGTATGTTCAAAGGATTGCCCCATTTCCGTGATTTGCGGATTCAAATGCTGCAAGCCCCGACCATAGAAACGTTGTGGGAAGTGTTTGATAAGATTGAGGAGCGATACAAGGGAGAGGGGCTATAAAACCCCTCTATACAATCATATAAATTACTGCTGCCACAAGTGAGCCGGCTAATGGCCCTAAGATAGGAATCCACGCGTAATCCCATTGACTGCTTCCTTTTCCCGGAATCGGGAGGATGGCATGCATTACACGGGGTGCGAAATCTCGGGCGGGATTGATGGCATATCCGGTGACTCCGCCTAAAGAAAGTCCGATTACCCATACGATGAAGGATACGGGAATTGCACCGACCGAACCCAATCCGATAGGGGTAGTTGTATCGACATCGGCTATCAGTTCAGCCCCGGTAATATAGAATACCGAGAACATCAATACGAAGGTGGCGATAAGCTCACCCCCGAAGTTTTCCACGTTATGTCGGATTTCGGGAGCCGTGCAGAATACACCGAGTTTTGCCCCGGGGTCGTCCGTGACCTTAAAGTGGTCATGGTAGACAATCCAGACGAGGAACGCACCCATGGCGGCACCCAGCATTTGAGCGATCACGTAAGAAGGTACACTTGCCCACGGGAATTTTTCCGCGATGGCGAAACCTATTGTAATGGCGGGATTCAAGTGGGCCCCGCTATATGGACCGGCGATGACGACTCCTGCAAAAACAGCAAGTGCCCATGCCGTGGTGATGGTAATCCAACCACCTTGAAATCCTTTGGTCTTTTTTAGCACGACGTTGGCTACTACGCCGTCACCCAAGAGGATCATCGTCATTGTTCCGAGTAGCTCTGCTATAAATGGTGACATGGAGAATTTATGATTTTAGATTCATGATTATCGTTTTACAGTTCTTCCCAGTTACGGGCTCTTTCGATAGCTTTATGCCACATGTGAAGGAGTTTGTCGACCTCTTCTTCTGTCGCAACAGGGGAGAACTCCTTGTTGATGTTCCATTGTTTGCGCAGCTCTTCAGTGTCACGCCAGAACCCGATAGCCAATCCAGCGAGATAAGCCGCACCGAGAGCTGTTGTTTCCAGTATCTGGGGGCGAACCACGTGTGTTCTGTTAATGTCACTTTGGAATTGCATCAGGAAATTGTTGGCAACAGCACCTCCGTCTACCCGTAATTCGAGAGATTGGCGGTGAGTGTCATGCTCCATGGCTTTTAAAATATCGTACACTTGGAATGCAATTCCTTCCAGTGTTGCCCGGGCAATATGTGCGGGAGTTGTTCCTCGTGTGATTCCGAGAATGGCACCTCTGGCGTATTGATCCCAGTAAGGGGCACCCATTCCCGTGAGAGCGGGAACAAAATAAACTCCCCCGTTATCTTGAACGGATGTTGCGAGAGCCTCACTTTCCGAGGCAGTCCTGAGCAGTTGCATCCCGTCCCGTAGCCATTGGATGGCTGCTCCCCCCACGAATACACTTCCTTCCAAGGCGTAAGTAACGGAGTCACCGATTTTCCACGCGATGGTGCTTAACAGGTTGTTTTCCGATTTTACGACTTCGCTTCCGGTATTCATGACCATAAAACATCCGGTACCGTATGTCGTTTTCGTCATTCCCGGTTCAAGGCAGAGTTGTCCAAAGAGGGCGGACTGTTGGTCGCCGGCTATTCCGGAGATCGGGATTTTCGTCGAGAACAAAGTTGTACTGGTTTCCGAATAGACTTCGCTGCTGCTTTTTACTTCCGGAAGTATAGCTTCGGGAATGTCGAAAAGTTCCAGTAACTCTTTATCCCATTGCAACGTGTGAATATTGAACAGCATCGTGCGGGAAGCATTGCTGACATCCGTCACGTGTACCCGTCCGTGCGTGAACTTCCACACGAGCCAACTGTCTACCGTACCGAAACACAACTTTCCTTTTTCAGCCCGTTCACGTACACCTTCGACATTATCGAGAATCCATTTGATTTTTGTGGCGGAGAAATAAGCATCAATCAGTAATCCCGTTTTCTCCCGGATCATTTCAGTATATCCGTTTTCTTG
>QWCH01002635.1_pt1 | contig 21634 bp, 19 predicted proteins | sample 1972671 | NCBI WGS metagenome assembly QWCH01 (sample SAMN09866713, study PRJNA288562) | Human gut metagenome isolate term3_stool, whole genome shotgun sequencing... | isolation source: gut | host: Homo sapiens | place: USA: California
CCCACTTCGATAACAGTGCATGGAAGATTTTTTCCCTCGGCACTGAAAACGGATGTCATTCCGATTTTTTTTCCTAATAATCCTGGCATTTCACTAATTTGTTAATAAACTTACACTTTAATTTCTACTTCAACACCGCTGGGCAATTCCAGCTTCATCAAAGCGTCAACTGTTTTTGCAGTCGAGCTATAGATATCGATTAATCTCTTATAAGAAGAGAGTTCGAACTGCTCACGAGACTTTTTGTTAACGAAAGTCGAGCGGTTCACAGTAAAGATACGCTTGTGCGTAGGCAGAGGTATCGGGCCGCTAACAACTGCACCGGTAGCCTTAACCGTCTTCACGATCTTCTCGGCAGACTTGTCTACCAGAGAATAATCGTAAGACTTTAATTTAATTCTGATCTTTTGGCTCATATTTATATATATGTTTCTAAATTATTTGATCAAATCAGCACGACCCTGTACTTCTGTCAATACCTGCTTAGCGATAGAAGAAGATACCTGAGCATAGTGTGAGAACTGCATTGAAGAAGTTGCACGACCTGAAGTGATAGTACGCAATGCTGTTACATAACCGAATGTTTCAGCCAAAGGAACTTTCGCTTTCACTACACGTGCACCGGTACGGCTTGATTCCATACCTTCAACCTGTCCACGACGTTTGTTCAAGTCGCCGATTACATCACCCATGCTTTCTTCCGGAGTCACAACTTCCATCTGCATGATCGGTTCCATCAAAGCAGGACCTGCCTTTTCAGAAGCACTCTTGAATGCCTGGATGGCACAAATTTCGAATGACAACTGGTCAGAGTCTACCGGGTGGAAAGAACCATCGATCAAAGTAACTTTCAGTTTATCCAACGGATAACCGGCCAAGATACCGTTCTTCATTGCCTTTTCGAAACCTTTCTGAACAGACGGGATAAATTCCTTCGGAATGTTACCACCCTTCACTTCGTCGATAAACTGCAGTGTACCTTCAAAGCTTTCGTCAGCCGGTTCGATGCGAACGATGATATCGGCAAACTTACCACGACCACCGGACTGTTTCTTATAAACTTCGCGAAGTTCAACAGACTTGGTGATAGCTTCCTTGTAAGTAACCTGAGGTTTACCCTGGTTACATTCAACCTTGAATTCACGACGCAGACGGTCAACAATGATATCCAGGTGGAGCTCACCCATACCGCTGATTACTGTCTGGCCAGTTTCTTCGTTAGTCTGTACGCGGAACGTCGGGTCTTCTTCAGCCAGCTTAGCCAATCCCATGCCCAGCTTATCCAGGTCTTTCTGAGTCTTAGGCTCTACTGCGATACCGATAACCGGATCCGGGAATTCCATTGATTCCAGAGTGATCGGATGTGCTTCGTCGCAAAGAGTATCACCAGTACGGATATCCTTGAAACCAACACCTGCACCGATATCACCGCAACCGATAGCTTCCATCGGGTTCTGTTTGTTTGAGTGCATCTGGAACAGACGTGAAATACGTTCCTTCTTGTCTGAACGAGTGTTATATACATAAGAACCTGCCTGCAAAGAACCTGAATACACACGGAAGAAGCACAAACGGCCTACATACGGGTCGGTTGCGATCTTAAATGCCAACGCAGTCAACGGTTCTTCGAACAACGGTTTGCGAACAATCACTTTATCCGGATCACGCGGATCTGTACCTTCGATAGCATCTGTATCGGCAGGACTCGGCAAATAAGCACAGACAGCGTTCAACAGTGTCTGAACACCTTTGTTCTTGAAAGAAGAACCACAGATCATCGGATTGATCTGCATAGCGATAGTTCCTTTGCGGATAGCTACACGGATCTCATCTTCTGTAATAGTAGAAGGATCGTCGAAATATTTCTCCATCAAAGCATCGTCGCATTCAGCCAAAACTTCGAGCATCTTGTCTCTCCATTCCTCCGCTTCATCCTTCAGGTTTGCCGGAATTTCTTCAACAGAATATTCAGCACCCATTGTTTCATCGTGCCAGAAAATAGCCTTCATCGTAACCAGGTCGACTACGCCTTTGAAAGTTTCTTCTGCACCGATAGGTATCTGAATCGGACAAGGATTAGCACCTAAAACATCCTTTACCTGACGAACTACTTCGAAGAAGTTTGCGCCGGAACGGTCCATTTTATTTACATAACCAATTCTGGGTACGTTATATTTATCAGCTTGACGCCATACTGTTTCAGACTGCGGTTCAACACCACCTACAGCACAGAAAGCAGCAACAGCACCATCCAGGATACGCAGTGAACGTTCTACTTCGACAGTGAAGTCAACGTGTCCCGGAGTGTCGATCAAGTTAATCTTATATTTATCATTAGCGTAATTCCAGAAAGTCGTAGTTGCAGCAGAGGTAATTGTGATACCGCGTTCCTGCTCCTGTTCCATCCAGTCCATTGTTGCAGCACCGTCGTGAACTTCACCAATCTTGTGAGTCAGACCTGTGTAGAAAAGGATACGCTCTGAAGTCGTAGTCTTTCCTGCATCGATGTGCGCCATGATACCGATGTTTCTGGTATACTTTAATTGTTCGTCAGCTTTTGTTGCCATCTTTTTTATTATCTCCTAAATAATTGATAAATTAAAATCTGAAGTGAGCGAATGCACGGTTAGCTTCAGCCATACGGTGCATATCTTCTTTTCTTTTGAATGCGCCACCCTGGTTGTTGTAAGCATCTACAATCTCTGCAGACAGCTTGTCAGCCATAGTCTTACCACCTCTCTTGCGTGAGAAGATGATCAGGTTCTTCATTGAAATTGATTCTTTACGATCGGGGCGGATTTCAGTAGGTACCTGGAAAGTAGCACCACCTACACGGCGGGATTTCACTTCGACTTGAGGAGTAATATTGTCGAGTGCAGCTTTCCAAATTTCGAGAGCGGACTTTTCTTCGTTAGGCAATTTGGCCTTAACTGTTTCCAAAGCGGAATAGAAAATTTCGAAGGCAGTATTTTTCTTGCCGTCATACATCAAATGGTTAACGAACCTCGTAACCTTAACATCACCGAAAACAGGATCCGGAAGGATCTGTCTTTTCTTTGGTTTTGCTTTTCTCATTTTGTTTTCAAAAATTTCGTTCTTGTTTCTTGGTTGCCTTTTATGCGTCTTCAACGGTTCCGCTGAACCATTTACTCAACCTATAGCCTATCCAAATAACTCAAACCAGCTTTAATACTTAAATTTAAATTCTCAGTTTGAAGGGATGTAACTAATTACTTCTTCTTTCCTTTAGCTGCAGCAGCTGCCTGTCCCGGTTTCGGGCGTTTAGCACCGTATTTGGAACGTCTCTGAGTACGTCCGTTTACGCCTGCAGTATCCAAGGTTCCACGTACAATGTGATAACGTACACCAGGAAGGTCTTTCACACGACCACCACGTACCAGTACGATTGAGTGTTCCTGCAAGTTGTGTCCTTCTCCCGGAATGTAAGAGTTTACTTCTTTTCCATTTGTCAAACGTACTCTCGCTACTTTACGCATTGCAGAGTTAGGTTTCTTCGGAGTTGTAGTGTAAACACGAACGCAAACGCCACGTCTCTGCGGACATGAATCCAATGCGGGTGATTTACCCTTTTCCACCAAAGTTTCCCTTCCTTTTCTAACTAATTGCTGAATTGTAGGCATTTCTTTTCTTTTTTAAACTTTGAATGTGTTATTATTATAATTATCTATTTCTTTATTTTGAGCTGCAAAGGTACGCATTCTTTTCGGACTATCAATCATTTAAGTCCACTTTATTATACACTTCGCGCTAAAAACGGTGCAAAGTTACGCATTTGTTCCCGTAACACAAGACCAACCTTTTATCCATTTACAGATAATTAACAATTATTTCATCAAGAAGGGGACATTCGTTAAGTTGCAGCTCCTTTAGCGTTTGCGATTCGATGCCCATCGAAGTTGCAGCCGATGCCCATCGAAGTTGCAGCCGATGCCCATCGAATCGCAAACGGACTGCAGTCCGTATAATAAGTCCTATATCAATAATTACTTGAAGCGTTTTTCCAGCTCATCATCCGTCAATAGCGAGATGATCGTCTTGCCGTCGGGAGTCAAGTTAGAATCCGGACAGGAGAAAAGAGTGGCGATCAGGTTATCCATTTCTTCGGCGGAAAGGACTTTACCGGGGCGGATAGCTGCGGCTTTTGCCAAGGAAAGTGCCAGCGATTCACAAATTTCCTCATGTACCTCACAGCCTGTTTCGATAGCGCGGCTGACCATGTCGCGCACCAAGGCTACCGTATCCAGATTCTCGATACCGGCAGGCATGCCGTTGATGGCATAACTGTTATTTCCCAGATGGGTCAACTCAAAACCGATGAAGTGCATATCATCCAGCAAAGACGGCAAGACAGCCGCTTCGGCAGTTGTAAACTCCACTACTTCCGGGAAAAGCATCTGTTGGGAGGCGCCTTTCTGCTGCCTTATATTCGTGATATACTGATCGAAGAGGATGCGGACATGGGCACGATGCTGATCGATCAAAGCCAGACCGGACTTCAATGATGTGACGATATATTTCCCTTTATACTGATAGCAGGGATTAGACACATCATTAAACAGACCTGTAGAAGAGTCCGCCGCAGCCGCTTCACCGACATCGGCCACAGGTTCTGAGAGATCTGGCAGCAAGGCATCTGTCAAATCCGGGTCCTGGCTGACAGCAGAACGGTCTTCCTCAAAATCCTGATAGAGCTTGGACCAGTCGAACTCAGGTTTCTTATAGGAAGAGGATTCAAACGGATTATAGCCGGCATCCACCTGTACACGGGGAGCTTTATAAGAGGCTGTCTCCTTGACAGGATTATAGACCGGGATGTCGATAGCGCCCTCCACATCGAAGTCGATTGTTGGGATAGCGCTCGATTTGGCCAGCGCTTCGCGGGTTGCCGCCATCAGGATTTGCCAGATCGGTTGTTCGTTTTCAAACTTGATCTCCGTTTTGGTCGGATGTATATTCACATCTATCGTAGAGGGATCGAGCGTGAAATAGATAAAATAGTTTGGCTGTTCGCCTTGCGGGATCAATTGTTCATAGGCCTGCATCACAGCTTTGTGGAAATACGGGTGCTTCATAAAGCGTCCGTTCACAAAGAAATATTGCAAGGCTCCACGTTTCTTGGCCGAATCGGGACGGCCGACAAAACCGGAAACCGTAACTAACGAACTTTGGGCATCCACCGAAAGCAGCTTTTGGTTCAGCGTCTTGCCATATACATTAATAATACGTTGCCTCAAGCCGGACTCCGGCAGGTTGAAAATCTCCGTATCGTTATGATAGAGCGACAGGGCGACCTGCGGATTCACCAGGGCAATCCGTTCAAATTCATTGATGATATTCCGGAACTCCGTCTCGTTCGATTTCAGGAACTTGCGACGCGCCGGGACATTAAAGAAAAGATTCTTGACAGAAAATATACTCCCCTCGTTACAAGCATCCGGTTCGATGCTTTCCAGGTTGGAACCGGAAAAGACAAGATGCGAACCCAGCTCCGTTCCCTTCAGGCGTGTACGAAGCTCAACCTGAGAGACAGCCACGATCGAAGCAAGCGCCTCACCACGGAAGCCCATCGTATGCAAAGAGAATAGATCGTCGGCAGAAGAAATCTTAGACGTTGCATGCCGTTCGAAAGCCATGCGGGCATCCGTCTCGGACATACCTTTTCCGTCATCGATCACCTGGACCAATGTACGGCCGGCATCCTTGATATTCACCTGAATATGTCCGGCACCGGCATCTACCGCATTCTCCACCAGTTCCTTCACAACAGAGGCAGGACGTTGGATCACCTCGCCTGCCGCTATCTGATTGGCAATACTGTCGGGAAGTAAATGTATTATATCGCTCATTACATGAACAAATACCAGAATATGCCGACTAAAATAGCGGCAGCCAATAACAGTTTTACATTCTTATAGGTACGACTACGGGAATCATGTCCATTGTCGCGGCTCTTTTTCAAATGGGAAGTTCCTTCGACAAAACTGCCTTTGATCTCAGCTTTGTAATCGTCGATCGACAGTTCACCGTCCATCCCAATCTCTCGCTTCACCTTGCGGATACGATCTTCCATCGCCTCTTTATGAGGATCCCAATAGATCGGTTTGTGCTCGAATTGGCGAGGTTTCCGTACATTATAAAATGAGAATAACGCCATAGTCTTTTATTGTTTATAAATACTGTGCTAATGTACAAATTTATTGCTTCTCTTGGGTGACTCTGCCGCTTTTCTTTTCACCACCTGGTAAATATCATACTTATCCTTCGGACGCAGATAATCGAACCAGTAGAAATCTTTCAGCATTTTCTGATCTGGCCTCAAGTCCGGGATCGGCGTCATATCAGCTGTCACCTGCGGCCAGAGCTTCAATCGGTCCAGCTTGTTTTCTTTCACCCAAATAGTCAGGAAACCGCTCTTCGTTTGATTCATGCCCACCTTTGCCCCGTCCTTTTCCAAAGGATAAAAAATAGACTCGGCATTTCCCGCCACATCGATCCGGCTGAGCGCCTGCCCTTCGAAATAGGCTTTCAGGTCGTTTCCTTTCAGCTGGTTATAATAAGTCGAGTCGACATGCTGGGCGGCGAAAGCGAACTGGATCACATGGGCGTACTCGATCGTACTGTCATTCATATAAATGGCAATCGTATCGCCGTACAACTGGTATTGTTCGTTCCAGATAACCGGTTCCGTGTACATATATAATACGGAATCACGTGTATTAAACTGCATGGAGTCACAAACTCCCTGCATATCGGTCCGGTAAAAGCGGACACCGTAATAGGCTTTGATCTCCCGGTAAGCCGAGTCGACCGTCATCATCTGTAAGGTATCGGCATGCAGGAAAAGCGTATCTCCTTGCGAATATTCAAGGAAACGGGCACTGTCGGTCGCAAATGCATAATCAGTCTGTTCGTTATAATAGCCGTAATTGCCTTCCAGGGTCACATGTTGCGCCGTATCGATCAGGAGCATATTACCGTAAACTTCTCCCATACCTGAATCCCGGTTATAGAAGATGGAGTCACCGATCAGTATCTTTTCACCCGACTCCACCTGCGAGCGGTCAAGCAAAAGGGAGGTATTGTTTTGCGTATCATACCAACCGCGCGAAGTATGGATCGTACCGCTGTCCGAAACAATGACAGACGGCCCCAGGATAGTTGCGATCTTCGATTCCGTATCGTAATTCAAGGTATCGGAGTACAACGTGAAATCAGGATTCTCGAGTTGCACACTGTCATTAAAGACAGCCAGTTTTGTATCCGGAGAATATTGCCCATAAAAAGAAGTAAGCTGATTGAGGGAATCGACAATCATCCCTCCCTCAAAATAATAACCGATATTCGGAATACGCTCATAGTTGAGACTGTCCGTAAAAAGCGTCACCTCCCCGTTCTCCATCCGGACATTCTCGCGCAGGTAGGCAATTTGCGTATTACCGTCATAAAACAGGTAATCGCCATAAACGAACAAGGTGTCTCCCTGCTCCATCCGGACATTACTGAATGCTTCGAGCGAATTGGCCTGCTCAAAAAAGTAAGCGCTGTCGCAATACATATACGAACTGTCGTGCCGGAAACAGACATCCCCGTTCAGGATTTGCGCATCGGGCATGATATCCTTGTCAAACGACAGCGTATTCGTATGTTCCAAATAGATTTTTGTCTTCTTTACCGGAACAGTATCAGTAACAAGCAAGCTATCTGCAACCTGCAAGCTATCGCCGGCCAACAAACTGTCCGGCGGAGCGACTGTTATATTTTGTGCAGAGATGACAGTGGTATCCTGGGTCTGTGCAAAAGCGCAGACCGTACAGAGAAAAAACAGAGATGTGAAAACAAATTTCTTTACCGTCTTCATTCTTTAACCCAGCCAGGGAACTTGAAGTCACAATTACGCCAGCCTTCACTGATGCGTACATATGTACTTTTCTGCTTCTTAACAATCCAGTTATTCAACAATTCTTCACGCTTCCGAGCTTCGACGATTGCCTTCAAAGCCTGATAGTCGTCCGAGATATTTGCCTTATGCTGTTCTACTCTGGATTTCAGTTTTACAATGGCAACCACTTCTTTCTGCTTGTCGTTAATCATCGTAAAAGGTTTGGAGATTTCGCCAACCTGCATGGTATAAACCATCTTACCAATTTCCTGCGGCAGCTCGGACATCTCAAACTTCGGCGTCCCGTGATTGTTGCTTTCAAATTTCGGGTTTACCATCAAACCTTTGTTGTTTCTTGTATCCTTATCGGCAGAGATAAAGGTGGCAGCTTCTTCGAATGTAAATTTCTTAGCCGTCAAGTCCGTGTAGAGCGAATCCATACGGGTCAAACATTCGTTCAATTCCTTATCCGACACTTTCGGCTTCAACAGGATATGGCGGCAGTTGATACGGTCGCCACGCTTTTCGATCAACTGGATAATGTGAAAACCATATTCAGTCTGTACAATCTGGGAAATCTTCTTCGGATCGTTCAAATTGAAAGCGACATTGGCAAACTCCGGCAACAAGTCCATCTTACTCATAAAGCCCAACTCACCACCACGGACAGACGATCCCGGGTCTTCGGAATAGAGGCGTGCCACTGTCGAGAACTCTTTCTGTCCACTGTTGATCTCTTCCGTATACTGGCGCAAACGAGCCTTGATCGCATCCGTTTCTTCAAACGGAATCTTCGGCTCCATTGTGATAACCTGCACTTCCACTGTTGTCGGGATATTAGGCAGACTATCCTTGGACAGCTGGTTGTAGTATTTGCGGACTTCGGAAGGAGTCAGCTTGATCTCACCGATCAGCTGGCGCTGCATCTGCTGCACCGTTTGCTGCTCCATAAGCTGTTCCTTTTTTTCTTCCTTTATTTCGGAAATCCTTTTATTGAAATACTCCTCCAACTTTTCTCTTGAACCACTCTGGTTGATCGCATAGTTTACCCAACGGTCCGCTTCCTGGATCACCTGGCTTTCACTTACTTCCACACTATCGATCTTTGCCTGGTTCAGATACAATTTCTGGATGGCCATCTGTTCCGGAATCACACAATAGGGGTCTCCATCCAGACGCTGCCCCTCGTTCTGTAAGTACAAACGCTGGCTTTCCACATCCGAACGCAGAATTGCATCATCTCCTACCACCCACACTATCTCATCAATCACATTATCCTGTGCATAAACAACGCAGGATAAGCAGGCAAGAATGAATACTGTTAAAATCTTTTTCATCATGTACTATTTATAAATAAGTTACCAATCAGGGTTCCGTGTAAAACTGAACATCACCTCGCCTGACTGCATCATTATATAATTCTTCTTCAAATTTCCTCAAAAACTCCACCTTACGCAAATTAGTCAGCATCTCCACAATCTGCGGGCTGGCGTAATCGTAGGGAGCCACACTGCCTACGGGCAAATATTCTTTGATATTCAACAGATAGCAATACGTGCTATCGGTCGCTTCAACAAATTTATTCGCCTTCAGGAAGTCGTTTGCGTTCGACACCCGGACAGGGATATTATCCATCACCTGGTCGAAGTCCACCCATTTGTCGTAAAAGTAGTCATAAATACTGGCATTCTGCACACTATACTTCTCAATTTTTTCTAAAGAAGCCTCAGATGTCGATCTATACCATCCTTTTACATCAGAAAGCCCGGGGGCATCCACCGGGATTTTCAGGAACAAGCCTTTCACCAAAGCCTTGTCCAATACAAACTTTTTCTGGTTCTCTTCGTAATAGCTCAACTTGTCACTTTCCTGGAACTCGGATGAAAGCCTTTCCCTTACCAGTTGTTCCTGATAGCGGTAGCGGATCAGCGAATGGCGATATTCCTCCACCAGCTTGTCCACTTCTTCTTTATCTTTTCCTTCCAGGTTACGCTGTGCCACCTCGTAAACCAAAGCGTCTTTCACCCATTTCTTTTCCAGGCTTTCGCCAAGCAACAGGCTGTCAGCCGACGAGAGTCCGCGCGGGATCTGCTTTTTGACCTCCGAACGCTCGAGAACCCGGTCCTTCACTCTTACCAGTACATCCGCATCATCGGAAGACTGTGTCTTCTTGCAAGAACACAGCAAAGATACGAATGCTATAAAAATGAAGCAATATCTCATATAACTTTCTCTTTATTATTTCTTTATCTTTTTATCGATCTTCTTCAGCAATTTCTTGTTTACCGTCACCGGATATTTCTGGTTCAAACGCTCGATCCATGCGGCTTCTGCCTGAGCCTGCTCATTCATCGGCTTGTTCCAGACTTCCTTATTGCTAATATCAAACAACAGGATGCCATCCCGGTATTCCTGCATCAACAGGTTAAATTCAGGATGCTTTGTCGTCAGGTTCTTACGCTCTGCCGTCGTTACGATATCACGGATGAAAAGATCGTACACTTCCTGCATAAAATCTCCGGCATAGGATTTTGTGGAGAACGGGCAACGCTGGATGTAATAAGCGAACTCGCTCTGCGGGAAATCCGTACCGTTAAGATGGAACAATGTCTTGTTCATATCCTTCGCCTTCTCATAGAAAGCCGGATCGGACGGGAAATAGTCATTGCAAAGCGCCTGCAATTCCGCATAGGCTTCGGGATAGAATTTATATCCGTACTCTTTCTTCATCCGTTCGTCAAAGGCACCGTAATATTCAAAGTTGCGTTCGCCCTGTGCCATCTGGCGTGACCAACCTTTTTTCTTTTCATCGAAAGTAGGCATTCCTTTCTTCTCGATCAACTTAATGATATGATAGCCGAAACGCGTTTCCACCGGACGGGACAATTCCCCCGGCGTATTCAATGTAAAAGCAGCCGCTTCGAACGGTTCTACCATCTCGCCGACACCGAAAGCGGGCAGTTCGCCCCCCCTTTTGGCAGAGCCGGTATCCGATGAATATTCTTTTGCCAACTCGGCAAAGTCAGCTCCTTCTTTTGCTTTCCGGTAAACTTCTTCCGCACGCGCCAACACCTCTGCTTCATCCTGCTTCACCGAGTCCGCCGGAAACGGGATCAGGATATGCGCCACACGCACCAGACCGGGATTCGGCTTACGGCTGTGTATCTTTATCAGATGGAAACCCATCGTCGTACGCACCGGCTTGGATATAGCCCCTACCGGCATGGAATAGGCGACATTCTCAAAGGCTTTGACCGTCTGCATCGGCAGCAGGCAATGGACATACTCATAACCGACATTTTCTTTGTCGGCTTCTTTCAGTTCCTCACCTACAGCGGCAAAGTCCTCCCCTTTCTGAATGCGCTCGTAAGCCTGCATCGCTTTCTGATAAACGGCAACCGTATCTTTCGACAAGGTACGCGCCGGCAAGCGGAATAAGATGTGACTTAATTCGAGCACCTCGCCATAGCGATCGTACACGGCATGCACTGCAGCCTCTTCACCTTCTTTATCCGACAAATAACTCGAAGTCAACTGAGCGCGATAGCCGTCCAATTCGTCTTTGAACGCCTTTGTCTTGTCCAGGCCCTGTTCTTCCGCTTCCGCCACTTTCAGCTTGAAGTTCTTAAACAACTCCACATAGGCATTCACGGACTTCTGGTCTGACAAATTAACTTCGCTATTCTTTTGTGCAATAAAAATAAATTCATCCAACGGGATCTGCTTTCCGGCAACCGTCATCACAACTGAATCGGCCGGGATCTGGGCATGTCCTGTCATACAAGCGAATACCAAAGATAATACAAGTAACTTCTTCATTAATCCTCCTTTTATCATATCACGATATACATTACAAAAATAACACTAATCTAACGGAGAGCAGGCAAGAAAAGTATGCTATCCAATTAAATTAGTGTTTTTTATAATACAGGTCATATGACTTTCTTATTCTCCACGGCTGTAATTCGGCGCTTCCTGCGTAATCGCCACATCATGCGGATGGCTTTCCAGCACACCGGCATTCGTGATACGGGTAAACCGGGCCGAATGCAATTCGTCGATATTGTGTGCTCCGCAATACCCCATCCCGGCACGCAGACCGCCTACCATCTGGTAGATCACTTCATACAGCGAGCCTTTGTACGGCACACGCGCAGCAATACCTTCGGGAACCAGCTTCTTCACATCGTCTTCCACATCCTGGAAATAGCGGTCTTTCGAACCTTTCTGCATGGCTTCCAGCGAACCCATGCCACGATAAGACTTGAACTTACGCCCATTGAAGATGATCGTCTCACCCGGCGACTCTTCCACACCAGCCAACAACGAACCCATCATGACCGACGAGCCGCCGGCGGCAATCGCTTTCACGATATCACCGGAATAGCGCAAGCCTCCGTCTGCAATCAACGGGACTCCCGTATCCTTCAACGCCTTTGCCACCTCATAGATGGCTGACAGCTGGGGCACACCGACTCCGGCAATCACGCGGGTCGTACAGATTGAACCCGGACCGATCCCGACTTTTACGGCATCCGCTCCGGCTTCCACCAGATACCGGGCCGCATCGCCTGTCGCTATGTTTCCCACGACACAGTCGATTTGCGGATATTGGACTTTGATCTGCTTCAACACGTCGACAACCCCTTTGGAGTGTCCGTGGGCCGTATCGATCACCAGCGCATCCGCACCGGCTTCCACCAAAGCGGCAACCCGTTCAAACGTGTTGAACGTAACGCCGACACCGGCAGCTACGCGCAAACGGCCTTTTGAGTCCTTGCAAGCAGTCGGTTTGTCTTTTGCCCTCGTTATATCTTTATAGGTAATTAGGCCGACCAGTTTATTATGGTGATCCACTACCGGCAGTTTCTCAATCTTGTGCTGCTGCAGGATGCTGGCTGCCGCTTCCAGGTCTGTCGACTGGTCCGCCACAATCAGGTTCTCCCTTGTCATCACCTCGTCGATCGAACGGTTCATGTCTCTTTCGAACCGCAGGTCACGATTCGTCACGATCCCGACCAGACAACCGGCTTCATCCACCACAGGAATCCCTCCGATCTTATACTCCTTCATCATCCCCAAGGCATCCCCAACGGTCTTGCCTCTCGTGATGGTAACGGGATCATAGATCATCCCGTTCTCGGCCCGTTTCACACTCTGAACCTGCTTTGCCTGTTCGGCAATCGTCATATTCTTATGAATAACACCGATACCGCCTTCACGGGCAATGGCAATCGCCATCTTCGCTTCGGTAACCGTATCCATCGCAGCCGAAACCATCGGGATATTCAAAGAGATGTTACGGGAAAACTTCGTAGTCAGATCGACATTACGGGGAAGTACTTCCGAATAGGCCGGAATCAACAATACATCGTCGAATGTCAACCCGTCCATCACTACTCTGTCTGCTATAAATGACATAAACTTATACTTTAAATAATTATTAATCAGTTCGCCATTTCAGACAGGAACTTGATACGGACCAAACGAATTTCTTCTTCGGTATAATCGCCTCCCAATTCTTCAATAGCATCTTCCAGATCATCCGTTTCCGAATCCTTGAAGTATTCGTAAATATCTTCGATATGATCTTCATCCATCACGTCGTTCAGGAAATAGTCGATATTGATACGGGTTCCGGAATAAACGATCGCTTCGATTTCGTCCAGCAGTTCGTTAAACTCCAGTCCGTTCGTCATCGCGATCTCGTCCAACGCCACCTTACGGTCGATACGCTGGATGATTGAAACTTTCAGTTTGGACTTATTGGCAACCGTACGCACACGAAGGTCTTCGGGACGTTCGATCTCATTTTCTTCCACATGTTTCTTAATCAGCTCGACAAACTCCTTGCCATATCTCTTTGCCTTACCGGCACCCACTCCCGGGATGTTCTGCAACTCATCCAATGTCACCGGATAAGTCGTTGCCATCGCTTCTAAAGACGGGTCCTGGAAAATCACGAAAGGAGGAACCTCCAGGCGTTTCGACAGCTTCTTACGCAAATCCTTCATCATCGAATAAAGGATCGGGTCGACAGCACAGGTAGCCCCGCCGCGTACCGGAACCTCTTCTTCCTCTTCGTCAAATTCGTTGTCTTCCGTAATCTTGAAAGAAACCGGCTTTTTTATAAACTCTTTTCCTTTTTCCGTAATCTTCAGCAGTCCGTAGTTTTCAATGTCTTTAGCCAGATACCCGGCGATCAGTGCCTGACGGATAACGGCATTCCATGTTTTCTCTTCTTCATCCGAACCGGAGCCGAAAACTTCCAGTTCGTTGTGTTTGTAAGATTGAATTTCGGAGGTTTCGTTGCCAACCAACATGTTGACGATATATTCTGCCTTAAACTTTTCCTTTAACGTACCAATAACTTCCAGTACGGCGCTTAATAATTCTTTTGCTTCCACTTTCTTTTTGGGGTTCAAACAATTATCACAATTTCCACAATTATCTTCCAGGTACTCTTCACCGAAGTAGTGCAACAATACTTTCCGTCGACATACGGAAGTTTCGGCGTAAGCGGCAGTTTCCAGCAATAATTGCTTTCCGATTTCCTGCTCCGCAACCGGCTTCCCCTGCATGAACTTTTCTAATTTCTGCAAGTCTTTGTATGCATAAAAAGCAATGCACTGCCCCTCGCCGCCATCACGGCCGGCACGTCCGGTTTCCTGGTAATATCCTTCGAGGCTTTTCGGTATATCGTAATGAATGACATAGCGTACATCCGGTTTATCGATTCCCATACCGAAAGCAATAGTCGCCACAATCACATCCGCTTTTTCCATCAGGAATGCATCCTGGTTGGACGAACGTTGCTGCGAATCCATACCGGCATGATAAGGCAACGCCTTAATACCGTTTGCTTTCAGGATATCGGCAAACTCTTCCACCTTCTTACGGCTCAGACAATAAATAATACCTGATTTTCCCTCGTTGGACTTAATATATTTAATGATCTCACGGTCGATATTCGCCGTTTTCGGACGAATCTCATAATACAGATTAGAACGGTTGAAGGACGATTTGAAAACTGAAGCATCGATCATTCCCAGGTTTTTCTGGATATCGTGCTGCACTTTCGGCGTTGCCGTAGCAGTCAGGGCTATTAACGGACGTTTGCCGATTTCGTTTATGATCGGGCGGATACGACGGTATTCCGGCCGGAAGTCATGCCCCCACTCTGAAATACAATGCGCTTCGTCCACGGCATAAAACGAAATATTGACCTGACGCAAAAATTCGACATTCTCTTCCTTTGTCAGAGACTCCGGGGCCACATAAAGCAACTTGGTACGGCCACTTCTGATATCATCTTTCACCTGATCTATAGCCGACTTGTTCAGAGAGGAGTTGATGAAATGGGCCACTCCGTCTTCCTCACTGAAGTTACGCATGGCATCCACCTGGTTTTTCATCAGGGCTATCAAGGGAGAAATCACAATGGCCGTCCCCTGCATCATCAGAGAAGGCAATTGGTAACACAAAGACTTTCCTCCTCCGGTCGGCATCAACACAAAGGTATCGTTTCCTGCCAGCACATTTTCGATGATCGCTCTCTGATTACCTTTAAAGGTACCAAAACCAAAATGTTTTTTGAGCGCCTCTGTCAAATTATCCTTCTTTGCCATACTAATTAATATTTTAAAAACCGCCGATCAGACCACCTGCAGACGGTTTACGTCCGACTTTTCAAACTTATCCTTCGCATACTCCAACGTAACATGGAGTGTCTTCTTTTTTGCAGACGGCATACTGTACATAGCATCCATCATCACAGCCTCTACAATGGAACGCAGACCACGTGCTCCCAACTTAAATTCGAGTGCCTTATCGACAATGAATTCGAACACGTCCTCATCAAACGTCAGCTTTATATCATCCATATCGAACAATTTGATGTATTGTTTGATAATGGAGTTCTTCGGCTCCGTCAGGATATTCCGGAGCGTACTTCTATCCAACGGATTCAAATACGTCAGGATGGGCAGACGTCCGATGATCTCAGGAATCAGGCCAAACGACTTCAAATCGGTAGGCGTAATATATTTCAGCAGATTGTTACGGTCAACCTGTGCTGTGTTTTCGTTTGCGGCGTATCCAACTACACGGGTATTCAAACGCTGGGCGATTTTCTTCTCTATTCCGTCGAAAGCGCCACCACATACAAACAGGATATTTTTGGTATCCACAGCAATCATTTTCTGTTCCGGATGTTTACGGCCACCCTGGGGAGGCACGTTCACGATGGAACCTTCCAGTAATTTCAGCAATCCCTGCTGTACGCCTTCACCACTGACATCACGTGTAATGGAAGGATTATCGCTCTTGCGGGCGATCTTGTCTATTTCGTCGATAAATACGATACCGCGTTGCGCCGCATCCACATCATAATCGGCTGCCTGCAACAAACGGGTCAAAATACTTTCTATATCCTCCCCTACATAACCGGCTTCCGTCAGCACCGTTGCATCGACAATAGCAAACGGGACATGAAGCAATTTGGCGATCGTACGGGCCAACAACGTTTTACCGGTACCCGTAGCACCCACCATAATAATATTCGATTTCTCGATCTCGACATCATCCGATGTCACTTTCTGGATCAAACGCTTATAGTGGTTATAAACGGCAACCGACAGGTAACGTTTGGCATCGTCTTGCCCTATTACATATTGATCCAGGAAAGCCTTAATATCTTCCGGTTTCGGCAACTCTCCCTGGCTTAATCCGAAAGAGCTCTTTTTACCGGGCATTTGTTCTTTTACTATTTCGTACGCCTGCTGTGCACATTCATCACAGATAGCGCCGGAAATTCCGTTAATCAGCATATTAACATCCCGGCTACTGCGCCCGCAAAACGTACAGCTATCGCCTGTTTTGGCCATTCCGTATTTGTTTTTTTAAAGGGCAAGCTTACCTTGCCCCTGCATTAATATTATTTGTTACGTACCAGAACCTTGTCCACCATACCGTAAGCCAACGCTTCTTCCGCTGTCATCCAGTAGTCACGGTCACTGTCGTGTTCTACCTTTTCATACGGCTGACCGGAATGGGTCGATATGATCGTGTACAGTTCTTTCTTTACTTTCAGGATTTCACGTGCTGTAATCTCGATATCCGAGGCCTGTCCCTGAGCACCTCCTAACGGTTGGTGAATCATCACGCGGGAATGGGGCAATGCCATACGTTTGCCTTTTGTTCCGGCCACCAGCAATACGGCTGCGAATGAAGCTGCCATACCCGTACAGATTGTCGATACGTCACTGCTGATAAACTGCATGGTGTCATAGATGCCATATCCGGCATAGACGGAACCGCCCGGCGAATTGATATAAATTGAAATATCTTTACCAGGATCACTGGAGTCCAGATACAACAACTGTGCCTGGATTACATTGGCCGTATAATCGTCAACTTGTGTACCTAAAAATATAATACGGTCCATCATCAACCGTGAAAAAACGTCCATCTGAGCAACGTTCAATTGGCGCTCTTCGATAATCGTCGGAGAGATGTAACTGCTGGTTATGTTCATATAACTGTCCAGCGCATTACTGCTCATCCCTAAATGCTTCGTTGCATACTTTCTGAAATCTTCCATAATCTATAGTCTTATTTGTATTACCGAAAAGTCATAAAAAAAGGGATTCCCCTCTTACTTATCGGAAAAACAAAGTTATAAATAAATTTCTGAAAGAAACAACTTATTTGCAATCCGGTAAGATATTTTTTCGAGAGAAAGCCCTTTTTAGAAGAAAAAAGCAGCCGGAGCTGCTTTTTCAGGGGATATTATTCTTCAAAAAGTTTATTGAACTCGTCGGCTGATACTTCCTTAACATCCAGCTCAACCTGTTCCTTCAACCAACCAGCCAGTTTTTCTTCGACAGCACGGTCGATGATATTCTGCAAGGTTTGTTTATTCTTCAAAATGTCCTTCGCATAGTTAGCCAACACATCTTCAGGTACAGAAAGCATTCCGTACTGTGCGAACTGGGCTTTAGCCACACGTTTAGCGAAGTTTTCGATATCGGCATCTTCAACCTTCAGGCCGTTTTCTTTCACCAGATTTTCCTTGATCAGGTGATATTTCAGGTCTTCCACGATCTGCGGATATTCTTCGTCGATCTTTTCTTTTGTATTCTTTTCGTTTGCAACCAGCAACCAACGTTTCAACAGGTCTTCGGCAAAAGCCAGTTCTCCGGCTTTCTTAACCAAAATATCACGTGTATCGGTCAGGAACTTGAAGTCGCTCTGCGGAGTGAACTGTTCAGCCAACGCTTCGCGGATCTTGTTCTTAAATTCTTCTTCACTGGTAACTACACCTTCTCCGAATACTTTATCGAACAATTCCTGGTTCAGTTCTGCGTTTTTGTGACGAGTCACTTCCTTGATTTCGAAACTGAAGTCACCTGTGATGCCGGCAACAGCCTCTTTCTCTACCTTCAGGAATGAAGCGATTTCAGCTTCTGCACCTTCATAAGCCTTGTTCGGGTTGAACACGACAACCGTATTTTTCTTTGCACCCAAGAATTTAGCCTTTTCTGCTTCATCCTTGATATACATAGGCATCAGGACTGCGTCTTCAACAACAATACCGCCTTCTTTCGGAGAACCGTTTTCCAGCTCGGCTACAGTACCTTTTATCAGGTCTTTTTCTTCTACATCGTCAACTTCGTCATAAGAGCCGAAGTTAGCCTGGTAAGCTTCAACCTGCTTGCCGATCATGTCGTCGTCGATATTCACCTGATAATAAGGAACCTTATCGTTCTTGGACAGTTCGAGTTTGATTTCCGGAGCCAAAGCAACGTCGAAACAAAATTCGAACTCTTCCTGAGTATCAAAGTTGATTTCTTTCTGTTCAGTCTCGTTAGGCAGCGGTTCGCCCAAAATGTTCAGGTTATTTTCACGGATATAGTTGTACAGGTTTTCAGAAACCAATTTGTTGATTTCTTCCACCAACACATGCTTTCCATACATCTTTTTCACCATACCCATCGGCACCATACCTTTACGGAAACCAGGCACATTTGCTTTCTGACGGAAGCTGCGAAGGCTCTTTTCGACCTTTTCAGCATAGTCAGCTTTCACTATTTCTAATTTCACAATGCCTTTTGTGGCATCAATGTTTTTAAGCGAAACGTTCATTCTGAATGATTTATTTAATTAATAGTCTTGTTCGAATTTTAGGGTGCAAAATTAGACTTATTCTTTTAATCTCGCAAATTGTTTGCTTAATTTGTTATAACCGAGATGAATTTAAGAGCAATATTATTTTTTCCCGGCTAAAATGTTGTTTATCTAAAATAAATGTATTCCTTTGTGACATGAAAGGGCAACCTGTTACGAAGTTCCGGTTTACTTCTTTCATTAAGTAACAATTTTATTTTTTTAATTTTCTATTTTATGAACATTTATGTTGGAAACCTGAACTATCGTGTTCGGGAAGATGATTTGAAACAAGTAATGGAAGAATACGGTACAGTTGATTCCGTAAAGATCATCAAAGACCGTGAAACCGGCAAATCAAAAGGTTTTGCTTTCGTTGAAATGCCCGACGATGCAGCAGCAAAGAAGGCTATCGAAGAATTAAACGAAGCTGAATACGAAGGCCGTCAGATGGTAGTAAAAGAGGCTCGTCCTAAATAATTACTTTTCCGGAAAGAAATAAAAAACTTCTGCTTATCTTTGAGCAGAAGTTTTTTTATGTCCAAACGTATGTTCTTAAAAGGTATATATGCCGGAAAACCGGCTTTCTTTCAACTGTTCGTCTTGCTCCTGCTGGTTTTGTTCGGGGCTATTTTCTCATCGCTGATCTCAATGGGAATATTCTATATGGTGTATGGTTTCCAGTCCGATATCATGCAATATCCCGACATGATGCGCCTTTTGCAATTGATATCGGCTGTCGGAACTTTCCTGTTTCCGGCCGTAGCACTGGCCTGGACTTGCAGCAACAATCCGAAAGAATATCTGTCGATCGGCAAAATCCCCAAAGGACAAATACTGCTGCTCACACTGGTCAGTATCTTCCTGCTCTCTCCCTCCATCAGCCTGGTCGGATTGTTGAATAAACAAATGGAACTGCCGTCTTTTATGGAACCGGTAGAAAACTGGATGCGCGCGCAGGAAAAGACCGCTGAAGAGTTGACACTGATGCTGCTGGCAGGCAAAGGGATCGTAACGTTATTGTTCAATTTGCTTGTCATCGCCCTTGCCGCCGGGATCACAGAAGAATTTCTTTTCAGGGGAGCCGTGCAGCGGGTAATCGGAGGATGGACACGTAACCACCATATTATCATCTGGAGCGCCGCAATTCTTTTCAGCGCCTTCCATATGCAGTTCTTCGGTTTCCTGCCCCGTATGCTGTTAGGTGCTTATTTCGGTTATCTGCTCTACTGGGGACGGAATATCTGGATACCGGTATTCGCCCACTTTACCAACAACGCTTTTGCCGTAATAAGCATGTCGGATGCCAAGCTCAAAGACAACGAATTTATCACCGGCGATATCTCTGCGCAAAACCTGTTGCCTTATACCGTCATAGCCATTATTTCGTTGTTCCTGTTTTATGCCTGTGCAAAAAAGATTAAACAGTTGACGGCAGCCAAAAACTAAAAGTCTTTCTTGCGAAGCACAAAGTCTTTACCCAGGTATTTTTCGCGTACGATCTCGTTCTCGGCCAGCTGCTCGGCTGTTCCCTGAAAGAGCACTTTTCCTTCAAACAAAAGGTAGGCACGGTCGCAAATACTCAGCGTCTCATACACGTTGTGGTCGGTAATCAGGATACCGATATTTTTGTGTTTCAATTTGGCAACGATGCTCTGGATATCTTGTACGGCAATCGGATCGACTCCGGCAAACGGTTCGTCAAGCATAATAAATTTCGGGTCGATAGCCAGACAGCGGGCAATCTCGGCACGGCGCCGTTCACCTCCGGACAACTGGTCACCTAAGTTTTTCCGCACCTTGTTCAAACCAAACTCGGCAATCAGGCTTTCCAGCTTCTCCTTCTGGTATTCAGGTGTCGTTTCCGTCATTTCCAATACGGACCGGATATTATCTTCCACCGTCATTTTCCGGAAGATGGAAGCTTCCTGCGCCAGGTAACCGATACCGTTACGGGCACGTTTATATACCGGAAACTTCGTGATCTCCATATCGTTCAGAAATATCTTTCCTTCGTTGGGCGTCACCAAGCCTACCGTCATATAGAACGTAGTCGTTTTCCCCGCCCCGTTCGGTCCGAGCAATCCCACGATCTCTCCTTGCTTCACATTAATAGAAACATGATTTACAACGGTTCGTGTCTTATATTTCTTAACGAGGTCCTCCGTGCGGAGCACCATTTGTTGTTCGTCTGCCATATCCAAAAATCTTTGCCACAAAGAAACGGAATTAATTCCTTCTATACAAATAGAGGCCCTCCCTTTTTAATCGGCTATTCCATCTCATACAGGAATTGCCCCAATATCGTTTCGTCATGCAGGTAATCGAGAAATTCCTGACGTTCACTTTTGATCAGGCGCACCGGAAAGAAAGCCATTTCTTCTTTTCGGCAGTAGTGGCAGATCGTATCGCAGATATACCGGCTAACGACAAAGCCCCGGAAGTGTTACCATCTCCCGGGGCTTGTTTTTTTGTATGCTTTCGTCCTTCACAGGGTTACCGGCTACATTGAACTTTTTAAATTCAATATACTTTAGTATTATTAATATTAAACTTGACCGCTTGTTC
>QWCH01002636.1_pt1 | contig 21631 bp, 14 predicted proteins | sample 1972671 | NCBI WGS metagenome assembly QWCH01 (sample SAMN09866713, study PRJNA288562) | Human gut metagenome isolate term3_stool, whole genome shotgun sequencing... | isolation source: gut | host: Homo sapiens | place: USA: California
CCATGAACATGAAACGTACGGGGCTGGATATAGGAACCATTGCCGATTGTACCGGTTTATCTAAAGAGACAATTCAGGCACTATAAGCCTGTGGCATGGAGTAACGCCTCATTTCCTATTTTTACATTATTTTTCCCTTTTTCTTTGTTTATTGAAAACTAAGGCCTACTTTTGCCTCCATGTACACCTGCATGGCGTTGTGGGTCAATGCATTTTATTAGATAAACGAGAAGCGTTTTTAAGATATTATCCTTATATTGAAACTTTGACAATTTCAGACTAAGTGGATAATAGGCAACAAAACGCTCACGTTCCTTTCCTTGTTATATATACATGCGTCAGCATGTGCGCGTATACAAGTTAAAAGGGCGTGGGCTGTTGTTTATATCACTTAGTCGGGCAGTCGAAGGCCTCAATATAAGATATATCAACAGTTCCCACGCCTCTTTTTATGAAAAAATCATTCAGTCCGGGAATTGCTGAATACCTAATTTACTATTATTATGAACAAAACGGAAACGTTTAAAAGGCTGCATCTATCTATGTTAGTCTTTTTGTTTTGTGTGTGTACGACCACGCTCTCCTATGCCCAGCATATGGTTTCAGGCGTTGTCAAGGATGTGACTGGTGAGCCTATCATCGGTGCAAACGTAGTCGAAAAAGGGACTACGAACGGATCTATTACCGATATTGACGGTAAATTCTCCTTTACTATTTCTAAACCGGCTGTGACACTGGCCGTTTCCTACATCGGTTATCAACCACAGGACTATTCTTACAAAGGACAGGAAAATGTGATTATTACATTGAAAGAAGATTTGCAAAATCTGGATGAAGTAGTTGTTGTCGGCTATGGCGTTGCCAAGAAGCGTGACTTGACAGGCTCTGTCGCCTCTGTCAAAGGGGAGAAGTTACAGGAGACTGCTTCGTTGAGCGCAGTGCAGGCCATGCAGGGACGTGCAGCTGGCGTAACCATTATACAGACGAGTGCAAAGCCGGGTGAAGAAGCGAATATACGCGTTCGTGGAAACCGTTCGTTAAAGGCGACAAACGATCCGCTATATGTGGTGGATGGTATTCCTATCGTTGTCGGTTTGAATGAGATGAGTCCTTCGGATATTGAATCCATAGAGGTCCTGAAAGATGCGTCGGCTACTGCTATTTACGGTTCACGCGGTGCCAATGGCGTTATTCTGGTGACGACCAAAAAAGGTAAGGAAGGAAAAGTCCAGATCGATTATAACGGCTATGTCGGAGTGCAGCAGGCCGCCCGTACGATAGATATGTTTGATGGAGCCGAATGGGTTGACTTGGTGCGCGAAGCAAACCGGGCAACGTCGAAAACAACTCCATACCCGCTTGTCCCGACTTTGGATTGGGATAGGAAAATCGGTTATTTCAATGCCGACCCGAATGTAATTGGAAAAATAGAACAAGCTTATGATGAAAATGGGAACTGGTGTCCTGACCGTTTGCCTTACAATAGCTGGACGGATGAGGCATTACGGATTGCTCCTATTCATAATCATGAAGTCAGTGTACGAGGAGGAACAGAGAAGTTGAAGATGCTGGCTTCTGCCACTTATTTCGGACAGGATGGTATTGTGAAAGGGCAGGATTACCGCCGTTATTCGGTTCGTGTCAATTTTGACTGGACACTGAATAAGTATGTCAAAGTGGGTGGTTCGACTTCATTTTCCCATATTGACCGGAATAATGGAGGAAACCTGTATAGTGATGTGAAAAACGTTTATCCTTTAGCGGATATCTATGATGCGGATGGGAATATAATCACCTCGCGTCCGGGAAATGACCCGCAGCTTTGGAATCAGTTTCTGAATTTGGAACATCAAAAGAAGGAGATTAAAAAGGATCGTTTTTTGGGTAGTTACTATTTGGAAGTGAAATTGCCTTTCGATATTAACTACCGTTCCAATGTGGGTATAGATATCGGTCCCTGGTATGGTAATGAATTTTATGGAGCACTCAGTGCAGACCGTTCCGGCAGTGCAGCCCGCGCTGTCAATGCCCGTGATAACCGCCGCATGTACACGTGGGAAAACCTTTTGTTCTATAACAAAACATTCCATAAAGACCATACCCTCGGCCTGACATTCCTGCAATCTATCCAGCAGGAGACATATGAAAAGTCTGAAATTAAAGTGAAAGATTTGCCTTACGAGAATCAACAGTGGAATAACGTGGGATCGGCGCAGACGATCGAATCCGTATCAAGCGACTATCAGCGTTGGAACTTAGCCTCTTTTATGGGACGCATCAACTATAATTTTAAGGATCGCTACTTGTTGACTGTTTCAGCCCGTTACGATGGCTCTTCCCGCTTGGCTCCGGGGCATAAGTGGGTATTATTCCCTTCAGCCGCTCTTGCATGGCGTATCAAAGAAGAGTCGTTCTTGAAAGATGTCGATGTATTGAGTAACCTGAAGTTGCGAGTTGGTTGGGGTATCACCGGTAACACAGCCATCGATCCGTATAAGACGCAAGGTAGCCTGGAATACGGTCGCTATAGCTATGGTTCGAATGGTGTCTTAGCCTTTTATCAGAAAGAAATGCCGAATCCGAACTTGTCATGGGAAAAAACAGAACAGTGGAATGCCGGTCTCGATTTTGGCTTTTTGAACGGACGTATCGGGGGTAGTGTAGACCTTTATCTCCAGAATACGAAAGATCTGTTGATGGACCGCCAGTTACCGATCGTATCCGGTTTCGGTAATGTTACGACCAATATCGGACATATCCGTAACAAAGGTTTGGAAGTCACCTTGAATACCGTAAATATCGAAGCGAAGGATTTTAAATGGACGACCGACTTAATGTTTTCCGTAAATAAGGAAGAGATCGTTGAACTATATAATGGTAAAGTTGATGATGAAGGTAATAAATGGTTTATAGGACAGCCTGTAAAGGTCTTTTATGACTATAAGGCTGATGGTATCTGGCAATTGGAAGATGCCGCCGAACTGGAAAAATGGGGAGGAGTTTTTAAACCGGGTGATATCAAGATTGTCGATCGTAACGGAGATTATAAGATTACTTCTGAAGATCGCTTTATCTTGGGACATGAAGATCCGACTGTGAACTTAAGTATGAGCAACTATTTTAATTATAAGGATTTTGATTTTAACTTTTTCCTGAATGGAGCCTTCGGACAAACAAAATCTTTTGATCGGGGATGGAGTTTGAACGGACGTTATAACGGTGCAAAGGTCAATTATTGGCGTATTATTGGTGAAGACGAAAACGGTAATCCGATCAGTAATCGCAGTAATGAGGCTCCGCGTCCGAATATTGATTACGAAAATCCGAACTACATATCCTCTCTTTATAAAGAAGATGCATCTTTCCTTAGAATCGGCCAGGTGACTTTAGGATATACGTTGCCGAAGACTTTGTTGCAGAGTATGGGTGTCCAGAAACTTCGTGTGTATGCCACCGTGCAGAACGCCTACGTGTTTACAAGCTATTCGGGTACGGATCCGGAAAGTGGCGGTGACTTCAACGAGCCGATGCCGAGAACTTATCTTTTTGGCGTAAACCTTAGTTTCTAATAGTACTAACATTAATAAATAGACGATATTATGAAGAATATAATAAAATATAGTGTGTTGTCTTTATTGGCAGTAGCCGGTGTGTCGTGCGAATCGTTCCTGAACGAAAAGGTTGTCAGCGGCGTTTCGTATGACTATCTGGAAACAAAGACAGGTATTGAAACAGCTGTGAATGGCGTTTATTCGACCATGCGCTGGTATGTCGGGGGCGAACGTTATTATTGCTTGACCGAATATGGTGTGGATTATGTATGGGAAGGTGCCGATGGCGGCAATAAGGATGCTTTTAACAAGTATAGTAACCAGTTGAATTCTTCTTTCGGGATGTTATATGAATTCTGGGAAAATGCATTTAAAGGGATCACACGTGCCAATACGGCTTTGATGTATCTGCCGAAAGTGGGAGATATGACGGATGCCGAGAAAGTGTCCCGTGAAGGTGAATTGCGTTTTATGCGTGCTTATTTCTATTTTGACCTGGTTCAGCAGTTCGGACGTGTCCCTTTATTGAGCGAGGGAAATGTTTCCCAGATTATAACTGATTTTCCACGTGCCTCGGTTGCCGATCTGTATGCATTTATTATTAACGATCTACGTTATTCATTTGATGTCTTACCCGATGTTGCCATGCAGCCGGATCGTGGTCGTGCCACTAAATGGGCAGCAGCCAATTTGCTCTCAAAGGTTTATCTGACAAGAGGGAGTGCCGTAAAAGACCAACGTGGACAACAGCCCACCGATATGGATAGCACGGCTTATTTTGCCGAAGCGGTAATCAACTCCGGAAAGTTTGCATTGGAAGCCGATTATCTGTCTACCATCGACCAGGACAGGCAGAAAGTATCATCTGAAACAATCTGGGGCGTCGAGTTTACAAACGATGTGTTGTTTAATGGCTCTGAAGGAAACAAGATGCACTTGTATTGGGTTCCGACTTATGAAAAGTTACCGGGATTACAGCGTGACCTTCAACAGGGGCGTGCTTGGAAACGTGTGAAGCCGACTCCTTATTTACAGACCGAACTGTTCGATCATCTGAACGATTCCCGCATGTATAAAATGTTTAGTTGGGTATTCTATGCAAATAAAGAATCTTCTATCCCTGTATGGGAAGATAAATATTATTATGTGGATGAAAACGGTAAGACCACCAACGATTTGTTGTATGAAACTCCTGCTGAATTAGTTGGTAAACCGAAGTTCACATTGGGTGATACAGCTGCTTATTTTATTCCGAAATATTATGGAGCAAAGGATTATAAAGGTGCTGTGATTGACAAGGCAAAAGATCGTCTAATGCAGTTGGATATTGCCAAGTGCCGTTATACCCTGATTCCGGTGGATGAGAATACGAACCACTATTTCCCTTGCCTGAAAAAATGGTTGGATACGCAACGTCCGGATATGAACTATGAACAGGGAGGACGTAACTTTGTTCGTATGCGTCTGGGTGAAACTTATCTGATTGCAGCCGAGGCTTATGGCCGTAAGGGGAACTTGGAGAAAGCAGCAGAATTGATAAATGTCGTTCGCAAGCGTGCCGCCTATAAGGAAGGTGAAGCAAAACCGCAGGAATGGTGGCAGGTCGACGGTGGCAATATGGCTGATGTAGCCGGTTCAACCGAAAAGGCTATGATGGTAACTCCTGCTGATTTGAGTAATGATTTTATCAATTTCATGCTGGATGAACGTGCCCGTGAGACTTATGGCGAAATGAACCGTTGGGAAGATTTGGTACGTACGGAGACTTTGTACGAACGTGTGAAGAAATTTAATCCGGATGCCGCTCCTAACATAAAGGAATATCACAAACTTCGCCCGATCCCGCAGAATCATATCGACCGCCTGTCGCCAAAACCATCTCCGGAGGAGGCTCAAAATGAAGGGTATTATTAATACTGCCATATAGGCAGACCGTATCGGCAATTCTAAGATTTTAAGAAAGGGGGATGTGTCACGCTATAAATGGGGCTTTTGACGCATCCCCCTACAAATCTGGGTACTTTGACAAACACACCGCTAAATCATCATGACAGGTTCGCATTCTTCGGGCGGACTCTGCAGTTTATCACAAATAGCATCTATTCTGCAACTTTTCATAAAGCATACATCTATATGTCATGATAATTTGTTAGTTTTGCAGCTCAATATAAAAAAGGGAGCAACAATGGATGTCGCCATTATCAAATATAATGCCGGAAATATCTACTCCGTAAGTTATGCACTGAAAAGGCTGGGAGTCGAAGCAACTGTCACGGCAGATCCGGAACTGCTATGTAAAGCGGATAAAGTAATCTTTCCGGGCGTTGGTGAAGCCCAGACTACAATGGATCACCTGAAAGAACATAAACTGGATGCGATCATAAAGGGATTGAAGCAGCCGGTTTTAGGCATTTGTCTGGGCATGCAGTTGATGTGTCGCCATTCGGAAGAAGGAGACGCCGATTGCCTGGGCATTTTCGATACGGAGGTCAAGCGTTTTATTCCGCAAAAACATACGGACAAGGTTCCGCATATGGGATGGAATACGATTACGGATGTTAAAGACGGGCTGTTCAACAAGCAATTGGAGAACAAATTTGTTTACTTCGTACATAGTTTCTATGTGCCAGTGAATGATTATACCGCAGCTACGACCGAATATATCCTTCCGTTCAGTGCCTCTCTGCATAAAGATAATTTCTATGCGACCCAGTTTCACCCGGAAAAGAGCGGTTCGGTTGGTGAGGTTATATTGAGTAACTTTTTAAAACTGTAAGGTGATATGATAGAGTTGATTCCGGCTATAGATATGATCGACGGCAAATGCGTACGTCTCACTCAGGGTGATTACGACACCAAGAAAGTGTACAACGAAGATCCCTTGGAGGTTGCCAAGATGTTTGAAGATCATGGCATCCGCCGTTTGCATATGGTAGACCTTGACGGCGCGCGCCAGGGACGGATCATCAATTACCGGACACTGGAACGCGTGGCGACCCGCACGTCGCTGATTATCGATTTCGGCGGCGGACTGAAGCAGGATGGCGACCTCGAGATCGCTTTCGAGAGCGGCGCACAGATGGTTACGGGCGGAAGTATCGCAGTAAAGAACCCGGACGTGTTCGCTTCCTGGATTACGAAGTTCGGTCCGGAGAAGATTATCCTCGGAGCGGATGCCAAAGATAAAAAAATCGCAATAAGCGGATGGGAGGAGACGACCGACAAGGAGTTGATCCCCTTTATCCGGGATTATTACGACAAAGGAATCACGAAAGCGATCTGTACGGACATCAGCCGCGACGGCATGCTGCAAGGCCCTGCGATCGACCTTTATAAAGAAATACGGGAACAAATACCTTTTCTCTGTCTGATAGCCAGCGGAGGGGTCAGTTCCATACAAGATATTGAGAAACTGGCTGAGGCGGGTATTCCGGCTGTAATCTTCGGTAAAGCGATTTACGAAGGGAAGATACAGCTGAAAGATCTGATCCGCTTCACCTGATAAAAACAACGATTATATATGCTTGCCAAAAGAATAGTCCCCTGTTTGGACATAAAAGATGGAAAGACTGTCAAAGGAATCAATTTCGTAAACTTCCGCGATGCCGGCGACCCGGTCGAACTGGGCGCACAATACAGCCGCGAGGGAGCCGACGAATTGGTTTATCTGGATATAACCGCTTCGCACGAAGGACGTAAAACGTTTACGGAATTGGTGAAAAAGGTAGCGGCCAATATCAGCATCCCTTTTACGGTTGGCGGCGGCATCAACGAGATGAAAGATGTGGACCGGCTGTTGAGTGCCGGGGCTGATAAGGTTTCCATTAACTCGGCTGCGCTGCGTAATCCGAAACTGATCGAAGAGATTGCAAAAAACTTCGGCAGCCAGGTATGCGTAGTTGCCATCGATGCCAATTTCGAGAATGGCGACTGGCTTTGTTACCTGAACGGAGGACGTATCCCGACGGAGAAGCATTTGTTCCAATGGGCTGCCGAAGCGGAAAGTTTGGGGGCGGGCGAAATCCTGTTCACCAGCATGACGCACGACGGCGTGAAAGACGGTTACGCCAACGAGGCGTTGTCGACGCTGGCCGACAACCTGCATATCCCGGTTATTGCTTCGGGCGGAGCGGGAAAGATGGAACATTTCCGCGACACTTTCGCTCTTGGAAAGGCGGATGCAGCATTGGCGGCAAGCGTTTTCCATTTCGGAGAGATCGGAATAGGCACTTTAAAACAGTATCTCCATGAAGAAGGCATTAACGTCCGCATTTAAGGTCGCGTGTCATTGCGGGCTTGACCCGCAAACTCATCCTAAATTGATTTATACATCAGGATGAGATGGCGGATCGAGTCCGCCAAGACATAGACACTGATACGAAAATATATAACAACAAGATAAAGATGAAATTAGATTTTGAAAAAATGGGCGGCCTGATTCCCGCCATCGTTCAGGACAACAACACAAACAAAGTATTGATGTTGGGCTTTATGAACGAAGAAGCTTACGAAGAAACAAAGGCTACCGGCAAAGTAACATTCTTCAGCCGTACGAAAAACCGTCTCTGGATGAAGGGTGAAACAAGCGGAAACACGCTCCAGGTAGTCAACATCGCAGTCGATTGCGACAACGACACCCTGCTGATCAAGGCCATTCCGGCTGGTCCCGTATGCCATACAGGCGCCGATACTTGTTTTGGAGAGAAGAATGTGGAAGACATCATGTTCCTCAAATATCTGCAGAACTTCATCGAACAGCGCCGTCAGGAAATGCCGGAAGGTTCCTACACGACAACCCTGTTCCAGAAAGGCATCAACCGCATGGCACAGAAAGTCGGCGAAGAAGCGGTGGAAACCGTTATCGAAGCGACCAACGGAACAGACGACCGGCTTGTTTACGAGGCTGCCGACATGATCTATCACCTGATCGTATTATTGACGAGCAAAGGACTTCGCATCGAAGACCTCGCACGCGAATTGAAAAGCAGACATAAAGGATAACAGCAATGGAAGAGACAACCCTGCTCAAACTGGATAATGTGGAAATATGCCGTGAAGAGAATGTGATCCTTCACGACGCCTCCTTCACGCTCCATAACGGAGAATTTGTGTATGTGATCGGAAAAGTCGGTTCCGGCAAGAGCAGCCTGTTGAAATCCTTGTACTGCGAAATTCCCATTGAACGCGGGGATGCATGGCTGCTGGACTATAACCTCTGCAAGATGAAGCGGAAAGACATTCCTTACCTTCGCAGGAAGTTAGGCATCGTCTTTCAGGACTTCCAATTGCTGACCGACCGTTCGGTAAACAAAAACCTCGAATTTGTCCTGAAGGCTACCGGATGGAAAAAGAAGAGCGAGATAACCGAACGGATCAATGACGTGCTGTCTCAGGTCGGCATGCAGGACAAAGGCTATAAGATGCCGCACGAACTTTCGGGTGGCGAGCAGCAGCGTATCGTGATCGCCCGCGCCCTGCTGAACGATCCGGTCCTGATCCTGGCCGACGAGCCTACCGGTAATCTGGACCCGGAAACAAGCGGACAGATCGTACAGCTTCTGCACGACATCTGCCGGAAAGGAACGGCTGTCATTATGACGACTCACAACTATACGCTGGTACATAATTATCCCGCGCGTATAGTAAAATGCGAGAATGCCTGCCTGAGTGATGTGGGAGAATAATTTTTTATGTAACTTTGCACACGCATTTAAAGCGAAGAAGAACAAATTAATATAGTAAAAGAAAATGAAAGTTTTAAAGTTTGGCGGTACTTCTGTGGGATCTGCACAGAGAATAAAAGGTGTAGCAAAACTGATTACGGGAGAGCGTAACATTGTAGTATTGTCTGCCATGTCCGGTACAACCAACTCATTGGTTGAAATTTCGGATTACTTGTACAAGAAAAACCCTGACGGAGCGAACGAGGTCATCAATAAACTGGCTCAGAAATACTACGGCCATATTGAAGAACTCTACAGCACCGACGAATATAAGCAGAGGGCCAAAGAACTGATAAAAACTCATTTCGATCATATCCGTACATTCACAAAAGACCTGTTCACGCTGTTTGAAGAAAAGGTTGTCCTGGCTCAGGGCGAACTGATCTCTACGGGCATGATGAACCTCTACCTGAACGAATGCGGAGTAAACTCCGTCCTGATTCCGGCATTGGACTATATGCGCACGGACAAGAATGCAGAACCGGATCCCGTATATATCAAAGAGAAGCTCGTCAAACTGCTGAACGAACATAAGGATGCCGACCTGTTTATCACACAGGGTTACATCTGCCGCAATGCTTACGGCGAAATCGACAACCTGCAGCGTGGCGGTAGCGACTATAGCGCTTCCCTGATCGGTGCGGCTATCGGCGCTGAAGAGATCCAGATCTGGACAGATATCGACGGCATGCACAACAACGACCCGCGTATCGTCGAGAAAACATCTCCGGTGCGTCACCTGCACTTTGAAGAAGCGGCAGAATTAGCCTATTTCGGCGCCAAGATCCTGCACCCGACCTGCATCCTGCCGGCCAAATTGAACAACATCCCTGTCCGTCTGCTGAATACCATGCAGCCGGAAGCTCCGGGAACCATGATCTCCAACGCAACGGAAAAAGGAAAAATCAAAGCGGTTGCCGCAAAAGACAATATCACTTCCATCAAGATCAAGAGCGGCCGCATGCTGTTGGCAACAGGGTTCCTGCGTAAGGTATTCGAAATCTTCGAAAACTACCAGACTCCGATCGACATGGTGACGACTTCCGAAGTGGGTGTTTCCGTAACAATCGACAGCCGCAAACATCTGGAAGAAATCGTGGACGACCTGAAGAAATACGGAACGGTTACCGTAGACGAAGATATGGTGATCGTCTGTGTTGTCGGTGACCTGGAATGGGACAACGTCGGCTTCGAAGCCCGCATCGTCCAGGCAATGAAAGACGTTCCGGTACGAATGATTTCGTACGGCGGCAGTAACTACAATGTCTCGCTCCTTGTCAAAGCCTCTGACAAGAAGAGAGCACTGCAAGCGTTAAGCGATCATTTATTCAACAACTAAATATTTCTATAAGGGCGGCCTATTCAGACTGCCCTTATTTATCTTTATATAATTTATATCATAATATGCTCAAAGGAACATTCCCAATAGACCAGTTCAAGGCGCTTACGACGCCTTTCTATTATTATAATATTGATCTGTTGAAAGAGACGCTCAATATGGTGACAACCGAAGCCGGAAAGTATGGCTATCATGTCCACTATGCAGTGAAGGCAAATGCCAATCCCCGCATCCTCTCTGTTATTGCAGAGCATGGACTGGGAGCGGACTGTGTCAGTGGCGGTGAAATACAGGCTGCATTGGACGCAGGTTTTCCGGCCGGCAAGATCGTTTATGCCGGTGTCGGCAAGGCAGACTGGGAAATCAACTTAGGACTGGACAATGATATTTACTGTTTCAATGTTGAATCGGCAGCTGAGTTAGAGGTCCTGGATGAACTGGCAGCTGCCAAGAACAAAGTCGCCTCTATCGCCCTCCGTATCAATCCGGAAGTGGACGCCCATACGCATGCCAAAATCACAACCGGCATGAAGGAGAATAAGTTTGGCATCAACCTGAGCCAACTCGGACAAGTGCTGGATTTGGTCGCCCAGCTGAAGCACGTCAAACTGATCGGCATTCACTGCCATATCGGTTCACAGATCACAGACATGGCAGCTTTCCGTGGCCTGGCGATTCGTGTCAACGAGATACAGGAGGAGCTGGAAGCGCGTGGCTTGAAAGTAGAAAATCTGAACTTCGGTGGTGGCCTCGGTATCGACTACTATCATCCGAACCATTTGCCTATTCCGGCATTCGACAACTATTTTGCCGTATTCAACAAACTGTTGCAACTCCGTCCCGGACAGCAGGTTCATTTCGAGCCGGGCCGTTCGATCGTGGCGCAGTGCGGTTCGCTGATATCCAAAGTTCTGTATGTGAAAGAAGGCGAGACAAAGAAGTTCTGCATCCTGGATGCCGGTTTCACCGAACTGATCCGTCCGGCCATGTACGACGCCTATCACCGCATGGAAAACATCACTAACGACGAAGAAATAGAAGTCTACGATGTCGTAGGTCCTATCTGCGAATCGTCTGATGTATTCGGCAAAGACGTCGAACTGAACCGTGCACATCGCGGCGACCTGATCGCCCTGCGTTCTGCCGGCGCTTATGGCGAAGTGATGGCTTCCCAATACAACTGCCGGAAACTGCCGAAAGCGTACTATTCGGATACGTTGTAAAAGTATTTCTATTACCTTTGCACAAATTCCGGAGAAATGATAAAAGAGTTATTTACATTTAATTATATAGAACTAAGCCTGGTCGGAATAACGGCCGGGCTGTTTCTTATCCAGTTACTTTATTATCTGGTCACATACGCACGTCCGTTGCGGGCGGCAAAGAAAGCGGAAAGGGAAGAACGGGTGACGACGGATCGGGAAGTCGAGCCTGTTTCCGTCATTGTGTATGCACATGGCGAGCCGGAGAATTTACGTAAGAACCTGCCTGTTTTGCTGACGCAGGACTATTCGGATTATGAAGTGATCGTGGTTAACGACGGTTCCGACGCAGACAGTGAAGATATCCTGAAACTCTTCTCCAACGAATATAAACATCTCTATTATACATATGTTCCTGTCGACACCCATTACCTGAGCCATAAAAAACTGGCGCTTACAATGGGTATAAAGGCTGCCCGTCACGACATCCTGCTTTTTACCGAAGCCGATTGTCGTCCGCTCGGTTCGAAATGGATCAAAACAATGGCGGGCACTTATAACCGGGAAACCGAGATCGTGTTAGGCTTTTGTGCTTACCGCCATACAGAAGGACTGCTTCATAAGCTTATTGCTTATGATAACCTGACAAGCGGTTTGCAAATGTTGTCTTCCGCCCTTGCCCGGCATCCTTTTACCGGAAACGGACGGAATCTTTCCTACCGCAAGGAGCTGTTCTTTGCCCATAAAGGCTATTCGAAATCCTTGAACCTCCATGCCGGAGCTGATGATCTGTTTATCAATGAAGCGGCTACCAGGACCAACACGCAGGTGCAATATAAAGCCGATTCCATCACGGAAATGGAAAAAATAGAAGACATCGGCATCTGGAAAGAGATGAAAGTGTCCCGTGCCGCTACACAGCGCTACTACAAAGGGACTTCTTTGGCCTTTTACAGGATGGAGAATTATAGTAATCTGCTTTTCATTGCTGCGACTGCCGCCACATTCATCATCGGGCTTTTAGGAAACTGGCTGATCTCGGTGTTGGCCGGCTTGCTGTTGCTTCTCCGATTCACTACAAAAGCTGTCGTCATGCGGAAAGCAGCTCTGTTATTACAGCAAAAAACGTTGACTGCCTGGTTGCCGATATTGGAAATTATCCAACCGGCTTACAACATCTATGTCCGCATTTATCGTATGTTCAAAGGGAAGAGAGATTTTACTTCCAAAATATAATAACCGGCCGAGGCATTGGCAATCATTGGCTCTCATCTCAATGATTGCCAGTTGCGATATTTGAAACCTTATTTCTGGCAAATACACGAATACTGCAAATAACCGTTTTGTTTTTACCCTATTGTTTACATTTAGCGAAACAACTATTTCTTTACAACATAATTAGTCGTATTTTGAAAAAAACGTTTTCAGCATCAGAAATATATATCCTTTTTTATTCTACTCTATTTATGGATATTTGCAGTGTGATGAATGATTTCAATTTACTTTAGGATACATTGTTGTTTTAGGGGAGATCGGGGAAATAATTCCGTAACATCATCAAGTATTATTAATATTTCACCTGCCGTATAGGTAGCAGGTGTGGAGTCCTTTTGACTAATGTGTAGAGTATATGGTGTATAGAAGCATAATTGGCATTTTATTCTTATTTGTACTATTTTCCTGTGTGGATGAAAGTCTCATCGATCGCAAGGCTAACGGTTCGTTTATAGAGATTCAGGGGATGGGAAGCCAGAGTGCTACACATGCAGGCAGTCCAGAAGATTATACGATTGAAACACTCCGTATCCTGACTTTCGATATTAATACGCAAGATTGCATCTCGAACATACGCTATAATACATCGGAGGGGGATATCATCCGGCATCCTGTTATCGCCGGGAAGTATGATTTTGTCTTTTTGGCCAATGAACCGGACGATAATATTATCGGAATCCGGTTGGATGGAATCTCCAAGTATGCCGATTTGAACAGTATCGCTTATCCGGAACGCTTCTTTACTTCCGACCGGATCATTCCTATGATACAGGAAATCAAGAATGTTACGATTCTGCCAGAAAACCAAGGGGCGAAATTGAGTGACGGGACATCTGTCTCCTTACTTCAATTGAAGCTTGACCGGCTCGGTGTGCGGTTTGACGCCGTCTTGGTGGCAGTGGAAGCCGAAGCTGATTTCGACAATTATTTCGAGGGCATAACCTTTAGCGGAGTACCGGATTTAGTGCCGCTGACCGCTCATTATAACGGGCCGTCCGTTAACCATTCCGTTACCCGTAAGTTCTCCCGGGATACAAAATATATTGCGGATACGACTTCTTCTGTCATCGGAGCGACATGGGCAAAGCGGGTAAGCCGCGTTATTTTGCCGGCCAATGAGCTGGAAACGAAAGATGACGAAATGCAGGCGGTGACTTTCACCATCAATATGAAAGGGAAGTATCCGCCTTCTGCCAAATTGAAGATATCTTCTTCTCCTGTGAATTACAGTCTTCCGATCAATACGAAACTGGATCTGACCGGTATTATCCGTGAGTCTTTGGATGTCAATATCGAAGCTTCGGAATGGGGCTCGACCGATAACGAGTGGGATATAGCGGGCAACCGGATATTGAATGTCTCGGAAACAGATGTCCGCATCACCGATTTTAACGGCGCGCGTATCTCCTTCTGGTCCAATATGCCGGTGGTAAGGGTGGAAAACACAGTGAGAAACGTAGGTTCGGGGGAAGAATTGGATGCAAACACTATTTTCAACGCTTTATCCACCCAGTCGTGGAGCCCGAACAAGGATGAACGGTTTTTATACAATCCGGCTACGGGGGCCGGCTATATGGATATCCTGCTGGACCGTCCCAATACGATAGGCGAAACAACGTATGAGGTTCGCCTGACAGCAGCCGACAGCTATTCCCTGAATGCGGACAGCGTATTGGAAATGAAGAATCCGCTGACAAGGACAATCCTGGTTCACGTCAAGCAGGAAGGGAAGCGTGCCGATTTTGTCGTAAATAGTGAGAAAAGCCAATGGTCACATCCGTATATCGGAGCTTTTTTTGCCGATAACGAGACTGGTGAGCGGGTGATTAGCGGGAACCGCTATAGTTACTGGAATGCGTGGAAGGCTACCGTTCCGGAGGAATACAGGGACTTTATCATTATAAGTTCGACTCCCAGTTTTGACCCGACAATAGGGACAGACTCTCCGGGTGATGCAGAGGATTATCCTGTCATACCGAATGCTTATAAAGAGGAAAACGGATATGAGGTAACAGGAAAAAGTCGTATCTACTTCCGGATTGGACTCAAAAAGGAAAACACCACTGGCGTTCCCAGATATGGAGCGGTGGAAGTTACCTATGTAGATAGCGGAAATGATGTGAAGACCAGGCTGTATGTGAGGCAGGGCGGAGAAGCGGATTATCTGATGCGGAGCGGAAGTTCCGGAAGTGGGTATGGGGCGAAGTTTTCTCCTTATAACCTGACGGCAAAAGTTTTCAGGGATAAACCGGAGACGAAGCAGCCTTGGATCAGCATTGATAAAGAAAATCTGGGAACTTCGGTTGATTTTGTCAAATATCCGACCCAGGTGGGAGCGCATTTCCAATGGGGCTTACCGGTTAGCAATCCGGAATTGGCCCTCCGTGCCTATTATCCGGTGAATAGTAGTTCTGTTCCGCCCTGGATTATAGATGGCTGGAGTATATCCTATATATCAGCGCCTCCTTTATGGAGCCCTAAGGAGGGGACAAAGTTTGAAGATTATTACGAAATCTGTCCTGATGGCTATCGCCGTCCTACGGATGGACCGGTCGATCGGATTGCGGTGAATAGTAACACGTATGCAGACCAGGTAAACCAGTCTGATTGGCGAATGTCTCTTTTTCAGGAACCGATGCAGGGGGATGGCAGTTCATATACTTCAACAATGCCTTACGATGTGAACATGAGGACAGTCCTGTATTCTTCCAAAATCCTGGAGAATGTGAAGTATGGATATTATGCCGATGGCTTCTTCGACCGGCGACCGATTAAAACTGGAACGATGCTTAACGGAAGTGAAAGGGGAACTGGCAAGACAATTGCTTATAATGGTGTTTCTCTGTATAATGCGAATGCCGCTTTCGGGGGTACGCTGTTGTTTAATCCTGAGACCGATGCTTCCGTCTTTTTCCCGGCGGCGGGGAGAAGGTGGCACCAAGACGGCAGTCTGGAATATGCCGGCGAAACCGGATATTACTGGTCTTCGTCCGTCGCACCCGGGTGGACAAACATAGTAATGGTTGAAAACGTTCCAAGAGAGACCGGTACGCCATTCGGCAATATTTGGAGTATGGAACTCAACTACGCGTCGCCAGCACCTAAATCAATGAGTGCCCATTTCGGCTATTCAATCAGATGTGTAAGGAAATGAGAAAAAAGACAAAACATATTATCAACCTTCTCAGCATGATGTTACTCGTGCTGATGGCGGCTTGCGAAAACGAGGTCTTGTTATCCGGGCGTCCGGATGGCGGGGAGACGCCGGATGGCAAGGTGCGGGTTGAAATCTTTGCCCGTGCGAACTCATATCCGATTCCTTCAACCAAGGGGGTGAATGATGAAAATACGGTAGGGATGACACCTTGGGTGCTTGTCTTCAAGGGAAATGGCGGTAGTGCTACCTTTGTTGAGGCAGTGCAGGCCTATGAGTCATCAGCAGGAAAAAGATTTGTGGTGTTGACCAAACAGCCTGCCGGCAGTAAATATCAGCTGCTGATATTGGCTAATCCGCCAAGCCATTTCTGCTATGGTGACGACGCGACAGTGTATGATTTTGATGAAAGTAATTTGTCATCCCGGTTAGTTTCCGCCTCTTTGTCCCAGGTATGCCGGAATTTGCGGACTGTGCCATTGGCTTCCTCGCCGTTTTTAGGTATTCCGTATAGCGGTTCCGGTGAACTTTTTCCGATGAGTGCCTCATTGGAGGTGGACCGGATAGACGAGGACATAAAAATAGAAAACAACGATGGTACTTCCTTGCAACTGATCCGGGCAGTCGCTAAAATGTCGGTGGCCAATAATGCCACAAACTTTAAGTTGAAAGGGATAACGGCAATTGTCAATGTCCCCCTGCAAGGATTGTTGCATAATTTAGATGGTTCTATACCGGATAATACGGGTAATCGGACAGAATATCAGGCCGATGCGTCTTATTCTTCCCCCTTGGCAGTGGCCGATGCGGTGTCGGGAGGACAAAGTACGGAGAAAAGTCCGGTCTATCTGTATGAGTTCGACCAGCAGGGCAAGCCCTATATGATTATCCAGGGAACCTATACGGACAAGGATAAGAACAGTAAGGATTTTTACTATAAGATGGCGCTTGTGGACAATGCTTTGCAGCCACTGAACATCCTTCGTAACCGTGCGTATAAGTTTACCATTAAAACGGTCAAGGGGCCGGGCTATGATACTGTGGCTGATGCCAAAGCGTCTAAAGCTTCCAATACGGATCTCAACTTCGAGATATTGGTGGACGATACGGATTCTTACGAAATCATGGCGAATAACGACTATTATCTGGCGGTGAGTAACTCTGTATTTATTGCTTATACTCGCGATTCTACGACTTTGGAGGCTTTTAAGATATCGACGGATTGCCAGGTGAGCTTCCCGAATTCCAATGCCATAACAGCCAATCGGGATTCAGTCGAATATTCATTTGCCCTGGCTCCTGGCAATAGTTCGATTCCAATAAAAGAAAATAATGCCTCCAGTCCCCGGATAACTCCGGTTGGTGTTGTGGTTCGGGATTGGCTGCAATGGAACGAAGACAATCAATCATTAGAGGGAGTAAAGAAGCATAATGCATACGTCACGCTGAAATTAGGAAATCTGGAAAAACAGATTCATATCAGGCAGCGGGATCTGATTTCTGCGGATGGCGATATGTTGCAATATATACCGGAAGAGAATACGAATGCAAAAGTTCAGATTATGAATTATTACTGTCTGTCCGGAGATGTGGAAGACGGTGTTGACTGGATAAAGCTGCGACCGGCAATTTCGGGAAGCGACCGGAACGATACGGAGCATATCGTGGTGGACAATGGAAGAATATATATTGAAGTACAGCCGAACCGCGGTGGGGCGAGAAACGGGATTGTCTATCTGACAACCGTTCACGATCCGAAAACATCGACAAGCGGCAGTACGGTAAAAAGAATAAAGATATACATTTCTCAAGCAGGAATACCTGCGAGTTAGTAGAATAGATAAGAGAGAGTTAATTAATAACATTTAAATTGTAGAAAAATGAAAGCAAAGTTTTTTTTGATGTTTGCATCGGCGGCAATGCTATTAGCCGCATGTAGTAAAGACGACATCGGCTCAGGGGGAGACGATAGCGGGATCGTCACAGACCCCAAAGGGGATGCGTGGGTGTCTTTAAGGGTGATCACTCCTTCAACGCGTTCGACGCGCGCATTGAATTCGAACCCGATTAAAAATGCGACGGAGGCAGAATCGAAAATAGATAATGTCAGAGCAATTTTCTTTGACGCTGATTCAGATCCTTTAGTGACTGCTGATATTGCCTTAGAGCCTGAGCAGGCAGGGCTTGTAAATGACCAATTTACGGAAAGAGGAGAAGCCTTTCAGGTACCGGCAACTTCCAAACGTATTTTGATAGTTGCAAATCCTTCCTCAAAATTTCCAAGTAAAGAATCAACTCCCGGGAAAACGTATAGCTGGATTAATGAAGCCATAGAGGAAGACGCTTCTGTGATCTCTAATGAGAATGGTGGCTTTATGATGACAAATGCCAAAGGTGGCCTGGAACCTTCAGACTCTGATGGCATTGATCAGGATTTGACGCTTTATAAAACTGCTGATTTTGCAGAGAGCGCTCCATTATCTATCAAGCTCGACCGTGTAGTGGCAAAAGTTCATGTTGAAATTGATCCGGTTGTTGATGCTAAGACTAAGGCTGTGGTTAAACTTGATGATGGTGGCTGGCACCTGAATGTTACAAATAAAAAGTATTTCCCTGTTTCAAAAAGACTCCCGACATGGTTGGAAGCAAATGGAGGTGGTTTCCGTACACCGTTTGACGATTATAAATTAGGTTCTTACAGAATAGACCCTAATTATGATGAACAAACGCAAACAAGTAGCGACTATAATGTCTATGCAGAAGGTGATATCTCGACATGGAATGATAATACTAAAAACGAATATTGTCTTGAAAATACACAGGATTCAATAAATAATGTGCATGCTTATACGACACATGTCTTGTTCAAAATAAAATTTATCCCGACTGAATATGAATTGCCGGGTGAACAGACAGAAGGTGCCCAAGGAGATGATGCAGACTGGATGTATATCAATGGCGGTTACTATACATTTAATACATTGAAGACTTGGATTGAAACAGAGTTGACTGCAAAGGTTAATGCTAATGGAGGGGTTGTTTCAATGCCGTTGACTAATGCGTTTAATAAATATTTGGGGAAAGATGGTTTGAATATTGGTGAAATAAGCATACCTGCAGATAAAGAAGGAATAGAAATTGCAATGGGGGATTTTGTGACTAAGCAAACAGTGATACAAGATATGCCGGATCGGGCAAGAACAGTCGGCAGTTTCACTTATTATGTAGGAGGAGTCTGTTACTACAGAGCCATGATCAGACATGATGATACAGATAAGATTGTTAATGCATTAGGAGAATTCGGAGTCGTCCGTAATTCTTATTACGATATTTTTGTCAGCAAGTTTAGTCGCCCGGGATATCCTGTGATTCCGGAGCCAAGCCCGGAAGATCCGGATGAAGATGATGGTAACTGGCTGTCTATCCAAATCAACGTCAACCCGTGGACATGGTATAAACAAGTAGAAGAATTTTAATTTTTTGGACCTATTTGCTTGCTTTAGTTTTGTTTGAGGAGTTGTGGGAGGGCTTGTCTCCCGCAACTTCACTTTAGTATTTCCCTCAAAAATAGAAAGAATAGAAATATGAACTCAAAAAGCCTGATACGTAACATCGCTTTGCTAACTTTTTTCGCTGTCGTCAGTTTCATGACCTCATGTGTCCGGGAGGAAATGCCGGAATGCAGTTTATATGTCCAGTTTAAATACGACTATAATATGCTTTTTACGGATGCATTCCATACCCAAGTGGATAAAGTGGAGCTTTATGTCTTCGATAAAGACGGCAAATTCCTGTTCCGGCAAACGGAGGAGGGCGATGCGTTGGCTACGGGTAATTACCGGATGGAAGTCAAACTGCCTGTCGGGGAATACCAGTTTCTGGCGTGGGCAGGTGCGCATAGCTCGTACGACATTGCCTCCGCAAAGGGAGAGTCTGATATCACAGAAATGAAACTGAAGCTGAAACGTGAACAGTCCCGTATTATTGATAAAGAACTGGAACCGCTTTGGCATGGCGGGATTAACCATGTAGAGTTTACCGGGAAGACAAATCAGACGGAAGTAATAAGCCTGATAAAGAATACGAACAAAGTGCGCTTCGTGTTTCAAGGATATTCCCAAGGGAAAGCAGATAACAGTTCCTCCGGAACCTGGAACTTGAATGTGAATGATTATAGCTATGAAATTATTGAATCGAACGGTTATATGGCGTACGACAATTCGTTGCTGGACGACGATGCCTTGAGTTACCGACCTTATTATGAAGAACAAAAGAATACTTCGGCAGCAGTGGTCGAACTAAACACGATGCGCCTCATGGAGGACCGGCATACCCGTTTTACTGTGACCGAAAAGGCAACCGGAAAGAAGGTCTTCGATATCAATCTGATCGACTACCTTGCCATGACCGCAATGGAAGGTTACAGCCGGAAGGTACAGGAATATCTTGACCGTGAGGATGAATACAAAATCGTCTTTTTCTTTGCCGACTCTTCTTCCTCCTCCGATTTGTGGCAAGCCCTGCAGATTCAAATTAATGGTTGGACCTGGTACTTTCAAACTGAAGGCGGAATGTGATTTGGTTAAGTCAACCAGATGAAGCTTTAAAATGAAAATTATACAATAACCCCCTTTTTTTGCTCTTTTTCTATTTCATCCGAAAAGTCAGTCCATTTTGAATTGACTTTTTTCAAGTATTTAGCCTTATTTTCCGACAATAGTCCGGATGAGCTGCGGAGGTCTTTCTTAAAAGTGTCCTTTTTGATTGCCGAAAACCGGAAACACTGGCAAAGTGATAAATCTTAACTCCCTGAGAATCGAATATTTGAAAATAAAACGGACGGCGTTCCGAATATCTCAAGGAAATTAGGGGTCTTTTTTGCCCTAAAGACGGTCCTCTTTTCAATTACGACCGTCCAAACCGCCATTATGACCGTCCTAATCTTCGCGAGGTGCCGAGTGCACTACACATTAGCACGGTCGTGATGGCGATTAGGACGGTCGTAATTGTTGAAAACGCTCCAAAAAGCGGAAAAAGTGCCTTTTTGAGGTCAAAAAAGTGGATTAACATTTGTTCTATTTTGGATGTCTTTCGAATCTGAAAAAGGAGTTTTTTACAATAAGCCCTATGCATTATCTACTTTTTTAGAGACTGAATGGATCCTTTAAGTCTGATTATATGATAATATAAATATAGGCTGTTGATTCTGCAAAAGTGAATAAGATTTTCTCCCTGTCTCGTACATTATATAGTAATAGAAACCGCCTTGTTTTCATGTCTTCCAAGCCTTGAAAAAAAGTTTCCCCCGTAACTCTCAGCATTTCAGCGGATCCCGCAAACCTGTTGCATTCCGATGAAAAAATAGTTGCAAAAAGATTTGGAAGTTA
>QWCH01002732.1_pt1 | contig 21629 bp, 15 predicted proteins | sample 1972671 | NCBI WGS metagenome assembly QWCH01 (sample SAMN09866713, study PRJNA288562) | Human gut metagenome isolate term3_stool, whole genome shotgun sequencing... | isolation source: gut | host: Homo sapiens | place: USA: California
GAATGTCTTTTGCGGGCATTGTGGCTCCCGGCTGGCGCTCACCACCAACGGCAAGGCTTATCCATGCAAGGAAGATGCTCACCGCATTGTAAAGCGTGTGCGGTATATCTGCTACGGCAAGACCCGCAAACAAACCGAGTGTGACGGGCAGACTGGCTACACGGCGCATATACTTGACGGTATCATTGATAAGGTGGTGCGGCAGATCTTTGAGCGGATGAAAGCGATCCCAAAAAGTGAGATCGTCAATATCCGCTACCGTGAAAAGATGGAAGAACGGAAGGTGCTTCTCAAAAGTGCAAAATCTGACCATGCCAAAGCTGCCGCTGAGCTTGATACTCTCCGGGCAGAGGTCATTAAATCCCTCCGGGGCGAAAGTGCTTTCCCGCAAGACTTGCTTAGTTCTCTGCTCTCTGACTGTGAGACAAAATGTCTCGAAGTTCAGCACACTATGGAGGCGGCGCAGGCGGCCTATGACGAGGGGCAGGCCATGCTGGACGCCTTAAACGCTCAGTACGACGATATTATATCATGGGCAGAAATGTACGATAGTGCCAGCATGGAATCAAAGAAAATGATCGTGAGCTGCCTGATCCGGCGCGTGGAGGTGTATCGGGACTATCGGCTGCATATCGATTTCAATATTGACTTTGAGCAGTTCAGCACTGGACTGGACATTTCGGCAATCGCAGCATAAAGCAAAAACCCCACTTCCAAAGAAGTGAGGTTTTCTTCACACTCTCTGTGATGGTGGAGATAAGCGGGATCGAACCGCTGACCTCTTGAATGCCATTCAAGCGCTCTCCCAGCTGAGCTATACCCCCATATGGAAGAGAGTGTAAATATTGAGTTTTAAGTGCGGGGGTTGTTTACCGCTTCAACCGGGCTCCTTGTTAAATCTTGTGCGATAACATATTGCGGTTTACCCTTCGACATGATAATATATATTCTGTATAGATATTTCAATTTTCAAAGAGTGACCTTACTATATAAGGCCTACTTGATATTTTCTTTATACAGTTGTGTGAGGCTGAAATGATAAAATATACATGCAAAAACTGCAATATCACAACCGAATTATCTGAGTGTCCGCACTGTGGAGAGAGAACAGAAATTGTCAACTCCACGATATATTGGTGCAAGTTTTGCAATATTCCTACTTTTGCTGAACATTGCCCTATTTGTGGTTCTAAGGGAAAGCGGATTGGATCAGACATTCGCCCCGTATTTCCTCAGGAGAGGCTTCTGTTAGAGATTTTACTGGACTGCCCGTTTAAGTATAAAAACTCTTCTGTTTGGAATACAGCAGGAAACTATTACTACGCAGATGGCGAGAAGCTTCCCTTTACAGCCAGTCAGACAAAAGATGTTGACGCAGACTATATTAGAGCGCAATTAAAGTTGTACGAAGTCCAAAACCAAAACACCGCATTTGAGGCAGTCATTGAGAAATTCTTGCTTGCTAACAGAAAGCGTTACGAAAATATCACCGACGAGGCGACCCGATTTATTCGCAAAATGGCCGAGAGTTACGACACTACAGAGATGTATGTCTCATTTAGCGGTGGTAAAGACAGCACAGTCGTTTCAAGCCTTGTTATGCGCGCCCTCTGCACTGAAGAGATTCTGCATATTTATGGCGACACTACACTGGAATTTCCTGAAACCGAAGCGTATGTTACCCGGTTCCGCAAAGCTTATCCTAAGACCCCAGTCTTGACCTCTCGAAACAAGGACAAGAATTTTGAGGAACTCTGCGAACAGCTCGGTCCTCCGAGTCGTGTGATGCGCTGGTGCTGCACTATCTTTAAGACTGGTGCCATCCAGAGAAAAATCACATCTTTATTCCGTGGGAAGAAACGAATCCTCACATTCTTCGGCATCCGCAGAAGTGAATCGGTCTCTCGAAGCAAATATGACAGAGAGTCCGATAGCCCTAAAATTGCGATTCAAAAGACCGTCTCGCCAATCATTGATTGGTTGGATTTTGATATTTGGTTGTATCTTTTGACCACGGGTATTGATTTCAATACAGCGTATCGTCTTGGATACACACGTGTTGGCTGCTGGTGCTGTCCAAATAATAGCGCCTGGTCTGGGTTTATGTCGCGGGTATATATGCCGGAGCAGTATGAGCGTTTTCGAAATCTTCTTATTGATTTTGCAAAGAAAATAGGAAAACCCGATCCGGAAGTCTATGTTGATGACGGAAACTGGAAGGCTCGTCAGGGTGGTAACGGCTTAGAGTACGCTAAAAGCTCTGTAATTACCTTTGAGCCCTGTGCCCTGCAGGAAAACACCTTGAATTTTGAACTGCAAAAGCCAATTACAGAAGAACTCTACGAGTTATTCAAGCCTTTCGGCTATATCAATTATGATCTTGGCAACGCCCGACTTGGCGAAGTGTATGTCCTGGATAAGGATGGAACCCTACTTCTGAAACTTCAAGGCAAAATTGGAAGCAAAACATTGAAAGTAAGTATTCTCAATAAAAAGGCTGGTCATTGCAAGAGCATCAAAGCCGTTGAGGATAAAGTAAAGTGTCAGATCACTAAATACCAAATGTGTATGGGTTGCCTTGGCTGCGAAAGTGCTTGTTCCAATGGCGCAATCAATATACAGACCGATCATACCGGACTTCTCTCATATAAGATTGCCGATCATAAGTGCGTTCGTTGCGGCCTCTGCATCGGGCACTACGATGGTGGATGCTATATGCGGAAAGTCATGACGATAAAACGAAGTTAAAAGTTAAAGGAAGACCTGCATGGACAAAAAAGATTACAGACTTAAGGGTCATGAATCATTTACTCTTCGAGAAGGATGGCTCACAAAAGGCTTGAACGCTGTGCATGAAAACCCCAGAGTATTTTCCGAAAACAGCGGCGCAGACGCACTTGGAGTTGGTACGAACATGGCAAAGTCCATCCGTTACTGGATGCGTACTGCTGAACTCACTAAGGAACACCCGCGTGATGGCGTTACTCTGACGGAATATGGAAATCTTATTTTCCAGAATGATCCCTATTTTGAAGACATTTTTTCTCTCTGGGTGATTCATGCAAACATCGCCAGAAATTTCAAACTCGCGACTTCCTGGAATATCTTCTTCAACAATATTGATGTGACTTCTTTTAAGAGAGAAGAACTCATCAATATGATGACGGAAAATATTATCAATATTACTGGCGATACAATGCCCCCAGAGCGTTCTATTGCAGATGATTGCGCTGCAATTTTGCAAATGTACACCGAAAATGGGGATGTACCCTCTGATCCGGAAGAAAAGAGAATCAGTCCTTTTGCAGCGCTGGGATTTTTAAGTAAGGTGGATTCCAATACCTTTGAGAAGAAACATCCTGCCAGGGATTTGATTGACCCCTCCCTGATCCTATATGTAATCGCCGATAAAATTCGCGAAGAAAATGTCCTGTCTATTGACGACATTGTTTCCGGAAATAATATGCCAGGCAAGGTCTTTTACCTTAACCGAGTATCCATTAACGAATATCTTGACCAGCTCCAAAATAAAGGGTACATCCGCGTAAATCGCACGGCTGGTTTGGATGTCATTTACCCTGCATACATGCCTACGACTTATGCAATCCTTGAAGAACACTATGAAAGAAGCCATAACGCATGAAATTACTCGAACTCATCAAAATTGATAATCGCTTTGAGAAATCTGTGAACCTTACTCTTGATCTGTATGTCCAAGATAAGATTGACGGATACATTCCCACACGATCCTCTGTCAACATTCTTGATTCATATATTAACGAAGTTCGTAGCTTCAGCGGTAATCGAGCTACGGTTTTAATTGGCCCCTACGGCAAGGGAAAAAGCCATCTGCTGCTGGTTTTACTGTCCATTTTGTCTCAGACCTGCCAAATGTCTGCAATCAAAAAGTTGGTTCAGCGCATCTCTGCAGTTAATCCTGATGCTGCTTCCCACATCAGTGATGTTATGGAAAATCAGGGACAGTTCTTACCCGTTCTTATCAACGCCAACGGCAACAACTCTCTGAACCAGGCTTTCATGCGTGGCTTGACCTCTGCGCTGGTTCGTGATGGCTTAGATGACGTAATTCCTGATAATTACTACACCGAGTCAGTCAAGATGCTCCTGAACTGGCAGCAGAACTTTCCCGATACATATAAATTGTTCCAGAGGAAACTGAATAAAGAAACCATCGATTCTTTTATCAAGAAACTGGAGTCTTACGATGAAAAGGCACTGGAATTTTTCCGTGCTGTTTATCCGGAATTGACTTCTGGCGGCATGTTCAATCCGCTAATCGACAATGAAGTTATTTCCGTCTATCAATCTGTAAACCGAATTCTGCGTGAAAAGCATGGTTATGCAGGCATCTATATCATTTTTGATGAATTTAGCAAGTATATTGAGGGGCATGCGGTCGAAGGCTTTGCTGATGATATGAAGATCCTGCAGGATATGTGTGAGCTGTGTAACGCCTCTAAAGATGAGCAACTGCATCTCACTTGTGTCGCACATAAGAGCATTAAAACCTATGGTGCTGCTCTGCCTGCTGAGATTTTGAATTCTTTCAAGGGCGTGGAAGGACGCCTGAAAGAGGTATATTTTGTTGTTTCCTCTCAAAATAACTACGAGTTAATTTCTGATGCCATTTCAAAGACTCCTGCATTCGATAGCTGGGCCAAGGGAAACCAGCTTTACGCAGATCTCATTGAAAAGTCCTATGCACTGAAAGCTTTTAGTTCATTGTTTACTCCGGGAGACTACAATGAAATTGTGGGTAAGGGATGTTTTCCCTTGACTCCTGTTGCTGCAATGTTGCTACTGAACCTAAGCGAGAAGATTGCCCAAAATGAACGCACAATCTTCACCTATATCGCAAGTAAGGACGCTAACGGCCTTGCCCGGCATGTTGAAAAGAGTAAAAACGATAAATTTGTCGGTGTTGATAGCGTTTATGACTACTTTGTTCCTCTGTTTAAGGAGGAGGTTCAGGTAGGTATTCACCATGAATGGCTGAAGGCTGACTATGCACTCTCTCAGATTAAAACTGCTGTGGAAGCGGCTGTTATCAAGAGCATTGCGGTTATCCGAATGATCAATAATGCCGATGAAATCACAGCATCTGAAAAGTTTATTACGCTTGCAACAGGCCTGGACAAAGCCGATATTCAGATTGCTCTGGCACATCTGAGTGACAGAAAACTGATTGAATTCAAAGCCCGTACTGGCGCATATGAATTTAAAAATAATGTTGGTGTGGATATTGAGCAGGCTATTGCTGACTGCATGAAAAAGCGCTTTTCTAAAGCGGATCCCTGCAGCGTCCTGGCTACTGTCGTAAAAGAAAGGTACATTCTCCCTAAGAAGCATAACCAAACCTTCTGTATGACCCGCTACTTCAACTTTGCATATATGACCTATGCACAGTACATGAATTTGAAGGATTTGTCTTATCTAACCTGGCCAAATCGCCCTGATGGCGTTATAGTGATGATGATGCCTTCTGAGGAGATTGATCGTGCCGCAGTCGAGGCACATACTAAAGAGATTTCTGATCCTTGCCTTATCACCTGTCTACCAAACGTCTCGGTTACCTGTGACGAAATAGCTAAGTATTATCTGGCCATCAGCAGCCTCCACAATAATAGCACTTTTATTGAAGACAATTTGGTCATCAAAAAAGAACTTGAAAAACTCGCAGAGGAAACCATTATAGCTCTGAACGAATGGGTAAAGAATACCTACTATCCTCTTCAAAACATCTACAGTATGGATGGGCCAATTGCTATTGGCCCTAAGGGATTGAATCGTCTTGTCAGTGATATTTGTGACACAGCCTATCATTTTACTCCCAGAATCAACCATGAACTGATCAACCGCCATGAAGTAACTGCTCAAGTTGCAAAAGCAAGAAATACAATTCTTGATGAGTTGCTGAATGGAAAGGATGTTTCCAAGTATGATAATGGTACGAGCGCGGAATCCACGATTTTCCGTGCAGTCATGATTCATACCCAAAGCGACGAAAACATGCGGAGAGTTCGGGCGGAATTGGAGCAGTTCTTTGCCAGTTGCGTAAATCAACAAAAGTCCTTTGACATCATTATTACCAGACTGACCCGCGCTCCTTATGGCATGAGACTGGGTGTTCTGCCGTTCTATATTCTTGACAGTTTGCTACGGCTTGAGAACATGCCTATTATCTATCTCAACAAAAAGGAAGTAGTTCTGGATCTGGAAACAGTCAACAACATCGTCAAGCATCCCAAGGACTATTCGCTCTATGTTGAATTGGAAACTGTGCAAAAAGCTGAATATGTCCATGCTTTGGAGACGCTCTTTTCAGATTACAGTGAATACTGCAGAGAAGTAGATAAGAAGAATCGACTGGCCAAGATCTCCTGCATGATGCAGTCATGGTATCGTTCTTTGCCACAAACGTCCAAGACTTTTGAGGATCCAGACCGCGATGACCAGGATATCAAAAGTATTATTGCCTTTCGCAAACTCTTTACAGATATCTACCTTAATCCGCGTGAGATTATTTTCGAACGCCTGCCCAAAATCTTCAAATCCACAGCTACTACAGATACGATTGCTGCAGTGCAAGTGGTGAAAAACGAGATTGATTCCCATATTCATTTTGTTCGTGAAACTGCTATCAAAATTATCCGCGATACTTTTGGTTTTGCCGAAGAAACTAATCTCCAGCAAAGCCTGCTCACCTGGTATGATAACTTACCAGAGGTTGCGAAAAATAGCATTTTTTCGGCAAGAGTCAGTAGCCTGATCGAATATATTCAGGCGGTTGGTACTGGCGATACAGATGATATCGCCAGTAAAATTGTCAGAAAGACAACTGGTATGTTCATCGAAGACTGGAAATCTGGTTTTGAAAGCAAGTTTAAGGATGAACTTAAGGAAGCGGTTGACGAAGTCCTTTCCAAGAAGGAGAATGCCGTAGACACTTCCCAAAAAATCTTGCTCATGTCTGATGACGGCACCTCAGTGGAGCGATTCTATGACTTTGATGCTGAGAATCTTTCCGCCACTGCAACTTTCTTTAGGAATGCTCTTGAGGATGTAATGGAAGAGTATGATGGTATTCTTGAAAACAACGAAAAGATTGGCGTATTGATGGATGCTATCAAGAAACTAATGACTTAAGGAGTCCCAACATGATTTACTTGGACAACGCAGCAACCACTTTTCCAAAGCCAGAAAGGGTTTACACTGCACTTGAAACAGCAAATAGGGAGTTGTCATTTAACGCTGGTCGCGGCTCATATAAAGCTGCCCGAGCCGCTTCTGCAATCATCGATGATACAAAGAACCGCCTTCTTTCTCTTTTTCATGCGACTGGGTATGCGGATATAGTTTTCACCCCCTCTGTGACCCATGCGTTGAATCAGGTTCTCAATGGACTTGATTTAACCGAAAATTCCGTTATCTATGTTTCCCCCTATGAGCACAACGCAGTTGCCCGCACAGTCTATCAGTTATCGGTAAATTCTGGGGCAAGTGTTAAAATGCTTCCTCTGACCAAGGATCTGCAAATTGATTTGGAGAAGGCAAAGTACCAGTTTAGCATTAATTCGCCTTCTGTCGTAATTCTGAATGCACTCAGCAACGTCACAGGATACATTCTGCCTGTGGCAGAGATATTTTTGATGGCGAAAGAGTACGGAGCAATTACCGTTCTCGATGCAGCCCAGGCAGCTGGATTGATTGATCTGGATATGCCAGCTTTAAATGCTGATGTTCTCTGTTTTGCTGGACATAAGACTTTGATGGGACCTTTCGGTATTGGAGGCTTCCTAATTAAGCACGGCATCACTTTGAAAAAGGTGTTGACCGGTGGAACTGGAAGTGCATCTTTGACTCTGGATATGCCCGAGGAGGCTCCTGGACGCTATGAAGCTTCCAGCACAAATGTTGTGGCAATAGCAGGTTTGAACGCTTCCTTAAAGGGCCTTGACATTAATGAACACAGAAAAACCCTTCGTGAATTGACGGAGTATTTGCTTGAGGCGCTGAATAGTATTCCGTCCGTCAACCTTATGGGCACATTTGATACTGACAAGACCCTTGGAATCGTTTCTTTTGTAGTAGAAGGGTATCAGTCTGACGAAGTCGGCATCATCTTGGATGATGAATACGACATTGCCGTCCGCACCGGATACCACTGTGCTCCATATATCCATGATTATCTTGGCGACAAGCCGTATCATGGCACGATTAGAATTGGCATCGGACAATTCAATACAAAAGAAGACATCGATGCACTGATAAGTGCAATCAAGAGTCTCTAAGTACACGCAAGGGGGTAAATTATGAGTTTTCGGGATCTGGACATAAAAATCAGATATCGCTCCAATGAGCACGATTTCCCCCGGGACTTTTTTATCCCCGTACTTAAGGAGACAGTTGTGTACAAGCGTTCTGTCGGATATTTTTCTACATCCTCTCTAATCGATCTGAGTACCGGGCTGTTTGCTATGGCTGAGCATGGAGGAAACGTCCAGCTCATCTGCTCTCCCAAATTGAGTTCGGAGGATATCCAAGCCATTGATCTTGGTTACAAAACTCGTGAAGAAGTTATCATCGGAGCCTTGGAGGTTAGCTTGACTTCACCACTGAATTTTTTTGAAGAGGAAAGGCTAAACCTAATCGCTAATATGGTTGCTTCCGGAATGCTTGAGATGCGGTTGGCGTTCATGAGCACTGATACCGGAATTAATATTTACCACGAAAAAATAGCTATTTATATTGATTCCGACGGAAATCGAATCAGTTTTACAGGCTCTATGAACGAATCGAGCAACGGATTTGATGAGAACTTTGAGTCCATCTATACTTTTTGTTCTTGGAAGGATCAAAGTCAAATCGATGCTGTTGCTGAAGCTGAGCGGGACTTTGACAACAACTGGATCGATAATACGAAGAAGCTTAAAGTTGTCCCATTCCCTGATATCATCATTGATAAACTACTCAATTTCCGCAAATCAACTGTGGACTATACAACGGATGAGCGGGAATACGGCTATAGATCCTACATCAAGAAAAACGCCAAATTTCACATGCCTGATTATGTGAAGATGCGCGGCTATCAGGATACTGCGAATGACCAATGGTTCAAGCAGCACTGCAAGGGTATCTACTCCATGTGTACTGGTGCCGGCAAGACCTTCACTGCACTTGCAGCTATGGTTCGACTGGCTGAACAACTAAATGATAAGTTGGCGGTTTTTATTGTCTGTCCGTACATTCACCTTGTGAGCCAGTGGGAAGAGGATGTGATCGAATGGGCTCCCATACCAATTATCGCACATTCAAAATCTACCACTCCACGCTGGGAAGATCGTCTGAAACAAGCGTGTAGACGCTTCAGAAAAGAAGGGGCACCCTTTGTTTGTATCACAACAAATGATACTTTCTCAGGCCCGAAAGTTCAGCCCTATGTAACCAAATTCACCGAGGATGATAATATCTTATTCATCGTGGATGAAGCCCACAACTTTGGCTCAGAGACCCTGTCGAGTATTATGCCTGAACAGTTCAAGTATCGCATCGCACTGTCCGCCACGATTGAGCGTCATATGGATAGGGCTGGTACAGCACGGCTATTCCGCTTCTTCGGGGATGAGGTGATCAACTATGGTCTGGAAGACGCAATTCGGGACAAAGCCCTTGTCCCATATGACTACTTCCCTATCCCTGTTTATCTCCAGAATGATGAACTCAACACTTATCAGCAACTGACCAGAGAGCTCAAGAAGTATTTAATTCAGAAGAACGGTAAGCTGCGGATTTCTGAGGCTGGAAAATTCATCGTTTACCAGCGAACAAGATTGTTGGCAGGTGCCAGGGGTAAAGTTACGCTCCTAATGGATCTGATGGGTGACTACCGGGATAAAAAGAATATCCTTGTATATTGCGGCGCTACGATGGCGGAAGATGAAGACTCCGGTGAAGAATCTCGCCAAATTGATCTTGTTACCCAAAAATTGAGATCTGAATACGGTATGTCTGTCCAACGCTTTACTGCCGAAGAGGATTTAAAGGAACGACAGAATATCAAGGAATATTTCCAAGATGGCTTATATCAAGTCATCACAGCAATCAAATGCTTGGACGAGGGTGTCAATATCCCCGGCATCCAGACAGCGTTCATTCTCTCAAGTTCCCGAAATCCAAAAGAGTTTATCCAGCGCAGAGGCAGGCTTTTGCGCCGGAGCGAAGGCAAAAATAAGGCTGTCATTTATGATTTTGTAACATTGCCCCGTAATTTAGATGATGTCCTTCCTACAAACTATAATGAGGACAAGAGCATTATTCTGGGTGAGCTTGCACGAATCAATGAGTTTGGAAAACTTGCGTCGAACCGTGAAAAAGCAGAGGAGTTAATGACTCACATTATGGATTCTTATGGAGTTTATATTGACATAGAGGAAGAAACAAAGAAGGCGGAGGATTACTATGGTGACGAATGATTCTAAAATCAATAACGCTCGTGTTATGACTATGTTTATGGCAATCAGAAATTTTGAATTGAAGAATGTTCGCACTCTACAGTATGACAGTAAGGACATGGTGAAGAGAATTACGAACTATATCGTCAAACAGGCCGATAATGCTGCTTCGAATTCAAAGGAGGCAGATGTCGAATGAAATTTGAAAGTATTAAACTACATAATTTTATGCGCTACAAGGGCGAAACCGAGATTCGTTTTTCTTGTAATAACACCAAAAATGTAACTGTCGTTCTGGGCGATAATGCTTTTGGAAAAACAACCCTTGCGCAGGCGTTTCGTTGGGGGCTATTTGAGGAACTCAATACTACCAACTACACAAAAAAGAAGGATATCGTCCTTCTGAACAATGAAATTATTGCAACAATGTCCCCAGAAAGTCGGCAGACTGTTTCTGTTGAAATTGTGATCCGCGATGGGAATACCCAGTGGAAATTTACCAGAACTGCGTATTTCAAACTGAAGCCTTCTGGAGACCGCAATTTAGCGATTGCCCAGGACGGCGAGTCCAAGCTGACCATGATTATTATTCAGGATGGTATTCCTGGTAAAGTTATCAATAACAGTGGTGCAAACGCCGGTGCCGATGAAAAGAAATATAAGCAGGGGTGCGTCCAAGAGACAATTGAAAATATGCTTCCCCGTAGCTTGTCCAGTTACTTCTTCTTCGATGGTGAGCGTTGGGGCGATGCTAAGGCCGCTAAGAGTGAAGTGAAGGGGTCCATCAATACCATTCTCGGTGTTACTGGCCTCATTGAAATGATGAAGCATATCAAAGATGGTCAAGGAAAAACTGTACTAAAGACTCTCCGCGAACGCATTAAGGGTTCCGGCGACGAGTATGACCGTCTGCAGGCAGAAATCAAGGCGTTAGATGATTCCATTGACCAATATGAGCGCCAAATCAAGGATGAAGAGGACGCTCTTGAAACTTCTCAGCGTGAGCGCGACAAACTGGCTAAAGATTTGAACGATAATCGCCAAGTTGAAGAAGATCAAAAAAAGTTTTCCATATTGGAAAAAGACATTTCCAATATGGAAGAAGATCGCGAGAATTACTATGCCGATGTTGTTAAATTGTTTAGTAGTTCTGCTCGATTCTTCGCCGGCGAAATGTTACCTCAGGTGGATGCACTTCTTTCTAAGGTTGATCTTGAGGGAAAAGATATTCCTGGTGTTACTGTTGATACTGTTGATTATCTGATTCATCTCGGAAAATGTCTCTGTGGCAGGGATTTGAGCGAAGATTCTGAGGCGTATAAAAACCTCATGCAACTTCGCAAGGTCATTCCTCCCGAAATGATTGGCGGCGCTGCAGGAAAGTTTCGCGATTTGCTCTGCGATTGGAAATATAATGCGCAGTCATTGATTTCCGATGTTGAGGATAAGGCAGAAGATTTCGACTCTATTCAAGATCGAATCTATGAAAAGGCCGATGAGAAGGATGCCCTGGAAAAGAAGATGGATCGGAAGGCCAATATCGCTGCTCTCCGGAGAAACTATAACATATGGGTTAAATTGTGCCGCGACCATGAGCAAAAGCGAAATGAGCATATAGCTCATCTTGAATATGCAAAAGAAAACCGTGATAGTAAGAATCAGCAGCTTGATGTTCTATCCCGTCAAAATGAGGCAAACGAGTCTGTCAACCGAGCCATTGCTTATGCAGAGGCAGTCTACGCTATGGCCGATCGTCAACTAAAAAAGAAACAGAGTGGCGTGTTTGAGCAGTTGAATGAAATCATTGCTGAGAACTTCGATAAAATGTTCAACGACGGTGAAAAATATGCCAAACTGGAAGATGACTACCGTATCCATGTGTATTACCACAGCGTAGGTGGCTCCATGGACTATGAGGAACAGAACCTTTCGAACGGTGAGGCGACCGCTATCAACTTTGTTTACATCGTCTCTGTGCTTGAGTTGGCACGGCGTAAGGCTGCGGAGGAAGCCGACGAAGGTGAGATGGACAGTGGCATCATCAACCTGCCTCTGGTTTTGGATGGCCCGTTCTCCACTCTGAGCAATGAAAACACCAGTTTGGTTGCGAAAAAACTTCCGGAATTTGCGGAGCAGGTTATCATTTTTATGCTGGATAAAGACTGGGCCTCTTCTGGCCTTGAAGAATTTGTCTTGCCTGAGTATTGCTATCGTGTGAAGAAGGAAGAGAAAGCTAATAGCTCTACTATCGAGAGAGGAGGGTTCGAATAATGGCAGCAAAAAAAGAAACGCCCCATACCTTTGAGTATTTTAAGACCAGCGAAGTCTTTATCAATGGCCGTTTTAAGGAATACGTCGATAAGATGTGGGTTCAAAACAAAGTCCAGGAATCCATGGTAAAACGCTTAGTCGATCTTTATGCAATTGCGGCTGTTATTGGTCTCCGAATTAAGCGGCGTCTGCCCGACGATCGAGCAGGAGATGACAAGCGGCGTACAATCCAGATGATGCAGCTGACCGATACATATCAAACATTAGCGCCGATTATGAAGCTGGTGTTGATGCTTGATGAAAGCCGTGGTCTCAACGAAGAGGAACGCATTCGTAGCGCATTTCGGATCCCTGAGACCAAGGAAGAGCATGACGCAGGTATGGAGCTCTTTAACAGCTATGCCAGAGGTGGCATCGAGTATATGTATGAGATGCTGGTTGTGCGCCCTGGAACCCCTGATGATGAATATGGTGACCAGCGGATCAATAACATTCTTGCACTGCTGAAAGATCCAATGGAATGTTCAGAAATTGGATAATGAGAGACAAGAACCATGCGGAATGAAGTAAGGGAATATATCACGACTACAGTCAAATAGAGATATCTTCTATTTGATTAACAGTACCCTATTCTCTTATCCATTGTGTCGCAAACTTTGAATGGCACAGCGACTTCCTCAAAAGGGACAAAAGGGCCGCACCTGCTCGTATGAACAGGTGCGGCCCTCTAATTTGACGGACATCTAATTCAGCCTGAAATAGCAGGTATTTTTTCCTCTTCCTTCTTTTTTCAACTCACCGGCTGCGACCAGCTTGCGGAGGGCACCCTCAATGGAACTGTCGCTAAGCGTCGGGCAAAGCTCCCGGATGTCCTGCTTATTGAACCGTCCGATTCTATTCTTGCTTGCTCTGCGCACCATTTCCAGTGCAGGCAGTTTGGTTTCCACAAGCGCCATACGATCTTCAAAGTCTTTATACGCTGCAAGGATCGTTCCCAGCAGGTACTTGATGAACGGTACTACATCCTCGGCGCCTTCGTGCCAGCCGGTTTGCGCCTGTGCAAGTGCATCGTAGTACAGATCCTTGTTTTTGTCGATTTTGGCTTCCAAGGAGATATACTTGCCGACATAAAATCCGCTCCGGTACAAAAGCAGCGTCGTGAGTAGCCGACTCATTCTTCCGTTTCCGTCATTGAATGGGTGGATGCACAGAAAATCATGGATGAAAACCGGGATTGCAATCAACGGCTCCAGTTCCATATTCCCAATCACACGGTTGTATTCCTCGCAGATTCTGTCCAACGCTTCCGGCGTTTCATAAGGGGCAAGCGGCGTGAACAGCGTTTCCACATGACCGTCCGGATAGGTGGCAGTGATATAATTCTGCACACTTTTTGTGCGGCCCGCAAGTGGGTTGTTTATGTGACTGTACAGGATTTTATGAAGCTGCAGGATATAGTTCTGCGTAATTGGAATCGCATCAAAGCTCTCGTGAATGATACTCAGCACATCGCGGTATCCGGCAATTTCCTGCTCGTCACGGTTCCTCGGCGTAGTTTTCTCTTCGACGAGCTGCCGGATTCGGGTACTCGTGGTGACGATGCCCTCAATGGCATTCGATGCCTCGGTGCTCTGTATCTTGGCAATCTCCACGAGCTTTTTGAGCTCCTCCGGGCGCTGCTTCAAATACAATTCCTGCTTTCCGGCTTCCTTGTATATGGCCGCAATTAAACCAAGGACATCCGAGTCCCACTTCTGCTCCTTGATTGTGGAGTAATTGAAGGTTCTCATTCTCTTGCCCCCCTTTCGTTTTCCCTTAAATGATATCGAAAAATAAGGGAATAGTCAATAGGCTGTGCCATAAATCCCTTACTATTATGCCTGTATTAAGGGATTTATACCCAGAAAGCAAGAAAAGTACCTCTGCCTATCTACCTGCCTATTCTTTGTCTATAGCGCCGCAACTGCTGAGCTGCCACCTTCGTAGAAACCACTTGCATAACACCCTCCGCGGAGTTACAATACATACCACACAGAAACACGAAACGCTTCCCGTCCGGCACCGGTGAATCTTCACCGGAAACCGGGCGGGAAGCGTTTTTGACCACATAGATTACCACAGACGGCGCTGGAACACCCGGAAACAGCGGAGATAAGAGCGTCAAAGAGTAATTGAAACAAGTTAAAAAGCGCCGAAAACCGCTATAAACGAGTGGAAAAAGTATTCCCGATAAGTTTGGGAGCAAGATGCCGGGTGTTCGAATCACCTCACTCCGACCATACAGGAAAGACCGCCTTTCGGGGCGGTCTTTTACGATATTAAGCAAACGGTAGAGCATGCCTTGCGTCCATCCGGCGCTTGACTGCCCGATTCTGTTTACCATCGCTCCCAATGCTGCCGCTTACAGCTTTCTCTTCACCACCATCGGCACCCTCATCGTCATGCTTCTGTGGCCCCTCTTTGCTCTGCCCATGGTCATCCCCGGCATCATACCCCATTTTCCCCCTGCCCGCCCATCTCTGCCACAAATTCCCCCATATGTGCATTGACTTTTCCCCTTCTCCCGCACTAAAATATAATGGAATAGGTGTTTGTTTAGATAGACACCCAAGCTATCCAAACGGAGGAACTGCCCATGAAAGAAGTCAAATCCCCAAAGAAACCGCTTATTTACTACTATTGCATCGTCCTGCTGGTTCTTATGGTGTTCAATTCCTTTATCCTGCCGCTTTTGGCCCGGCAGCAGATTAAGGAAGTGGATTACGGCACCTTCATGACCATGACCGAAAAGGGCGAGATCGGCAAAGTGGAGATCGAAAGCAATCAGATCCTCTTTACCGATAAGGATGGCAAGACCATTTATAAAACCGGAGTCATGAACGACCCGAACCTCACCGAGCGTCTGCACGCCTCCGGCGCCGAATTTGCCAGTGAGATCGTGGAGGAAGCCTCCCCGCTGATGACCTTCTTCCTAACTTGGATTTTGCCCGTCGTATTTTTTGTCGCCATTGGACAGCTCCTCTATAAGAAGATGAGCGAGAAGATGGGCGGCGGGCCCAATTCCATGATGTTCGGCCTAGGCAACAGCAATGCCAAGGTCTATGTTCCCTCTACCGATGGAGGGATCCGCTTTGCCGATGTGGCAGGTGAGGATGAAGCCAAGGACAATCTTCAAGAAATCGTCAATTACCTGCATGACCCCAGTAAATATAAGGCCATCGGTGCTTCCATGCCAAAGGGCATCCTGCTCGTTGGCCCTCCCGGAACCGGTAAAACTATGCTGGCAAAGGCAGTTGCGGGCGAAGCAAATGTGCCCTTCTTCTCCATTTCCGGCTCGGAATTTGTAGAAATGTTCGTGGGCATGGGTGCTTCCAAGGTGCGCAATCTGTTCGACCAGGCAAAGGAAAAAGCCCCCTGCATCGTTTTCATCGATGAGATCGATGCCATCGGCCAAAAGCGCAGCGGCGGCCAATATGGCGGCAATGATGAGCGCGAGCAGACCCTCAACCAGCTTTTGACCGAAATGGATGGCTTCGAAGGCAATAACGGCGTCATCATTTTGGCGGCTACCAACCGTCCCGAATCCCTTGATCCCGCGCTGACCCGTCCCGGCCGCTTTGACCGCCGGGTACCGGTGGAGCTGCCCGATTTACAGGGCCGCGAAGCCATCCTCAAGGTCCACGCCAAAAAGGTGGAGCACGAGGATAATATAGATTTTCTGGCGGTCGCCCGCATGGCCTCCGGCGCTTCCGGCGCTGAACTGGCCAATATCGTCAATGAAGCTGCTCTGCGCGCTGTACGGGATGGCCGCACTAAGGTCACCCAGACCGACCTGGAGGAGAGCATCGAGGTCGTCATTGCCGGCTATCAGAAGAAGAATGCCATCCTCACCGACCACGAAAAGTGGATCGTCTCCTACCACGAGATTGGCCACGCCCTGGTGGCTGCCTGCCAAAGCCACTCTGCCCCGGTGCAAAAGATCACCATTATCCCCCGCACCTCCGGCGCTTTGGGCTACACCATGCAGGTGGATGAGGGCAACCACTATCTAATGAACAAAGAGGAGATCGAAAATAAGATCGCTACCCTCACCGGCGGCCGCGCCGCGGAGGAAGTCAAGTTTGGTTCCATCACCACCGGCGCCTCCAATGATATTGAGCAGGCTACCCGCCTGGCCCGTGCCATGCTCACTCAGTACGGCATGAGCGATGAATTTGATATGGTGGCACTGGAAACGGTGAACAACCAGTACCTTGGCGGGGATACCTCCCTGGCCTGCTCCGCCGGTACCCAGGCGGAGATCGACCGGCTGGTCATTTCCATCGTAAAGAAGCAGCATGAAAAGGCCACCGGCATCCTGAACGAAAAGCGGGAGAAGCTGGACGAGCTGGCCAAGTATCTGTACGAAAAGGAAACCATCACCGGCGAGGAATTCATGAAGATCCTGAATGAATGATCCCGCAAAGAGGTACCGCATGAATTTACTGTTTTGCATCAATGGCGGCTACACCGGCCCGCTGCTGGATTGTCTGGATTCCATAGTGCTGCATGGGGGCGAAAAACACTATGATGTGTACCTCCTCTCCTCCGATTTAGCGGAAGAAACGCAGCAGCAGCTTTGCCGGCAGGTGCCGGCCGCTGTTGCCCTGCACTTTATCTCGGTTCCGCGGGAACTATTCGAGGACTTCCCGGAAACCGACCGTTATCCGCAGGAAATCTACTACCGGCTGGCCGCGCCCCTGCTGCTTCCCCCGGAGCTGGACCGTATCCTGTACCTAGATGCCGATATTGTGGTCATCAACCCACTGGGGCCGCTGTACCGCAGCGATTTTGAGGGGAAGCTGTTTATGGCCTGCACCCATACCCGGGAGCTCCTGACCCGCGCCAACAGCCACCGCCTGGGGCTGGAAGAACCCGTCCCCTATATCAATACCGGTGTGATCCTGATGGAGCTAAACGGCCTGCGGCAGACGATTGATCTTTCAGCAGTGCGGCAGTATGCGCTGGAGCACTTTGACGCCCTGCTGTTGCCGGATCAGGATATCCTTACCGCGCTGTATGGCAGCCGGGTCAAGCTCCTCGATAGTCAGCGGTATAATCTCAGCGACCGCATCCTGGCCTTTTACAATGCCAATCCCCTGCACCCCCACCACAGTCTGGAGTGGGTACGGCAAAACACCGTCATTATCCACTACTGCGGCCGCAATAAGCCCTGGAAGCCCGGCTATGTTGGTATTTTGGATGTATTCTACCGGGAGCTGAAGGAACAGCAAGCCCGCCTGCGCCCGGAAAAGAACCGGTAAAAATGTTTCACGTGAAACATTTGTTCTTTTTGTCCCCCTGCTTTACTGCGGGGGGACTGTTCTTTTTTGCCGGGTTTACTTGACTTATTTCCCCTATGGAAGTACAATATTATATTATGGTTCTATGCCGAGGAGGAAAGTATAAACATGAAAAATACCGAAAAATCGATGGATACCCTGGTAAACCTGTGTAAGAACCGCGGGTTTGTTTACGCCGGCAGCGAGATTTACGGCGGACTGGCCAACACCTGGGATTACGGCCCCCTGGGCGTGGAGCTGAAGAACAACATCAAGCGCGCCTGGTGGAAGAAATTCATCCAGGAGAACCCCTATAATGTCGGCCAGGATGCCGCCATCCTGATGAACCCCCAGACCTGGGTGGCCTCCGGCCATCTTTCCGGCTTTTCCGACCCGCTGATGGACTGCCGCGAGTGCCACGAGCGCTTCCGTGCCGATAAGGTCATTGAGGACTGGTGTGCCCAGAACGGCTTTGAGCTGCCCCGCCCCATTGATGCCTTTACCCAGGCGGAGATGAAGGATTTTGTGGAGGAGCACAATATCCCCTGCCCCACCTGCGGCAAGCACAACTTTACCGATATCCGCCAATTCAACCTGATGTTCAAGACCTTCCAGGGCGTTACCGAGGATGCCAAGAACACCGTTTATCTGCGTCCGGAAACCGCACAGGGCATCTTTGTCAACTTTGTGAATGTCCAGCGCACGACCCGCCGCAAGCTGCCCTTCGGCATTGGCCAGATCGGCAAGAGCTTCCGCAATGAGATCACCCCCGGCAACTTCATCTTCCGTGTGCGCGAGTTTGAGCAGATGGAGCTGGAGTTCTTCTGCCAGCCCAATACCGACCTGGAATGGTTCCAGTACTGGCGCAACTTCTGCCATCAGTGGCTGCTCTCTCTGGGCATGAAGGACGAAAACCTGCGCCTGCGTGACCACGATCCCGAGGAGCTGTGCTTCTACTCCAAGGCGACCACCGACTTCGAGTTCATGTTCCCGTTTGGCTGGGGCGAGCTGTGGGGCGTAGCCGACCGCACCGACTACGACCTGACCCAGCACCAGAACACCAGCGGCAAGGATCTGACCTACTTCGACCAGGAAAAGAACGAGCACTACATTCCCTATGTCATCGAGCCGTCCCTCGGCGTGGAGCGCAGCTTCCTGGCCTTCCTGTGCGACGCCTACGATGAGGAAGTATTGGGCCAGGATAAGAACGGCAATGATGATATCCGCACCGTACTGCGCCTGCACCCGGCACTGGCCCCCTATAAGGCCGCTGTACTGCCCCTTTCCAAGAAGCTGGCAGATAAGGGCCGTGAGATCCAGCAGGAGCTTTCCAAGTACTTTATGGTGGATTACGATGACGCCGGCTCCATCGGCAAACGCTACCGCCGTGAGGATGAGATCGGCACTCCCCTGTGCATCACCGTGGACTTTGAGACCGTCGGCGATGAGAACACCCCTGCCGATCACTGCGTAACCATTCGTGACCGTGACACCATGGAGCAGATCCGCCTGCCCATCAGCGAGCTGCGCAGCTACATTGAGAAGAAGCTGGAATTCTGATTTTCCTTATAAACAAAGCGATCCCCCTGCCGAAACGCAGGGGGATTATTTATGTATCGAAATATCAGAATTTTACACCATAAACGGCAAATTGGTGGAAATGCGTCAGGCGGTCCAGCGCGGCATCTCGCCAATAGAAGCCGGTGTGATCGAGGGTAATGGCCTGCCACTCGCCGGTCGTGCCATCTTCCATCCAGTAACCGAACTCCATTGCCTCATAGGTGCCGGTAGAGATGACAGTATCTTTGGAACCGCCGTCGCCGGTATCCTCCGTCCGCGTGATCTCGTAGCGGCCATCGGTGTACATCTGCGCAATGTAAGAGATGTCAGCACTCGCCGCCATATCGGATTGGTACAACCCCGCTACATGCTCCAGGGGCAGCTTTTCTGCCTGCTGGTGGTTGAGGGAAAGCATCAGTGCCAGCACCACGATGATCACTGCGATCCACGCAAGGGCAGGAATGCGGTTCATGGCTGAGTTTGCTTTAGAAAGCCAGTTCATGTTAGTTCCTCCTGTTTGGTCAATCACTGCTTCCATCTTAACTATATTTTACCAAACAGGGGAGGGGGAAACAAGTGACATTGCTCAAAAATGTTATATAAATTTCGTGTCGAATTTTTGTGGGAAATGTCTCAAGCTTACTCTGTCACTGCAAAGGGCTTACCCATACTGAAAATGACCAGTGCCAGCAGCATGGCACCGCCGCAGATGAAGCAATACACTGGCACGCCGACATTGGCCAACAGATAGCCGCCGACCAGGTTGCCCACGATACTGCCGATGCCCTGCGTAACCGCCACGCTGATGAGGATAGCCCGCCCGGCATACTGCCGTGGGAATAGTGAGGCGACATAATCGATATTAAAGCGGAGAAAGCCGGCAAAGCCGATGGACATGAGAATCTGCGTGGCCATGACCCCGGCCATACTGCGCAGCACCCCCAGCAGCAGGATGCGTGCGCCCAGCGCGGCGAGGGAAACGATAAACAGTACCGGCAGCGGCAGGCCATTTTGCAGCAGGCGGCTGGCCAAGCGCATCAGGAGGAACTCACCCACACAGTAGAGGAACACCGAAAGCCCGTAGGTAGAGGCATCGCCGCCGATGTAATTGATAATGACTTGCATAAAGCCATTGACCGAGCGGGTGGCAAAGTAGTACAGCGTGCCGCAGATGAGGAAAATCACATAGGGGTGGCAGCCCAACAGCTTCCTAAAGCTGGCCCACAGGGACTCCTTTCGCAGATCAGCACTGGTTTCCGGGTCACTTTCCGGATGGAGAAGGGGAAGTTTATTGGGATCAGACAGTGGGAGGGCCAGCAGAATGGAAAGGCCCAGCGCCCCCATGTGCAGCCAAAAGAGGAAATTGATCCCCAAAGGGGCAATAAGGTAGCCGGAAATTAAAGCCGTGGTGGCATAAAAGATAGAACCTGCGCTGCGAATATTGCCATAATCAATGGTGCTATCCCGCAAGGTCATCTGGTTGGTCCAGGTATCAAAAACACTGGAAGCACAGTAATCCAGCGCCGAGATCAGGCTGAAGGAGAGCATCGTCCAAAGAAATCCGCGGCCAAAACAGAAGGGCAGCAGCGGTGTGACGATCATTCCGCCCGCCACCAGTATAATGAACAACCATTTGGGGGAAATCGAACGGTCAATCAACCGGCCGTAAATAGGGCCGGCGATCATCATAACCAGGTACTGCAGCATAGTGATGTAACCACATTGTACCTCGGTGTAGCCATAATCCAGCAGGATGGTGACCGTATAGGCGTACAGCGAACAAAAGCTGACGAAATAAGCGCCCTCCAACAGGAACATATGGTGGCTCCGGCTCATGCTGCTTTCCCCCCTTGCCATTTACTTTAATATATATGGAAAAACCACCCTATTGGGTGGTTCATCCTAAGTGCCGGCATCAACCTATTTTCCCGGGCCGCTTCCAGCCAAGTATCTTCGGCGCCAATGAGCTTAACTTCTGTGTTCGGGATGGGAACAGGTGGGACCT
>QWCH01002639.1_pt1 | contig 21616 bp, 24 predicted proteins | sample 1972671 | NCBI WGS metagenome assembly QWCH01 (sample SAMN09866713, study PRJNA288562) | Human gut metagenome isolate term3_stool, whole genome shotgun sequencing... | isolation source: gut | host: Homo sapiens | place: USA: California
CAAAAAGAAAGAATGACAGAACTTAGAAAACTTGCTAGAACACAGTTGATGTCACTTGAAAAACTTGGTGATAGTAGTATTAAAAAATTAGAAGGAAAGGAATAATAATTTAAAGTAATAAATAGATAAATTTGTATTTGTCAAGGAGATAATATAGATTTTAATAGAATGATTCCTGAATTATCAGTTTTTGATAATTATTGGACTAAAAAATTTTATAGTGAATTAGAATTTAAAAGAATGACAGTAGGAGGGTGTTGATAGAGGAGGTTTTTTAGAGGTATATGTTAGAGAAAGCAATATTACGAAAATCCTGTTTTAGAGCTATAGACAACATTTTGTATGAAGGAACGACAGATGTAGAATTGTTTAATCGAGCTTTTGAAATTGATTATCTAAAAGATGAGAAAGTAAGAGAAGAATTATGCAGTATGGTTTGCTCTTATATTCAAAAAAATAAATTTTCAGAACTAAAAGTTCATAAATTAGGGCATGTATTGGTGCCAAAGAAGAGTTTGTCAGATTATAGGAAATGTGCTTTAATTGACATTTATGATGAAATTGTATATTTGACATTGGTAATTAGTATTGCTGATGAGATAGAAAAAATGAGAATAAACAAGAGTAAAAATAGAGTCTTTTCTTATAGATTTGGAAGTTTTAAAGGTAAACTTTTTGATGACAAATTTCATTACACTGCCTTTAGACAAAGAACCTTGGAAAAAAGCAAATATACTAAGAATAAAGTTGTAGTGGAGTGTGACATATCAAATTTTTATGATAGATTAAATATTCATAGAATTGAATCTATTCTAAGATCTAATCCAAAGATTGATGTGGATATAATATCTTTAATTAATGAATTATTATTGTACTGGGCAAATAGAGATTCTTATGGGTTACCTGTTGGTTCTAATGCTTCAAGGATACTTGCAGAGGTTGCTTTAATCGAAGTAGATAACTATCTTTTTTCAAAAGGAATTGACTTCTGCCGATTTGTGGATGATTATAGGATTTTTGCTAAAAACGCATTTGAAGCTCACAGTAATCTTGCTTTATTAACTTTAAAATTAAGCAAAGAAGGTATGTTTTTAAACACTCAAAAAACTAAAGTTAAAGATATTTCAAACTATAACAAACAAAATCTTAGTAGTGATGTTAATAATGCTCAAAATGATGTTACTCTTGACGAAGTTGATGATAAGCAGCCAAATCTTCCTAAAATAATAAGAGGTTATTCAGGTCTGATTCCTAGCAAATTTAGAAAATTATCTAATGCAGAAATTGAAAAATTAAAAGAGAATGACTTGGATGAGCTTATTAATGATGCTAATAATAGCATGCTTATTGAAGAAAAAGCGATTACAACAATTATGCGTACTATAATTGCAAAAGAAGAATACAGAAGATTGACGGAACTTCCTAATATAATAAAAAAGTTTCCTCAATTTATACCTTATTTTATTGATGCTGTAATAAAATGCGAAGGTATTAGTAAGGAAGATTTAGTTAAAATTCAAAATGATTTTGAAGAATGGATGACAGATGTGGACGTACCAGAATATATTCAAGTGTATTTAGTGCGAATATATTCTACTAATTTACTTGAAAATAAAGAAATTTTGTTAAATTCGTTTAGAAATTTGAAAAGAAATTCAGGAGATTATATTGGAAGAGCATTATTGGAGTCTTTAGATGGAAAGCTATCCAGAGGAGAATTGCTTGAAATTAGAGATTACTATTATCGTGCAGATAAATGGGAAGAAAGGCAAATTTTAAAGATGATTAGTAGTGGCCTTTCAAAAGGTGAAAAAAGAGCATTTTTCAAAGATATTAGAATTCATGAAGATGATTATTTCATTAATAAAATAGTAAAAGAAAACGGTAATAGGTAGATGTTTTAGAAGGGATATTTTTACTAATAGTTAAAAAAGTTAAGTGGAGATGTTTTATGTTAGAGCAAATAAAAGAAATAAAATTAAAAGGTGCTAATTTTGCAAATCAAAAAGAGTTAAATTTGTTTAAGAGTTTTAATGATAAAGTGGCGAAATTGGCATTGGTTTATGGAAGAAATTGATCTGGTAGGAGTACTATTTATAATGCCTTAAAAAAGTAAAAGGGGAAGATATTTTAAATGGCGGAAGTCATAAATAGGAAGAAATACGTATTGGTAGATTGGATTTTTTACATTTATTTCAGACGATGAAAAAGTAAGAACTGCAAAAGATATACTTTGCTTTATGTATTTACTTAATGAAATGCATGTAATCGTACATCTTGGTGATATTAGAGAAGAATTGAACAAAAGGTGTGATGAAATAAAGAATGAGTGCTTTTTATAAAATTCTTACACTGGGAAAATATTTCAAAAACATACTTAAATGCAACGAATTTTTCATGACGATATAAACTGAAAACCTGTATTTTGAATGTTTTTGAATACAACGAACATCATAAAAAGAAAAGTGGAGTAGGACTAGTGAATAGAAGAAAGTTAGTAAAAAAGTATAACTAGTATTTTTATAAAATTGATGGAAATGAAGAGAATAGGAGGATAAAGTTTGAATATGTATGAACCTTGTGAATGTATGATTTGTAAAAATAATAAAAATTTTGATATGCCTGAAGAGATTATTGAGTCCGTTTTGAAAAATAATTTAGTTCTTTTTTGTGGTGCAGGTATAAGCACAGAGTCAAAATCTGTTTTTCCTGAATCATTTTACACAAGTATTTTACGGGAGATAGAAGATAAGACAAATAAGAAAGTTGATTTAGACACCAGTTTTTCTAGGCTAATGAGTTTATATATTGATACATTTCCTAATGGTCGTAGGAAATTGCTAAACAAAATCAAAGAAAAATTTGATTTCATAGATTCTTTTCCTCAATTATTAAATGCAGCTACTAGTTTTCATAGAGAAGTTGCTGCAAATCCTTTCATTGAAACTATAATTACAACAAATTGGGATACATATTTTGAAGATTATTGTGATTGTACTCCCGTAATTAATGATACTGATGTTACTTTGTGGAATGTGTTTAAAAAAAGAGTATTTAAAATACATGGATCAATTAATAATGTTGGGTCAATAGTAGCTACTGAAAAGGATTATGAGGAATCATATAGTAGACTATCTAGCGAATTAATAGGAGATAGGCTAAAAACTATTCTGGCAAGTAGTACGGTTGTCTTTATTGGTTTTTCATTTGGAGATGAGGATCTTAATAGGTTGTTAGATATATTATCCGAGAAGATGGGGGATTTTAGCAATCAATTTTATTTAGTTACAATTGATGAAAAATGGAAAGTAAATGTAGACTCAAGAGTAATCCCAATTATTACTGATGGAACATATTTTATTCACCAATTAAACAATATATTAATAGCAGAAGGGCGACTTGTTTCAAGTGATATTTATGATTATGCAGAAGAACTTTTATATTTCATTAAAAAAGAGCATATAAAGCTTTTTGAATCAAATACTTATCGAAACGAGATTAAAGATTTTCCTGAATTACTATTATCAATAGCTTATCAAGATGCATTTATACATGCTTTAGAGAGATGTGTTGCGCATAGAAGTAATGGAGAATATTTGATTCCTGGTTACTTTCAGCCTAAAATTCAATCATACGAGAGTTATTATAAAAAGCGTATATCAGAAGAAAATTACGATCAAGCGTTCTACAATCTGGGATATTGTGATGGTTTGATATCGCTATTATTATTTGCTAACAATCCGGAAGAAGCAAAGATACCTCCATTATTTATATATGAAGAGAACTACTTTGAAACAAAAGATGATCTGTTTAAATATATATCAGAAAATAGAAATAAAAAACACTTTGAATATTGTTTAGGAAAAGTAAAAAACATGAATGATTTAGTTCCTCATTTTATGCCTTGGTTTATTTAGTTGAAAGTTATTTCGGTTATTCTATTCATACCTAAATGGTACTGTCGGTATATTAGTGGGGTAAAAATTTTCTACGATACTGAGATTGGGACGGGACTAAAAAATTGAAAACGTCCTATAATTAGATGGATTTGGTGAAACTCTAAAAAATAAAATCTAGTATTTTGAACGGTTTGGGATATATCGGACGTTTGGAAAAGAAGAATGGGAATAAAAAAATTTGCGGGATTAGACTTTATTCGTCGTCTAATCCATCCATTTATTTCCGCAAATTAGACAGCACTGTGTGGATAGACAAATATGTTGCTGTTATAAAACCGTTGAAAACACAAGGTTTTAGCGATTTTGATATAGCGAATTTCTCTAAATGATATTGTTTTGATATAAAAAGCGAGAAAAAATAGATTCAAAAGGGAGTTGTTGAATTAAGCGAGTTTTACGATCGATACTTATTGACTGAAGGGCAATAAGGTAGGTAAAAAATTTTAGAAAGCCTTCCATCGTTTTGGTGGGAGGCTTTTGTGGAAAATAGAGAATGGTAGATTAGAAGTTGTGGAGTATGAATGAATATAAGAATTAGAAAAATGACAGTCAGTGATTTGGAACCGCTTTACAAACTTTTGTCGAATTCGAAAGCAATGCAATATCTCGAAGCACCCTACACAAAAGAGCAGGCCGAGCAATTCCTATTTCGATCCGGTCTTTCTGAGACACCATTGATATACGCAGTTGAAAAAGATAACGACTTCATCGGATATGTGATTTATCATGATTATGATTCAGAGAGTGTCGAGATTGGATGGGTTTTAGAACCTTCCTTTTGGGGGTTAGGGATTGCATCATGCTTGACATCAGAGATGATGACAAAAGCTAGAAACTCAGGTAAACAGGTAGTGATTGAATGTGTACCTGAACAAAAAAGTAGTATTCGGATAGCTGAAAAATATGGATTTCAAAAGTGTGGTATTATCGATGGACTGATGATATATCGTTTGTAGAGGTAAATCCCTGTCTGTCGGGATAGGTAAATTAGAAGTTATGTGTGTAATGAAGTATTTGGAGGTATATTAAATAATATGATTAATGAAATTAAGGGTAACAATATTATATTGCGTGAGCAAAAAATCGAAGATGTGAAATTCTTTACCTACTGGTACAATCAGCCATTAGTCATGTTCCAATGTGGCTTTACAAAACTTACTGATGAAGAAGCTGAGAAAGAGAGGATTAAAAATGGTCATAAACAGAAAGACTCAGTATGGTATACGATTACAGATTTAGAGGGGAATATAATAGGTGAAACGGGATTGTTACGAATGTGGCCTACCTGGAACTGTACTGATCTTTCGATTATCATCCCTGACCCTAAAATGCAACATAGAGGATATGGAACAGAAGCTATTAGACTTATGCTGAACCTTGCTTTTGATCACTATGAAATGAACCGAGTGGCAATTGGTGTGGTAGGGATGAATACCAATGCATTGAATTTCTATAGAAAAATCGGATTTAAGCAAGAAGGTATTCAAGAGCAAGGATACTACTATAACAACGAGTACAGTGACTTTATTATGATGAGGATTCTTCGCCAAGAATGGCGATAAAATACTAATCGCAATTTGTCTGGCTCATTCAAAAAATTATATCGTGAAAGCACATGACTTTAAGATCATAGAATCTTTCAGTTATGTGCTTTTTCTGTGCCTATTTTATTTCCGGTGGAACTTTGACTGACATCGAGTTATGAAAGCGTTTGAGATTACTTTCTTCAAAAGGAACATAATCTTTTTTTAGACTGTCGGGATAAGATAACTTCCAATCTTCAAATTCTTCGTCTGTTATCTCATCGTTATAATGTTTCTTTCTCATTTCATTCCATTCCATTCTATAAGAAAATTATTGAAGTCTACATCATTTGATAAAAGTCCAGTGATCTCTCCATCGCCTGCTGAGGGTCTAAACTTCATATCTTTTTCATAATCAAAAATTATATGCATTATTTCAAAAATAGAATTAGGTTCATGATCATTAAGGCTATTTTATATATTTGAATTATTACAAGAGAATTTATTACATATTTTTGCAAAAGTGAAAATTTTTATGATACAATAATTACATTAATAGAAGATGTTTTTTTAAACGTTGACTATTAAAATTTTATTGGGAGAGAGGATTATGAGATATAAAACAGCAGAAAAATATATCGATAGAATAATTTTATTTTTATTATTTTTTATACCGTTATATGGTTTTGCAATTCTGAATAGCTCCCAATACACTGGTTGGGACGCGGGAACAACGATGAATACATTTTCAAAAACTACCAACAATATTTTTATATGGTTACTCGCGATCTTTACTCTGCTATCTTTATTAAACTTGTTCTTTATTTTGAAACGCGTATTAAATGGAACCATTACGTGTAAGTATTTTTTAATAAAAATATACCCGTTTACTATAATATTTTTTTTAAATAGTTTTAGATTTAGTAACCTAATTACTTTTATAAAAAATATTGTTTTTTGAGATTTTTTGAATAACGAAAAGGAGAAATTCAAATGAAAAATGTTTTATGCATGGTGTTAGCAATAGTTAGCTTGCTTGTTTTTAATAGTAAAATAGAAGCTAATTATTAGAGATTTTACTGATGTTGAATCATTAATTAGAGAAGATGAAGAGAAATACAATAGAAAGTACAATGAGATTCCCGAGACATTAAAAAGGGATTTTTATGCTTTCTCTGAAACCAGAATGTCAACATTATTATATCGAAATAATATAAAAAATGATTTATCGGATTTTTTAGCTATGTATCCCCAATATAACAACATAAAAGATATATAGAATATAAAAATGTTATCAGATAATCCTGTTGCTGAACTTGTTAGTGGTTATTTTCGTAAAAAAGGTTTCAAATTATCTCTGATGTTTTTTAATCATTCTTTAGTAGACAATCCATCTGATATAAAAATAGATTTAATAGATAAAAATTATGGCATTGAATCATATATAAAATCTTTATTAAAGGAAGATGACTTTTTTGATAAAATGAAAAATTTTTCTAATAAAAATAATGAATATGAGACATTAAGTGATTCTTATTATGCTTTTGAAAATGGGGATCTCGCTTTGGCAATTCATGATTTTACATGGAAAAGGACAAGAGCAAAATATTCTAAGGCATATTTTAAAATAATTGATACGTATGATTTTGATCCAAAATCTTTACCAGGTAAGGTAGCAGGACTTGCTGGTACAAATGATTATGATATAGAAATTTATGGTTTAGTACAAAATAATAGTTTTAGATAAGTCATTATGACGTGTTTTTAGATAAGAAAACATTTTGTTATTATAACAATATATAGGTTAATAAATAAAATTATATAAAATTCTCCACTTGTGATTAAATAGATTGTACTGCCCCCTTAAATCCGGACACGGAAATAAGGGGGTATTTTAATGAAGAAAATAACAGGCTGTATAATATTTGTTGGGGAGTAGCACCGACAAATATTATACAGCCTTTTTTGTTTGGAAAAATTAAGAATATAAGAAAAAGTCTCTCCTGCATTTTTTCAGGAGAGATTTAACAATTATTTGTTTAAAAACTCTTTTAGTTCATTGATTTCTTTTGTATTATCTTTGCCTTCAACATAAGATGTTGATATATCAGTGGTTGGTATATCTAAACCCAGATCTCTAATCTTTTTTTGCAGTTCTTCTATAAAAACGCCTTCGCCACATCTAATAGAGCAGGTGGGGCTATGGTTAATTCCAATCAAACCTACAATTTCATAATCATTTTTTAAATAGTTATTAATTATCGCAATCGTTTGATCGGCAAGTTTTTGGCAAAGCCTGTGATAATCTTCTGTATCGTATTGGTCTCTGGTCATAGATGGCCTTTCCATTCCCATATGAATCATTTCAGGACATGGAAGTTGGTGGATACCAATATTATTATCCATAATTGTTTCTACAATACCCCTGTAAGCTCCCTTAGCACGGGCTAAGTTATCTACAACTGAGTTTTGATTTAAGATACAATGAGAGACTAGAACGACTCTTTTTGACCTAATGTCCATTAATAACTCCTTCTAATCTCCTGTAAGAAATTGCAACCAATACACATGATATTACTTTATCAATTATATTACTTGTAATTCTAGGAATAAATGCTGCAGAAAAAATATCCGTGCCTGCATTTTTTAAAGCTGTAAAGAAGACGTCGTTAAAATCTCCTGTAATACCGCCAATAGCCATACCATAAACTGGACCAAGGACTACAGCGGATAAAACTGTGCCAACAGTATCAAGGAATAATAAAGGGATAGACATCCAACCTACAATTGTTCCAAGCACGATGTTGATACCGATAGAAATACCAGCAAAGGTTAATTTTTTACTATTGCTCATAATGAGACCTCCTTTTATTTATACATATATTATATCACTTTGCTAAGTTTAAAATTTTATTATTAAAAAATTTAATAGGAATGGATTTGATATAGATAAAATTTATAGAGAGCTTATATATCTTGAAATTACTAGTCTGAAGGCATAAAATTAGAAAAAAATTGCGTTTGATTTAAAAAAAATGATATGCTATAATTTATTTAAAGATTTTTTTACAAATGGTTTTTAGGAGGAAATTTTGAAAGTAAGTTTAAAAAATGCGACAAAAAAATTTGGGGATAAGACAGCGGTAAATAACATTAGCGTTGACTTTGAAGATGGCAAACTTATTTCTATATTGGGTTCAAGTGGTTGTGGTAAAAGTACAACCCTTAATTTAATTGCTGGTCTTGAAGATTTAAGCTCAGGCAAAATTTATTACGATGATATTGATGTAAGTAATTTAGAAACTGAAAAAAGAAACATCGGAATGATATTTCAAAATTATGCCCTTTATCCTCACATGAGCGTTTATGATAATATTGCTTTCCCACTAAAAATGAAAAAGTATAAAAAGAATGAAATAAAAGGTTTGGTTGAAGAAGCGGCAGACCTTGTAAAGATAAAGCATCTTATAAACAACAAGCCATCTGAATTATCAGGTGGTGAGCAACAAAGGGTTTCAATAGCAAGGGCAATTGTTAAAAAGCCGGATTTGTTACTTATGGATGAGCCATTTTCTAATTTGGACAAAAAGCTGCGTACTGAAACTAGAATGGAGATTAGAAATCTGCAAAAAAAATTAAATATAACAACTATATTTGTAACCCATGACCAAGAGGAAGCTATGTCAATCTCAGATGAGATTGTACTGATGTCCGATGGAAATATTATTCAAACTGGCGAGCCATTACAAATATACAATGATCCTAAAAATTTAATTAGTGCTAAATTTTTTGGAGACGGTAATTTAAATGTTTTTGATGCTGAAGTTAAAGATAATATAATTTATATTGATAAGAAAAAAACTAATTATAGGGTAAAGATCAAAGATCAAAAGTGTTCATTGGCCTTTAGACCAGAAGATGTATTGATTAATACAGATGCTCCATTAATTTCTGTTAGGGCAAAAAGCTATCAGATAACTGGTAGAAATATTTTAGTATATGCAAGTTATGAAAACTTAGATGTAGAGTTTTATCTAGATAAGGGAAACATGGAAATAGAAGGAAATCTTTTTGATATAAACGTTGCTACGTCTAAAATAATTTTATTTGATCAAACAGGTGAGAGGATTTATGAGGAAATTAACTAGGAAAATAAAACCATATCTCCTATTGCTACCAGCTCTGACTATAATTTTTATGTTTAGTATATATCCAACCATAAAAGTTTTACTTATGGCTTTTTATACTAAGTACAATTATTTCAAACATATAGTTTTTGAAACGGGCACTGATAATTTTGTAAATTTGTTTAATGATGAATTATTTTTATTATCATTAAAAAACACAGCTAGGATAGTTATCTGGGTAGTTCCAATTTCAATTATAATTTCAATTTTTATATCAACGTTATTGTACGAAAACACAAAAATAAAAAACTTTATAAGAGGCGTATATTTTATTCCTTTTATAACTAGTACAGCTGCAGTAGCTGTAGTTTTCAGATGGATATTTAATTCTAAGTTTGGCCTTTTAAATTATTTTTTGGGATTAATAGGAATTGAGCCCATTGCCTGGCTCTTAGATCCTAATTACTCTATCTATGCCACTATAATATTTTGCATATGGAAGACTCTAGGCTATAATATTTTAATTTTTGTAACTGGCCTTAGGAAAATTGACGATGTTTATTTAAAAGCTGCTAAGGTTGATGGGGCAAATGCTTTCGTTAGGTTCAAGAGAATAATATTACCTCTACTTTCACCTACAATTTTGTTTATATCTATAACATCGCTAATAGGAACATGTAAAGTTTTTCAAGAAGTATATACCTTATTTGGCAGATCACCTGGACCTTTAAATTCATCTTTGACAATTGTTTATTATATATACGACAATTTGATGAACAAGTTTTCTTATGGAATAGCGGCAGCAGCTTCATTGGTGTTGTTTGCTATAGTTTTGCTGGTGACCTTGATTCAATTTTTAGTGTCCAAAAAATATGTCCACTATAGTTAAAGGAGTGCATAATGAGTAAAAAAATATTAAATGCTTTTATATGGATTATCTTAATAGTGGTAGCTATTTTTACCCTTCTTCCATTTGTTTGGATGTTAATAACTTCTGTAAAAAGTTCAGGAAATATATATCAAATGCCACCAGAATTTTTTGTAAAAAATCCTAGATTTGAAAACTATAGCGATGTTGTCAAAATGGTTCCAATTTTTAGATATTTTATAAACAGTGTTCTAATCAGCTTGCTTGTAACAGTAGGAACTCTGATAACTACAATATTTGCGAGTTATGCATTTGCAAGATATGAATTTAAGGGCAAAGACATTATATTTACCATAATAGTAGCTACTATGATGGTTCCTGGTGAAGTGCTTATCGCTCCTAATTTTGTAACCATATCAAAATTGGGGCTACTAAACACTATGACAGCTTTATATTTACCTTGGATTGCAAGTGCCTTTTCAATATTTTTATTAAGACAATACTTTTTGCAAGTCCCCGAGGAGCTATACAAGGCCTCGAAAATTGATGGAGCTTCTGAAATGGATTACTTATTTAGAATCCTTGTTCCATACTCAAAGCCAGCCCTTATAACCATAGGGCTTTTAAGAATAATAAATAGCTGGAACGAATTCTTGTGGCCATTGCTTATGGTAAACGAAACTACCAAGAGGACATTGCCGGTTGGATTGACTACATTTGTCACAGAAGCCGGAACCAAATATAATTTACTGATGGCCTATGCTTCAATTGTTGTTATACCAATAATTTTGATTTATATTTTATGTCACAATTATATTATACAGGGCTTTAGTCGAGGGGGACTAAAGGGTTAAATTTGCTTTAATGACATTGTCATTAAATATATAAAGGAGGAAAAGATGAATAAAATTAAATTTTTATCAATCGTGCTTGTTCTAGCAATGATTTTTAGTTTATCAGCTTGCACAAAAAAAGACCAAGCACAAGCACCAAAGACAGATAGCGAAAACACAGACACTGTCGAAAAGAAAGAGGAAGAACAACCTAAAGAAGAAAAGAAAGAAAAAATTGAAGTTGAATTTTGGCACGCAATGAGTGGCCCTAACGGTGAAACATTAGAAAAAATCATAAATAAATTCAACGAAAGCAGAGATGACATAGTTATCAATGCAACATTCCAAGGCGGATACAAAGACTTGTTTGAAAAATTAAATGCAGCTGCACAGGCAAATCAATTGCCAGCTCTAACAATGATTTATGGCAATAGACTCTCGGCATATGTAAAAAATGACTTGGTCCAACCATTAGATGATTATATTACTGATGAAAATATTGGATTCAAAAAGGAAATTTGGGATGACATTCCTCAAGGTTTAAGAGATTTTGGAACATGGGATGGAAAGAGATATGCTCTACCATTTAACAAATCAGCCTTCTTAATGTATTATAATGAAGACGCTCTTAAAGAAAATGACATTGAAGTTCCTACAACATGGGATGAATTGAGAGCTGCTGCAGAAAAACTCACCAAAGATGGTAAAACTGGTATCGTATTTAACAAAGAAGTTGGTGTTGAATTCAGTTTCTGGACAGAACAAGCTGGGGGACACATCTATGACGAAGAAAAAGAAGTTCCTACAATTGATACACCAGAAAATAAAGAAGCATACGAATTTGTAACTGGCTTAGTAAAAGATGGACTTGCACAAGTTGCAGTTGAAGATAAACACATTACAGGACCTATGTCAAGAGGAGAAGCCTTCATTGGTTTTGCATCTTCATCTAACCTACCATATATGGCAGAAGCTTGCAAAGACACAGGCGTTAACTGGAATGTAGCAGAATTACCTGAAGGCAAGAAAAAAGCTGTTAGCTTCTCAGGAACAGACATCACAATCTTTAACACAGTTAGTGAAGAAGTTAGAAAAGCTGCTTTTGAATTTATCAAATACTGGTATGAACCAGAAACACAAATTATGTGGGGCAAGGGCTCAGGCTACCTACCACTAACAAACGCTGCAGCAAATTCAGAAGAATTCCAAGAATATTTAAAGGGAGAAGGAAAAGCTAAACAAGTAGCTATCAACCAATTCCCAATTGCTTTCCAAGATCCAAAGGGACTTGGAGGATATTCAATTCACGCAGCTATGCAAGAAGCTTTTGAACAAATTACAACAGGTGGAATGAGCATCGAAGAAGCTTTAAAGAACGCTCAAGAAAAAGCTTCCAAGGAAATGGAAGAGGCTAAGAGCAATTTTAGTTTAAAGTAATTTTTATCCAAAAAAACTGGACCTATATAAGTCCAGTTTTTTCATACATAATTTTATTAAAAATATTATTTTTCCAAGAATTCCAGCACATCTTGGTAGACAGTTTTCTTGTCTGTTTCGCAGAGGATTTCGTGTTTTATATGGCTGTAGGTCTTGGAGGAGATGTTTTGGTAGCCTAGAGCTTTCAAAAAATTTAGGCTAGACTATACTCCCTTTTCGCCTTTGGTTATAATGTCAGGCTCTATAATATCTATGGGGGAGCAAAATCCTCTATAGATATTTTTATGAGCTCTATAATATCTATGGGGGAGTAAAACCCTCCATAGATATTTTTATGTAAAAAAATTGCACTTATACGCTAAACATCCTATACTAAAAATAGCACAACAAGTAAGGATGTGCATACAAGTGCAATTAAATAATACCACGGATTTACTCCAAAGTAAAGGGATTAAAACAAAAAAAGTTACCCAAACCGATGAATACGTACTCATCGAAGCAGAAACAGAGAAAATTAAAAAATGTCCATACTGTCACAGCAACAAAATATGGATACATGACCACAGACACCGAACCATCAAAGACATCCCAATCTACGGGAAAAAAGCAATCATACACCTAAAAACCACAAGATACGACTGCAAACACTGTGGAAAAAGATTTAAAACAGAAACAGACCTAGTTCCTAAAAAACACACAAAAAGTAAAAGACTAACCCTAACAATAGAATGGGTACCAAGATGCCCTACCGAGGATTTCTTTTCGTTCCCCTGTGCATCTTTTACCATATTCGGCGTAATTTTCAGAGTCACATCAATCAACATAAAGACACCTCCCATTTCGTTCATTTAAATAAATTATGTTATTTACTTCTCTATTGAAACGCTATTTCATTTTAACATGCGACTATTAACTATGTCAATTTTGTCATTTTACAGTATATAACCTGACTTTTTAATGCCCAATCAAAAGGTCAGGAACTATTTTTATATAATATTACCCTATCTCAGAACATAGATTCCTAGTTCAAATCACATGTTTATTATTCTATAATTATTTTAGAAAATTAAATCCGATTAATGCTTGCTTATTGAAACTATCTCTTGTAGCAAGCACAGTAAGTGAGTACACACTTACGAAAAAATCAAAAAATCAACTAAAAATATATTTAACAGATGAAGAAAAAGAAATTTTTGAAAAGAAAATGAAACTTGTAAATTGCAAAACAATGTCCCACTTTCTTAGAAAATGTGTATTAGAAAAAGAAATTTATATTGTAGACTTAGAACTATTTAGAGACCCCCAATGATTAATTTAAAATGCAACAAATAACATAAATCAGATTGCAAAAGCAACTAATACAACTGGTGTTATTTAAAAGAAAGATATTGATTATATGAGAGAAAAAATAGAAAAATTGGCAAAAGAAATATGGGATATACATTCTCTTTTATTAAACAGAAGTAAATAGAATCACTTTCTTAAAATATCTTAGACCTGTAAGAAGTTTCAAAATATGATATAATATAATTAATTGAAATCCCGATTTTTAAAATTACAAGGGAGAGAAATTTATGCAAAACTTTGGGAAAAGTATTTTTAAAATAGACCAGGTTTTAGAAGAAAAAAATATAAGTAAAAATAAATTGGAAAAAGAAGTAAATTTTCATTTGAAAAATATAGAGATAAAGAAAAGTAGTTGATATATAAGTTAGTTATTATAAAAATAATGAGAGGTTGCTTATGCCAAATTTAAAAGCAATAGAATATAAGAAGTTTGAAGATATTAAGTATGTTAGAGAAGATGGAAGTGAGTATTGGAGTGCAAGAGAACTTGCTGATGTGCTGGATTATTCTCAATGGCGAAACTTTCAAAAGGTCATTGATAGAGCAATGATTGCATGTGAGAACAGCGGACATGAAGTAACATACGATTTTGCTGAGGTCAGCAAAATCGTGGAAGCAGGTGCTACAAGTAAGTCTATCAAAGATTATGAGCTTACGAGATATGCTTGCTATTTGATCGTTCAAAACGGAGATCCGAGAAAAGAGGTTATTGCACTTGGACAAACATATTTCGCCATACAGACATATCGTCAGGAAATAGCAGACCATTTTAATCAGCTTGATGAAGATAGAAGAAGGCTTGTTGTTCGTGGAGATATTAAACAGTGGAATCAGCTTTTGGTAGAAACGGCACACGATGCGGGAGTTATCACAAATGAAGAATTTGCTATATTCCAGAATGCTGGATATATGGGATTGTATGGTGGACTAGATGTTGAAGACATACATGATAGAAAAGGCTTAACTGCGAGACAAAAGATTTTGGATTATATGGGAAGCACTGAACTCATTGCTAATCTATTCAGAATATCCCAAACGGAAGAAAAGCTAAGAAAAGACAAAGTTGAAGGTGCAGAAGCAGCAACAAAAGTTCATTATTCAGTTGGAAAAGAAGTTAGGGGTGCTATTGAAAAAATAGGCGGAACTATGCCGGAAGATTTACCTGTTCCGGAGAAAAGCATTCAACAGATAGAAAAAGAACAGATGATGCGCTTAAAAGATAAAGCGAAGAAAGGTAAGATGATGTTGGATGAATGATAATGGAGAATATAAGGAATGACATTAATGAAATTTAAGGAGAAAGTTATGGATGCATATTAACGACTTATGGGAAAATAAAAAACAGATTGCAGGCTGAAAATATATGTATTTCTGATACGACAGTTAGACCAAGAAAAGACACATATTTATTTGATTTTGACTGTGTAAATGAGGCAATTTTAAATGCTTTAGTTCATAATGATTGGACAATCACTGAACCACAGATTTCAATGTTTAATGATAGAATTGATATATTATCACATGGTGGACTTCCTAATGGAATGACAAAAGAGCAATTTTTTGATGGAATAAGTAAGCCTAGAAACGCAACATTGATGAGAATATTTCTAAATATGAGACTTACTGAACACACTGGACATGGGATTCCTACGATTGTAGAAAAATATGGTAAAGATGTTTTTAAAATTGAAAGTAACTATATTAGATGCACTATTCCTTTTGAGAAAGAAGTAATTGACCAAATAGACAATAAAAATGTCGGTTTGAATGTCGGTTTGAATAAAACTGAGAAGAAGGTTATAGAATTCTTGATAGAAAATCCAAGCTTGACATCAATTGAACTTTCAGAAAAAATAGGTGTAACAAAGAGGACTATCGAAAGGACATTTAAATCCTTACAAGAAAAGAACATGATAGAAAGAATGGGATCAAAGCGTGATGGAAATTGGATTGTAGTCAGGTAAGAAAAACATATTTGTAAATTAATGTTTATAGTTGTACTTTGTTTCAATATATTGAATGATTTTATGATTGAGAGAATATTGGCAAGCCCTAAATTTATTAGAATATCTAGATTTTTTGATTACTATATATTTTAGATAGGATCTATTATTAAATGCGGCACTAGAAATAAATATAAAACTTATACTAACTTCCAATGTGCGTTCGCCTCGGATTAAAGTATTCGCTGGTATACAAAATCAGATTATAGATTATCAAAAAAATGATTTTTAATACCTTTCCTTGGATTAATCCTATTTAAACTCAGAAAAAACAGAAAAAAAGCTCGAAAATTTTTAGATATAAGAGACCTATATCAAGATACATAATTATCTGATTTATATGACGAACTAATTATGACCCCTGATTTAATAAAAGCTCATCAAGATATGGGTAAAGCTGTTATGAAAGCTTATAGATTTGACCAGGGAAATATGGTAGAGTTAGAGTGTGTTGTGGAGTTAATGAAATTATATAATTAATTCAACAAAAATAAAAAAGAGTTATAGACTGAATGTTTTTTATGGAAGGATAATAATGATAATAAAAGATATTAATTACCCTGAATTATTGGTAGAGGCAATAAAAAATGATAAACTTGTGATTTTCTGTGGGGCAGGTATATCTATGGCGAACCAACTAAACTACCAAGTTTTAACGAACTTTCGGGGAAAATAGCTGAATTGACCAATCAAGAAAAAAGAAATGATGAGTCCGATGAGCAATACTTAGGTAGAGTTGAAAACTTAGGTCATGATGTACACACTAAGGTCTGTAATATACTTACTGGATCTGAACTTCAACCAAATACAAACCATGAAACTTTGATTGATTTTTTTAAAAAAGATATTCGTATTGTTACTACTAATTATGATATTATGCTTGAAAGCGCATTAGAAAAAAAGGATAGAAAAGCAAGAATATATTCATATCCAGCACTTCCATATGGTGATAAATTTAATGGAATTGTCCATTTACATGGCGAGGTTGAGAATCCTCAAGATATAGTGCTTACAGATTCTGATTTTGGAAAATCTTACATGTATCATGGAAATATAACAATGTTTTTAAGAGGTTTATTTGAGTCAGAATATACTGTGCTTTTTATTGGCTATAGTTATAATGACATTGTAATGAAGTATTTCACAAGATCTTTACCAGATTTATCTGGTAAAAAAAGATATATTTTTACTAGTAGTGACCAAGCTAGTAACTATAAACTACTAGGATTAACCCCTATAATTCATGAAAAAAATAATTATAAGCAGATATATGATTCCCTAATTAGAATATCCAATTTAGTAACTAGAGATGATAATAGCTGGAGTTTAAGAATTAAGGATATTTCAGAAGAAGTACCAAATAAAATAAATGATGAATTTGACTTTGAAATCAAAGAAATATTAAATAATATACACTATTCCGATAAGTTCTTTTCAAAAATAAAAAGTAGAGACTGGGCAGAATATCTTTTTAACAAGGGATATTTTGACGAGATTTTTTCAAATAATAAAGTAGATGATTTTGGTATTCAAAGAATAGAATGGTTAGCTAGAGAAATAATTATAAATGAAACAGATCTATTTTTAAAATTTTGTTATGATAAAGAATTTATATTGAGCAAGAAATTACAGATAGAAATTGCGACAATAATTTGTAGTAAAAATACTAAAATCGAAAAAATCGAAAAATTAATTAATTTAATTGATTTTAATAATTTAGATTTTATGTTGGTAGATCAATTGTTAGATGTTTGTTATAAAAATACACCTAAGCTAGATTTTGTTGCAAGCGAAATTTATTCTTCAAGTTTATCGTTCGTATTAAATAAAAAAATAATCATTTCTACTGATAAAATAGGTATAGATTTTAAGTTCGAAAACTACATTATGGAAGAGTTGTGGAATAAGTACAAATTGTTTAATAATAAATATTATATTAATATATTAAATAGTATCTCAAATCAACTGTATAATTTGAAAAAATTTAAAATGATGGGATTTAATATAGAAGAATTTGATTTTATTTCTTTTTATACAAGATCTCAAGAGTATTCAAGCGATTTTGAACAATTTATCATCATTTTAAAAGAACTTTTATTAGGTATGGAGAATCAGAATAAAGAATATTGGTATAAAACATACATTTCATCAGATATTTCTATATTACTTAGATCTTCCTTGTTAATATTAAGGAACATGTCTAACATTACAGGTAAAGAGAAATTAAATTTATTAAAATCTAATAATATTAAAATACTAGACATAAGCTTAAGGGAAGAGTTATTTTGGCTATATGCAGATATTTTTCCTACGTTGGAGGATAATGATAAAAAAATATTTTTAGATGAAATAATGAATGAAGAAAAACTTTCTAATAATTTTACTGACAAATCATACTTTTATCAAAAATATAACTTGCTAATTTGGCTACAAAGGTTTAATAAAAGTAATCAGGATATTATTAATAAGATAAATTCTATTAAAGAGAGATATGATTATTTTAAACCACGAGAAAATCCAGAAAAATCAATAGGTCCTACTACAGTTAGATGGGGTGATGCACAATTACCATATACTGAAACAGAAATAGTTAATAACTTAGAAAAAATTATTGATGAATTATTATCCTATGAAGGAGATGGGTTTGAACGAGCGGAGAGAATAACGCTGATTAGAAAATTAGAGAAAATTTGTTCTGAAAATGAAAATTTCAGAGATAGACTTATCGAATCATTAATTGATAATAAAGAATTAGATACTGATATCTGGAGAGGTATTATCGAATCTTTAGATAAATCTGATTTGTCAGAACAAAAATTGATAAGAATTTTTGATAAGATATGTATTAAACCATTAGTTGATATTTATAATCTAGAGATATCTCAAGCGATTTTTTCAATTCTGGATACAAGAAAGAGTATTAGTGATAACCTTGTAGATTTCTATTATGAAAAGATTAATTTATTATGGAAGTATTCTAGTAATACAGAAGAAAAATCACTCGATTATATGTCGAGAGCATTGAATTCATCCAAAGGCAATTTGGCTTTATCATTAATAAAATTAATAGAAATTTCAGTAAAGAATAGTGGAGAAAAATATTTAGAGGATAGATTTAAAGATTTTTTAGAACAAATGTTAAATGAAGAAGGATATAATGACTCTTTAGTGGTTATACTAGGTAATGCATCTTTCTTTTATAGTATAGATAGTGATTGGTGTGAAAAATCTATTTTAGATAAATATAAATCCAATGATGATGAAATATTAAAGAGAGCATGGAGTGGTTTCGTATATCAATCATATTTATATACAGAATTTGCGTTGGTTTTTGAATCTATATATCATGAAGCTATTAGAAATATAGATATATTTGATAAAAACATAAGAAAATCGATATTTAAGGGCTATATGTCTTTAATTTTTAATTTTTCAGAAAATCCTATGGAAGATTACATTCCTAATATATTTAGAGATAGTATGACGGAAGAGATTTTATATCTATTTTATTCTGAGTTATCACTATATATTGATAATCTAGACAAATTTGGAAAAGAAGAAATATTTTATAAATGGATAAAGGATTTTTTAGATAGACGTTCAGAAGGTTATCCAATATCAGCATCTAACCAGGAAAAAAATTTAATTATCAGATTTTTGGTTAAATTCACTGACGTCACTATTGATTTTGATAATATATTATCAAAATTTGACAAAGAATTTTTCGTAGAGCAATCCACGTTATTGTTTTTTACTTATTATATTGAAATAACAAAAGACAATGGAGATATAATAAATAAAATAATGATTTTTGTTACAGATCAAATGATAAATAATACTCAAGATTTAATAACAAATACTACTAAGGTATACCTTAAGGATATATTTAACAAAGTTTCAAAGATTGGGGTGAATACAGATAAGTTCGAAAAAAATCTTGAGTTTATGAATGTTAATTAATGTGTATTATATATCGTTTAATTTTAATGATGAATATATATAATATTCAAAAAATTTCAAAAAGACTTTTGCTATATAGAAGGAATGAATATCTATACTTATGAAATCAGTCATAAAAAATAGAAAAAATTATAAAAAAATTGTAAATTTGGTATAAAATATTATGTTCTTCGTGCAATTGAACAAATGGTTTCATATTAACTGTTTATCCAAGATAGGAGGTTATATGAAAAAATTAAAACTCATGTTAGATTTTGGAGAAGGTCCAATATGGACTGAATATTTTGATGAAGAGAAAGGAAGATTATTAACAGGAATTGAAAAAGTAGACAATGATAAAGAATTATGGGATATAAATGAAACAATTCAAGAATTGTTTACATCTTACTACCACTTTGATTATAATGATCAGGCTTGCTTTTTCGATGAAGAAAAAGAGAAAAAAGACAAATATAAAATGCTTGCATTATTAGAGAAGCTTAAAAAAAGACTATATGAAATAAATGACGGTTCCTTCGAGATTGATGATAGAGAAACTGAAAGAGTTAAAAACTTATAAATTTTTGTTCGGTACTGGGACTGGGACGGGACTAAAAATTTGAAAACGTCCTATAATTAGATGGATTTAGTGGTATTATAAAAAATAGAATTTAGTATTTTGAATTGTATGGGATATATCGGAGGTTTAAAATTCAAATAGATGAATAAAGAATAGAAATTCAAATTCGGCATAGGTAAAACTACGCCTTATTCCTAAACATTTTGCACTGTGCGAAAGGCATCCGTTTTCGAAGCCCTAGCCCAAGAGAGCGAGTGTGAGCGATGCTCAATTGGTGAATCTTACGGCTTCTCGCAAATTAGACAACATTGCGGGATTAAAATGGGAACATTTGTAAAAAAGAATAAACTTAATAATAGTTCCAAGTGGTTTACATTCAGACAAAAAATTATACCGTAGTTAAAAGCTGCGGTCTTTTTGTCTACATATTACGAGGATTAATTTATTTTGACATTTCCAATGGCAACTTTCAAATGCAACAAATAATATAAACCAGATCGCAAAAGCTACTAATACAACTGGTGTTATTTACAAAAATGAAATTGAATCAATGAATAAGCAGATAGAAAAATTATCAAGAGAAATATGGCAGATTCATTCCTTACTTCTTAATAAATCAAAAGAAAGTTATGGTGATTAGTATGGTAATTACAAAAAAGAATACCCTTATGCAAGAGTATTCTTTGAATAAAGAGCAATTTTCAGACCTTGTTCAGTATAGGAAAAACTATGAAAATTATTATGGGAAGGAAGTGGAGAGATAAAAAATTGAAAAAATAATTTTTTTCTGGTATAATATTATTGTAAAAAATTTACAAATAATTACCCGAGGAGGTAAAATATGAAAATATTTGAATCTATAAAAAATAGATGGGAAAAATTCTTGAAAAAACTAGCAAAAGAAAATAAAAAATCTTTTGGAAATGAAAGATTAGATTGTTGTTCAATGAACAAAAGAGAATATAAATAAAGAAAAAAATGACCATGGCGGAGACTGTGT